>Ga0157362_1000989_pt1 | contig 11164 bp, 10 predicted proteins | sample AttlaeALBM3_FD_111480 | JGI IMG/M metagenome (GOLD analysis project Ga0157362, IMG submission 111480) | Fungus gardens microbial communities from leaf cutter ant in Ribeirão Preto, State of São Paulo, Brazil - Atta laevigata ALBM3 | ecosystem: Host-associated > Fungi > Mycelium > Unclassified ... | reverse complement strand
CGGGATGACCGGGGGCGCGGGCCGGGGCGAGAGCCGAATACGCGGGCGCGGCGGCGGGGTCGTCACCGCGAACGGCCCGCCGAAGGAGGCCGGCGTGATGATCGGCGACGGTGCCGGGGTCGGAGAGCTCGACGGCTCCGGCGAGGCGGTGCTCGGCTCCGCGCTGGGCGAGGAGGTGGGGGAGAGGGCCGGGTAGGACGTGGCCGAGCCCGCCGGGCGCGGCGGTATGGGACCGGCAAGAACCGGGTCGAGCTTGATGGCCAGGCGGTCGTAGGCCTGCTGGGTGAGATGGATCCGCGGGTGCGTCGAGCCGGGCACCTGCTCCAGGTGGGCCGGGAAATCCGTGGTGTCGGCGACGTCCGTGCGGTTCAGCCCGCAGCCCGCCAACGCGATCGACGCCGCCGCCGAGACCACGAGCAGCAGCCGCCTAGTGGACATGGGTGCTCCCGTCCGGGTCGTCCAGGGGTCGGGTCGGGGGCGGGTTGGACCTGTCGACCTCGTTGATCCAGCTATTGACCGAGAGGGCCCCGTCGGCCAACGGGGGCGGCGCGCCGGCCGCCGACATCGGCCCGGCATCCCCGACCGGCGCGGGCCACGGGCGGATCAGGCCCGGCACCACGATCAAGATTGCGACCGCGATCGAGGCCACACCGCCCAAAAGGGCAACGGCCGCCGGTCGCGCCAGCTCCGACCCGGGAATCTGACGCATCATCACGAAGGGGAGGCACATGACCGCGATGCTCGCCAACGCCTGGATGGTCGCCGCCGCCTGATCACGACAGGCCCACTCGACGTCCACCGCCGAACGACTGCGCCAGTACTCGCCCACGTCCGCTCGCACCCGGCACAGCAGGCCCAGCGCGGCACGTACCCCGATCGCGCCCACCACCACGAGGCCGGCCAGGGAACCCAGCGTCAGGTGGTCGTTATCGATCCAGATCGCCACCACCGCACCGGCCAGCGTGATCGGCACCGTCAGCAGGGCCAGCCCGGCGAGCAGCCAGCTGTCCAGCGCGGCCTGCATCAGCAGGAACACGATCAGCCCTACCGCCACGGCGGCGCCGACCACCCGCCAGTGCGCGGTCTGCAGCTTGGAGTAGGCGTTGAGCACGGTGGCGTGCGTCGCCAACGGGAACTGAATCCCGGCCAGGCGCGCCCGCACGTCGTCCGCGACCGCCGAGGCCCTGCGGCCGTGAATTCCCGCGGTTACGTCGACAACCTTCGAGGTGTCCTCGTGCCTGATCGCGCTGAAACCGGAGCCGAGCTTGACCGAGGCCACATCGCCAAGCCGCACATGCCCCCCGGTCGCGGTGTCGATCAGCAGGCTCTGCACCGAGCTCAGGTCGTGGCGCACCGCGGGCTGACCGGCCACGACGACCTCGAAGACCTTCTGGTCCTGATAGACGTTGCCCACCGTCAGTCCCTGGACCAGGGTCGCCGCCGCCCGCCGGATGTCACCGGGTTTGGCGCCGGCCCTCGCGGCCGCGTCGAGGTCCACGCTGACCTGGATCGTCGGTTCGGTCGGCAGCGCTTCGACCATCGGCGCGACCACACCGGGAATGTCCGCGATCGCGTTGCGAATCTCGTCGGCCTTGGGCGTCATCACCGAGTAGTCGTTGCCGTACACCCGGACCACCAGGGGTGCGTCCTGGACCTTCTGGGCGGCCACCACCCGGTCGTGGAAGTACTCGGTCACGTGTCGCGTCATGCCGGGGTAGCCGGCCACGACCCGCCGCACCGCGGCAACGGTTCGCGCGTGGTCGGCCCGCGGGTCGAGGTTGATCCACACGTCGCCCGAGCCCGAACCCACGACCTGGTCGGAGCCGATGGCCCGGCCGGTCAGCGTGCCGACGTCGCGCACCCCGGGGACGTCGCGCAGCTCCGCTGCCACACGGTCCAGCACCCGGGTCATCTCGGGCAGCGCGGTGCCGGAACTGCCCTCGAACGACACCATCAGGTCCGTCTCGTCGAAGTGCGGGCTGAACCGGGGGCTCAGCTGCGTGGCCGCGGCCGCGCCGACCAGCAGTACCCCGGCCGTCGCCAGCAGGGCTACCGGTCGACGGGCGAATGGCCAGATCCCCCGCTGCAAACCACGCAGCACCGTCTCGGCCGGGGGGCGGGGTCGGTCCCGCAGCCGATCACCGTGGGGCAGCACGGCGACCAGCGCCGGGGTCAGCAGCAGCGCGGTGATCGCCGCGGCGGCCACTGCCATCGCGAACGAGCCCGCCATCCGGGGCAGGAACGGCTCCTCCGGGAGGTCGGCGAGGAACAGCACCGGGATCAGGGCGACCGCGGTGATCAGGTTGGCGAACACCAGCGGCCGGCCGACCTCGCTGCCCGCATCGGCGAGCGCCGCAAACCGCGTCAACTGCCCCCGGTTGCGCAGCGCTCGGACGCAGGCCTCACTCACCACGACCGCGTCGTAGACGGCCAGGGCCACGGCCGTCACCAGCCCGGTGAAGGTCATCGAGTCGAACGTCTCGCCGCGCAGGTACATCACCCAGGCGGCGGCCACAATCGGCACGGGAGCGGCAAGCAGACACACCAGGATCCGGCGCCAGTCCAGGGTGAGCAGACCCACACTGATCAGCAGGGCGATCGCCGCGATCGATCCGGTTCGGGTCAGGTTGTGCTCGGCGGTCTTCACGAAGGTCGCCGGCTTGTACAACGACCGGTCCATCTGAAGATCCGTCAGACCCGGGGCCATCGCGTCCAGCGCGGCGTTGACGGCGTTGGTCACCTTCATCGTGTTGGCACCGGGGAGCTTCTCGATCACCAGCACCAGCCCGGGGCCGCCGTGCACCGAGGCGTCGCCGATCAGGGGCTGGTGGTCCTCGACCACGGTGGCCACATCCGACAACTTCACGCCGGCGGTGTTGTCCTGGATGCGGAACTTGCCCACATCGGCGGGTGACTGCACGGGCAGCAGGTGCTGGACCGCCAGCCGCTGGTTGTTCGTCTCGACGAATCCGCCGTTGCCGGGGGTGGAGGCCTCCAGGTAGGTCAGCGGCGAGGTAAACACGCCGTTGCCGGTGCTGGCGATGACCTGATCCAGTGTCACACCGCGGTCCCGCAGCTTCTGCGGGTCGACCTGGACCTGCAGCTGCAGATCGTTCTCTCCCCACAGCGCGACCTTGGCCACCCCCGGTACGCCGAGCAGCCGGGGCGCGATGTCGAACTTGGCCAGCACCGACATGTCGATCAGGGACAGCCGCGGCGAGGTCAGCCCGACCATCATCAGCCGGTTGGATGCCGAGGTGGACTGCAGCATCGCCGGCGGTTTGGAGACGTTGGGCAGCTCGAAGCTGACCGTCAACCGCTCCTGCACCAGCTGCCGCGCGGTGAACAGGCTGGTGCCCGGCTCGAAGATCAGGTCGACGGACGACAGGCTCGGCACCGAGGTCGACCGGACCGTTTTCAGGAACGGCAGCCCGTTGAGCAGCATCCGTTCGATCGGTCCGGTGACCAGCTGCTCGACCTCGGTGGCCGACAGCCCCAACGCCTCGGTCTGCACCTCGACAGTCGGCGGGCCGAACTCGGGCAGCGCATCCGTCTTGGCCCTCGGCAGTGCGATGGCGGCACCTGCCAGAAGCAGCACCACGAGAACGGCGAGGGTGCGACGTTGATGAACGGCCGCCGCAACGAGCCGCCGGAGCATCCGCACTCCTCATCCGACGTGACCGAGACGGCTATGTACGCGCGAACACTAGCGCCAGGTTAATGCCGAACTATCGTCGCCGTTACCTTGGCGGAGGTCAACCCAAATCGGAATACCCCTCGAAACCGCCGATAATGCGCGTTATGTCAATCCGGCGGGGCGTGCGGGGTTGCCGCCCCAAACGCCGGGCGGAGGCCCGCCCGATCGTCAGTCAGGACACGGCGCGAGCCGCCAGCTCCTCCTTGACCGTGCTGGCGTAGACGCCCACGTACTCCTGACCGGACAGCGCCTGGATCTCGCGCATGATCTCGTCGGTTATCTCGCGGTACAGCCGCGCATCGCGCTTGCGTCCGGCGTAGCGGTCCAGATCCATCGGCGGGCCGAACCGGACCGACACCGGGGCCAGGCGCGGCAGCCGCCGACCCGGTGGCTGCACGACCTCGGTGCCGATAACCGCGCACGGCACCAGCGGCGCCTTGGATTCCAGCCACAGCCTGGCCACACCCACGCGGCCCCGGTAGAGCCGGCCGTCCGGCGAACGAGTGCCCTCCGGGTAGATGCCCAGCAGGTTGCCCTCCGCCAGTACGTCGATGGCCGTCTGGATGGCCGCCAAACCCGCACGGCCGCCGTCACGGTCGACCGGCTTCTGACCGACCGCGTTGAAGAACCCGGCGGTCAGCCGACCCGCCAAACCCTTACCCCGGAAGTAGTCGGCCTTGGCCAGGTAAATGACCCTGCGCGGGACCACCAACGGCACAAAGAAGTGGTCGGAGAACGACACGTGGTTCCCGGCGAGAATGCCCGGCCCGTGCATCGGGACGTGCTCGAAACCCGTTACCGTCGGCCGATAGGCCGCATCCAGCACCGGCCCGAGGGTGAGCTTTATCCCCTCGTAGAGCAACCGGCACCCCCAATTCCGCCGTCGGAGTTCGCGCGGCTTCGCAGCGACTCTAAGGGGCAGCCGTGGGCCGGTTACAACGCGGGCCCGGCGGTAGGTTGGCGCTCGAGCGAGGCGAGGAGGCGGGCGCTGGACGCGCCGGCCGACTACCGAGCGAGAAGTTGGCACCTCCCGACCGCGGACCAGTGCGAGGCACGTGTATGCAGCTAGGCAGTCGTTTGATCGCATCGGTCTGCGTGGTCGCCACGTGTTGGGCGGGCGCCGGCTGCGGTTCCGGTCGGGTCGCCGCGCCAGGTCCGGCCGCCGGGACGAGCCCGCCGGCAACCCCGACCAGCACGGCCCCGCCCGGCGCGCCGGTCTACCCGGACCCATTCGGCGGGCTCCGCGAGGCCGAGGGGCACGCCGCTCCCGCCGCCGCCCTGCTCGCGGGCGGGCTCGCGGGCACCGAGGGGCTGTCCGGTGCGCCGACGTCCGCCGCGGCCGACCTGCGAGCGTCGCTGACGCTGCTGCTCACCGAACATGTCGGGCTGGTCGGGCTGGTCTTCTCGGCGATGTACGCGAAGGGCACCCAGAGCGAGCAGGCCAAGCAGGCGCTGGGCGCGGTCCGCGAGAACGCCAAGGCGCTGGCGGCCAAGATCAAATCGGTTGCCCGCGCCCCGCGTGCCACCTCGAGCCCGACGTCGCGCCCCAGCCCCTCCCCCGAGGCCACCTCCGGAACGACGGAGCTGACCAGCACCGATTTTCTGACCGCCTGGAACGCCCACGTCGATGAGCTGGTCAACTATGCGACAGCCGCGAAGGACAAGATCTCCGCCGACGAGGACGACGCCCGCCGGCACCTCGACACCTGGCGACAAAATGCCGGCTCGGCCCTCAAGTCCGCGGCCCGTGGAAAGTTACGCTCCACCGACGTGCGCGACGCACTCGACAAGTACGTGACCGGTATGACCAAGGCCGCCGATTCCCTGGCCACCCGGGACGGGAAGGGCTACGACCAGCTGCGCTCTGCAGCGTCGGCCGGCGCGGACCTCGCCGCGGTGCTGGCCGACGGATTTGCGCGCAGCGACGGGCTCACCGGGGACAGCAACGCCGAGACATCCGCCGTCCGGGCCCAGTTCACTTACCTGCTGGCCGAACACGTCGGCCTGACCGCGGCGGTCGTTTACGCGGGGTACACCGCCGGCGACGGAGCCCTGCAGAGCACGGACGCCAACGCGGCGAAGGCGGCTCTGGACGTCAACGCCAAGGACTTGGCCGCGGCGCTGGGCAAGGCCGCAAGCGCCCGGGATCAGGCCCTGTTCCTGGAGGATTGGCGCCGCTACGTCATCGAATTGGTGAACTACGCCGAGGCGGTCCGCGTCGCCGACTCCGCCGCGGCCGAGAAGGCGACGGGCGCGATCGACAGCTACCACGGCACCGCGGGGGCGTTCTTCGAGAAGATCACCGGCCGGAGGCTGACCGCCGCCGGGGTGGCCGCGGCCCTGTCCGATCTCGATGCCGGGCTGACCGGGGAGATCCGCGCCCTCGCCGCGTTGCTGCTCGCCGCACACTGAAGACCGGGTACGACCAATCCTGCCGCCGGCACCACCCGAATCCCTCGATGAAGCCGGCGGCCGGATCCACCGACGAGGGAACAGTGAGCTCCGAGATGAGCAGACCTGCGCTGCGCGCGGTCGGGGCGGCGGACGCCGCGGCGGCCATCGAACCGCTGGAAGATCTGCTGCCCCGGGTTGCCCGCGGTGATCAGGCCGCGTTCGAACGCCTGTACGACCGAATCTCCGGTCCGGTCCACGGGTTGATCCGACGCGTGCTGCGCGACCCGGCACAGTCCGAGGAGGTGGCGCAGGAAGTCCTGGTCAACGTCTGGAGGTCCGCCGCCCGCTTCGATCGCAACCAGGGCAGCGCAATGGCATGGATCATGACGATGGCGCACCGACGCGCCGTCGACCGGGTTCGATCCGAACAGTCGGCCGCCGACCGGGTGCGGCGTGTGGGCGCCCGGCATGAACCGGCATACGACGAGGTTGCCGAGGCGGTTGAAATACGCCTGGAGCGCGAGGCGGTGCGACGTTGTCTCGAGGCGCTGACCCAGCTCCAGCGGGAGTCGGTCGATCTGGCCTACTACGGCGGCTACAGCTACCGCGAGGTCGCCGAGTTACTGGGCGTTCCACTGGGCACAGTGAAGACACGGATGCGAGACGGACTTATCCGCCTGCGCGACTGTCTGGGGGTGACCGCATGAACGAGCGCGGCGACGAAACCGGCAGCACTGCGGCCGAGCTCCACGCGCTGACCGGTGCCTTCGCCGCCGGGGCGCTGGACGGGACCGAACGCGAGACATTCGCCGAACACCTGGCCGGCTGCACGGCGTGCGAGATCGAGGTTCGCGAGCTGGTGGAGACCGCTGCTCTGCTGGGTGTCGCCGCCTCGGGAGCCGCCCCCCCGCAGTTGCGTGCCGCGGTGCTCACCGAGATCGCACGCACCCGCCAGTTGCCGCCGGTGGTGGCGTCCCGGCCCGATCGGGCGCGCCGGAGGAGCCGCAGCCCGATGCACCGTTGGGGCGCGGCCGTGGCGGCGGGCCTGGCGCTGTTCAGCATTGGGATGGGCGCGTATGCCGGCCGGCTGCAGCACGAGAACAACAGGCTGCGCCACAACACCGACCAAATCCTCGCGCTGGAGACCGCGCGCGATGCCCGCAGCGCCAACGGCGCCGGCGGCGGCGGCACCGCGATGGTGACGTTGTCCCGCCAGCTGAACCAGATGGAGTTCGTGTCCAGGAACCTGCCCGACCTGCGCGCCGGTCGCACCTACCAGATTTGGCTGATCGGTGCCGAGGGGCCGCGTTCAGCCGGAACCTTCACCCCGGAGCACGGCCGGCAAGCGGCGAAATTCTTCCGGGGCCTCGGCGACGCAACCACGCTGGCGGTCACCGACGAGCCCAGCGGGGGCTCGGCCCAACCCACGACCAAGCCGGTCCTGAGCATGGCATTGCCCACGGCGTGACGCCGCCGCGGGCGACGAGCCGGTCGGTGGATCAGCCGGTGCGCCGAGCGCGGCGCGCGGCAAGCTCGTCGGTCGCCGCGTCGGAGTCGGCTTCCGGGCGCTCCCCCGGAAGCTCAGCCAGCGAGCCCTCGACCTCCCGCCAGACCCGGCCAACCGCAATGCCGAAGACGCCCTGACCACCGCCGAGTATGTCCACGACCTCGTCCGGCGAGGTGCACTCGTAGACGGTGGCCCCGTCGCTGATCAGCGTGAGAGTGGCCAGCTCCGCGGTGCCCCGATGACGCAGATAGGTCACGGCCTGGCGGATCTGCTGGAGCGAGACCCCGGCGTCGAGCAGCCGCTTGACGATCTTCAGGACGAGGATGTCGCCGAACCCGTACAGCCGCTGGGTTCCCGAGCCGTGCGCAGACCGGATGCTGGGCTCCACCAAGCCGGTCCGGGCCCAATAGTCGAGTTGCCGATAGGTGATGCCCGCCGCCGCGCAGGCAACCGGACCGCGGTATCCGAGATCCTCGGGCAACGCCGTCGACTGGGGATCGAACAGGAGGCCCTGCTCGCCGGTCGCGCGTACGGCCCGATGATCCTCGGTGCCGCCGGCAGAGGTGTCCCGGTTAGTCATGCGTGGACCTCGATTCGCGGGACGGCACCACCTGGCTGGAGGTACGCCCCTGGAATTACACAAGTCGACTTTTCCACAGCGACGTTAGGCGGGGCGGCGGCGTGCCGTCAACGCGCCGCGCCGTGTTCCGCGGTACCGGCCGCAGGCCCGTAGCCTGCGGCAATGGCCGGGATACTCGTCAGCCCGTCGTGCCGAAGTCCTCCGGCGTCACCGTGTCGAGGAACTCCCGAAACTTCTCCACCTCATCGTCCTGCTCGTCCGGAATCGCGATGCCGGCCTCATCGAGGACTTCCTCGGAGCCGAAGATCGGGGTCCCGGTCCGCAGAGCGAGCGCGATCGCGTCGGAGGGTCGAGCGCTGACCTCCACGCCCCCGTTGAAGATCAACTCGGCGTAGAAGACGCCGTCACGCAGGCCGGTGATTCGGACCTGCTTGAGTTCCTGACCCAGCGCGGCAAGGACGTCCCGGAACAGGTCGTGGGTCATCGGACGCGCCGGGACCACGCCCTGTTGAGCAAATGCGATCGCGGTGGCCTCGACCGCACCGATCCAGATCGGGAGATAGCGCTCGCCCGATACCTCCCGCAGCAGCACGATCGGCTGGTTGGCCGGCATCTCCACGCGGACGCCCACGACGTCGAGAGGGTTCACGTTGCAACAGTACCCGCCGGCAACGCGAGTGGAAGCGGCCGTGCAACGCTCGTGGCCGGCCATTGACCGAAAGCCTGTATCCGCTGGCTTTCGTGGACGCTACGGACGGGGATTGCGGTGGCGGAGGCCGGAGTGGAGCAGAGCGGCGTGCAGTTGTAGCAACCGCTCGGCAAGGTGGTCGGTCTCGTCGGCCAGGCGCGCTCGATCGGACTCGGTACGGGCCCGTTCGCGGTTGCCGACCGCCTGTTCGATCAGGCCGATCTCCCGATCGGCGGCGCCCTTGAACGCGCGCAGATGACGCGGCTGGAGGCCGAATCGTTCGAGGGCGACGACCAGCTTCGCGATCGTGACGTCGTCGGCGTCGTAGTGTCCGCCGCGGCGGCGATTCAGCAGCCCGGACTCGTCCAGCGCAGCCAGCGCCGGTTCGGTCATGCCGGTCTCGGTCAGCATCTGCGGGCGGGTCAGCCGCACCGGCGCGGGACGAGGTCGCTCGGGAGCCGGGGGGGCGGGCGTCGCGACCGGAGGGGCCTGCCGCCCATCGGTGCCGGACACTCCCCCGTCGGGGGGCGCAGGGAATGCGTCGACCTGGTTCTTGATCACCTTCAACGGAAGGTAGTGGTCGCGCTGCGCGGTGAGCACGTACCGCAGCCGGTCCACATCCCGCGGCGAGAACTGCCGGTACCCGGCCGGCGTGCGCGCGGGCTCAACCAGCCCCCGGGCCTCGAGGAAACGGATCTTGGAGACTGTGACGTCGGGGAACTCCGCCCGCAGCGCGGCCAAAACTTCGCCGATGCTCATCCTGGCGGGCGATGGTGCCGGCGAGTTCATCCGTCCCGCCGAGGGATCTGTCGGTGGGTGGGGGTCGGCCGGTGGCCGGTCACCGCTGCGATTCCCGACCGGCCACCGGGCTGGGCACGGCCGCGAAGAACACCAGGCGGTACTTACCGATCTGCACCTCGTCACCGCCGGAGAGCAACATCTCCTCGATGCGCGCGCGGTTGACATAGGTGCCGTTGAGGCTGCCGACGTCACGCACGCTGAATCCGCCCGGCACGCGCAGGAATTGAGCATGCCGCCGGGAGACGGTCACGTCGTCGAGGAATATGTCGCTGTCCGGGTGTCGACCGGCAGTGGTGCAATCGCCGTCGAGCAGGAAGCGGCTGCCGGAATCGGGTCCGCGCTGGACGATCAACAGGGCGCAGTCCGGCGGGAGTGCGTCGACGGCGGCCTGGTCCGCGGGTGAGAGCAGCCCGGCCTCGGCATCGACCAATTCGAGGCCGGCGATCGCGATGCTGGACGTGACTTCGGCGCCGGCCGCACCGCCGGGCAGCGCCGTTCCGCAGTTCGCGCAAAACCGCGCATCCTCGGGCGCCTGGTGCCCACATTGACTGCAGAACGGCATCGTGACGGCCCTTCGCCTTCTGTACGCACTCGACCCGGGCGCGAGGGACGGGGACGATCCACCGGCAGCCCCGCCACTGACACTAACGATTCAGCGTAGCGTCAGGGTTCGGTGGCCAGCCATGTCGCGGCCGAGGCGGTTCAACCCGGCTGATGGGCCGCGGGTTCAGCGCTCCAGCGTCGCTCGATATTCGCCGGCGGACAGCAGGCCGGACAGCGCGCCCGGATCGGCGGGGCGGACGTCGAACATCCAGCCGCCGTCGTAGGGATCGGAATTGATCAGCTCCGGCGAGGTCTCGACGGCCGGGTTGATGGCGATGACCACCCCGGACACCGGCGCGTAGATCTCGCTGACGCTCTTGGTCGATTCGAGCTCCCCGCACGCGGTGCCCCCGATCAGCTCCGCGCCGGGCTGGGGCAGCGCCACGAACACGATGTCCCCCAGCTGGTCCTGGGCGTGATCGGTGATGCCCACCCGCACCACGCCGTCGGGTCCCGCCAGGGCCCATTCGTGTTCCGGGGTGTAACTGCGGTCCTCGGGGAACTTCATGGACGGGCCTTTCGGTTCGGTCGGCGGCGCGCAGCGCGGCAGCAACCGCGCGCTACTGGGTGGGCCTGGCGTATTGCGGTGGGGCGGACGGACGCACCGCGTCGATCTCGACGTCCTGCGCCGACTGCAGGGTCGGCACCGCTCCCCTCTCGTCGAGCGCCGCGAAGACCCCGCCGGGTATCCGCAGTGCGGGGTCGAGCGTATCCGGGTCGCCGATCACGTCGAACTCGTACGGGGCGCCCACCAGGTGGCCGTCGATGCGCACTTGGCCGGGCCCCGCGTCCAGGAAGGAGGTCTCCGCCACCACCCGAACACCGTTGATCTGGACGGCTTCGGCCCCGGCATCGCGTAGTTCCTGCAATGCGTCGAGCAGCACGGCCGCGTCG
>Ga0157362_1000988_pt1 | contig 11167 bp, 4 predicted proteins | sample AttlaeALBM3_FD_111480 | JGI IMG/M metagenome (GOLD analysis project Ga0157362, IMG submission 111480) | Fungus gardens microbial communities from leaf cutter ant in Ribeirão Preto, State of São Paulo, Brazil - Atta laevigata ALBM3 | ecosystem: Host-associated > Fungi > Mycelium > Unclassified ... | reverse complement strand
TGATTGTTCACTAAATAATTGCGCCGTTTATCGTTGCTGACTCTCATTAGCCTATTATATTTATCTCTTTGTATTGTTTAAAATTCGAGAATCCTAATATAATTATTGTTATAATTTAATTTATTTTATGATATTATTACACAGATATTATTACACAGTAGTTTAATTGCATTTATAAATCCGAAAAAACAATTCGGCGCGTAGTTCGAATAATTACAATTAATATATATATATAAAGTATATATAAGATATATATATAAGGTATATGTAAGATATATATAATTCACATTGAATTATTTAAGCATTAAAAATCCAGTTTCGACTGTTATAGATATTTAATTCTGATTCTTATTGGTTGTGTTTACACAAATTTAGTTACGGAAACTTAAATAATATGTGAATAAATGAGCGAGAAATAGGATTGATTAAATTAAGGCAATTCCCGTCCTCAGTAATATCACTATAAAATTCATGAGAAGAAAATGTTGCACTAATTAGACTCTTCTTCAGTTTCACGCGACATAAAATTCTTCTCGCTTTTCTTAATATAAACCATACTTTGTATGCATTCCGAAATAGATTGGTCTTCACGCCTCGCGCAAAATAGACTACTTTTTGTTTTTTTTTTTTACATAGACTTTTCTTCATTTTTTTTCAATATAACCGGTTCAGATATCGATATATGTGCGCGATATATGAATAAATCCGAGCCTGTAATGCTGAGTAACGCTTCGAAAGTGAATGAATAATAAAAAAAGTAACGAGACGGTAAAACATAATTTTAATTTTGATAAAAATGTTGTCAAAATCCGAAATACTACTGTTAAAGTACTACGGTGAAGTTGCAAATAGAATTAATTAAAGTAAATGTGTTAGTTAACACGGAAAGTTGTTTATTCTCTCCAACACGTCTTTGTCGAACTCACAACTTTACCCTAACACTCAAGATATAACACAAAGACTAATGACCAGAGAGGAAAGAAATTTAAAAGTAATTATGATTCATTAATAGGAGGCTTCAACCCTCGCCCGCCACACCAATCATACTACCATAAATGTCGTCCAGAATGGGATACATATGCTATCTTGCTATGTTACAATACAAAAAAAAAATATGTCTCGAAATTGAATATTTCAACAAGATAATGATCCTAAACACTTTTAAATTTTCATATGAGAAAAAGTTAATTTTTTCAATTTATAATATTTATATCTAAATTCTAGACAGAATCATAAGGTTTATAATATATATTCTTGTACGACTTGTAAGAATTTTTAAGTGCTTAGTTACACAATATTTTTACAAACTTCTTACTAGTTAAAATATTTTTACAAACTTCTTATTAGCTACTTATAAAATTTAAAAGAAATCGTAGATACTTACGAATAATCATACGTCTTACGATATATACGCATAAAATTAGAATATTATAAGTTCTTACAAGTTTTACAGAGAACACTTCACGAATCTTAGGATTGTGCTCAGAATTGACTCATTAATTTTAATAAATATAATTTTCATAAATATTGAAAGTTAGTTTACAATATTTTTTATAATTAATTTTATACAGTACGTAAATATGTGATATATATAACATAAAAAAAATGATAAAGTAATTTTGAAAAATATTGTCATAAAACTTTTGAGCGCTAGTATATGAGGAATTCCACGGCAATTCAAATCGGCATTTTTAAAACGTCACCATTTTAATTTTCTTTTTAATTAAATCGAATCTTGATTGAGATAATATTTTTCGCGATAAATTCTTTACAGAATTAATTTAGGGGGGAAGGATATATTATCTCATATATAAGAATGTCGAATGTTTCAACTCCTCATCATATATATATTATTAGCGTCTAAGATCGATTGTGTTAATGTCTGAATGTTTCGGTGGATAGTCTTATCCGAGATAATTAAATTTAAATTAAGAATATATATTGTAACATCTAACATCTAACTTTGACCGATCATTGGCGCTCTCTACCATATGTATGTTTCATTTACATGGTCGAATCTTATTTCTTCTTTTTTTTTAATTTGCTGACATATTCTACAGATAAAAATATGACACGTGTTTCGCGAAAAAATTTGAGATTTTTTTTGTGAAGTTATTCTGCGACTTGTAAGTCGCAGAAATTCATAAAAAATGTCATTTATGCGAATATTCAAATTATTATATTATCGAAATCATTAGTACAAAAAATGCAAGAGACTTTTAAAGATTTTAAATTGTTCTATAGACAAATTTTAATCTACAATTTTTATATAAATTATTTTCAATTTGTTTATAATTTTCATTAATATCTTTTATCATCAACTTATCAGTTTAAAAATTTTCTAAAAATATCTCCAATTCAATTATGAAATAATAAAAATAGTATTTTAAAAATAACCTAGAATAATTTAAGATCTATAAAATCGACCTCTTGCATTTTTTGTACGACTAATGGTTTCGATGATATAATAATTTGAATATTCGCATAAGTTGAATACTCACAAAAAATTTTTTTCATATTTCATATTTTTATGTAGAATATGTTAGTAAATTTAAAAAAAAATGATGATGTTTCAAAAGTGTCTGATTTGACATGAAAGGCCTCATATAATGTGAAGGTGTTCTGTGCTACATTTAATTCGATTGATTGATGAATTACGAGTAAATGGAATCAGGTCACGGTTTGCTTCTTCGCAGATGTCAATAATTTTTTATATGCTTGCTCGTATGAGCATTATTGATGTACCTAACTCGTATATCCTCGTATTCTAACTCAGCAGCTCATGTTACTAATGCTCTAATTTCCGTTTGTCAAAATGATGAAATGGTTTCACAACGAACACGCCCTTTTCGAGGGATACTTTTATATTAATTTTCGCAATGAGAAAACTGTCTCTAATGTAATTTTGTAATTATAATATTTTCTATACTGACTATAATAGAGATGAAATGCTGATTAGATAATGGTACAAGAAATAATAAAATTTATATTTTGCTTTTGCAGCTATTTTCGTGTGCATTCAATTATCTATTAACGTATTTCCCAAAATGATCAAATAAATAAAATTAAGTTATGCAGGGTATCCTTCTGTTAATTAAGTTGATGAAATCGAAGCATAAGACATCCTGATTTTTCAAAGTTTTTTATGAAATATTTTAAAGATGTTTCTTAAAAAATTTTTAAAGACTTTAAAATTGTCTTATACATCAATTTCATACTCTCTGTTCATTGGATAATCAAAAATAATTGTAAAATTTGCAAAATAATAGAGAACTTTTCGACTCAGGTTAGTTTACTTTACATACGAGCTATACTATGTCAATATTTAGGGGATACTTTGTCTGCTTTATAATAATATGTTTTTCTTGTATAAATTGTTCGACATAATAATGCTGTAATATATCATTTTTGTACGAATGACTTTTTATTTTTTCATAAATAACAAATCTTATAATTTATAGAATAATTATGTCATGAAATAAATACTTCAGTACTATAACTATAACCAATTAATAATAATTATAGTTTAAAAAAGAATTGGATGTAGAAATATAAAAACCTTGTACAATATTTTGTTGTAATATGAATAAAAAAGACTATATATTAATTCTAATATACTGTTTATATAATTGTTGAAATAATCCATAGTTTAAAATTATAAATATCTAATTAATTCAGGAATTTGAAAGATTATATAAAATTCTATTAATATAAAATCTATTTAAAATTATCTAAAAAATATATTATCTTATTTCTTTTATTTAATTTAATTCTCTGTATATATATATATATATATATATATATATATATTTATAAATGGAAAATAATTAGTTAAAAACCTTAATTGTCTTTTCAATTTTTTCAAAATTAAAGAAAGTTATTTAACAATTTTTAATTTCATCATACTTTACATAATTAAAACTTTTAAAAACATAACAATATTTGCGACAACTCACATACCATTTCCATTCCTGATTTTCTTTTATAGTGAGCGTGAAAATACCCTCGAAGAACAGCAACAAGATAGGGCAGCTCAGGTACCAGAAATATGGATTTCTTTTGAAAGTCGTTACCTGCCAAATAGCGATGAAACCATGCGATGCAAATACTAAACGCGTAATTATTGCCTTTATGGTTGCTAAGAACTTTGCCATAGCCGGTAGTACTTTTTATAATTTGTATATATTTCGAGAAGTAAATAAAATAAAATTGTAATCTTTCATGTCACTCACGTTAACTGTACATACACACATTTATACATACACATTTATAATTCCGCCACTAAAATTTGGTCCATATATTTTTAAAAAGAAGTTGTAATTACGATATTTATCTTTATGAGTAAAATTAAATGTACAAGAAAGTATTCAGGGAAGACAGTGTCAAAAGCACAGTTCTCTAAAGACTAGTACAAACTTCTACAATCGATGCGCACATGCGCCCATTGGATCATCCAAATTGGAAGAGAAACGCGGCTTTCCTTAGATCTTTTTTTTTGCAAGTAGGGTCACATTAAAAAATTCTACATAAAGTTTTTTGAATAATGATTTGATCCATAAAAATTTGTCTCGATACTAGCAAATGAAATTATTAAATGTTATGCAATTTACATACTAGTTATTTAAATACACATGTAATTCTAATTCGATTCTATTAAAATCATTATTTCTCTCATTATTATTATTTGAAAAATATGCAATAATATAAAAAATCATAATTTGATCAATAAATATGCCAATATTTATCCTATAGTAAATAACTATCCTATAATAAAATATTCTATAGTAGATAACAATTGAGGGCTTATATTGTCCTCACATCATGCCTTACGTGCAGAAATGCTAACGTCTTAGCAGAACAAAGTGGGCAGAATCAATCCAAACTAATATTTGTTTCTCATTTGTTGCTAAAAGGTAACACAAATTTGTTTATAATAAATAATTTTTTTTATAAGGCATAATATAACAATTAAATTTATTTCTAAAATTACTCTCAAAAAATGTAATGAAAAAGTACGTCAACGTACGTCAACGTACTATTTTAAAATCAAAATAGTTACCTTCTTATTTTAAATTTATAATAAAAAATTAAAATGATTTAGTTACTATTTTAAAATAATTGTCGTTATCAATAATAATTTGTTAACATAATTTCATTGTTAACATAATTTCAGATTCTAAAGTCAATTTGCTGAAATTGTGCGTGTGATTTAAATATAAAAAATAATCTGTTATAATTAGAATAAGAAAATTGGAAGACAGGTCGATCGAACAAAAATAAATTATATAATATGATAATTTATAGATATATTAAAATCGTCAAAAAAAATTAGAAATTCAAAAAAATTCTACTATATGGAGCATTTCGACTTAACTCAGAGAACTTAACTCAGTTCTCTTCAACCACTTAGACGACAATAAAAATTATAAATTAATAAAAAAAAAATTAAAAAACCATAGAGGAAAGCCAAATAAACCATATCAATAATTGAATAATGACATTATAAACATTATAATGATATAGTATTAAATAAATTTTCATTATGTCAGAGAATAGTTAAATTAGTTCCGGAATTGCTTTATCGTTCAAAAGCATGAAAAAGTGGAGTCCAAATTTAAAAGCTTTTTGTTATGTAAAATTAGATGTTCAATATATGTTAATTAAAATTGGATGTTCTCAATTAGATCAGACTATGTATAATAAATAGGTAAAATTAAAAAATTAGAAGAAATTGACACTGTCACTCCAAAACCAGCATATTGGAGTTTCTCCGCACGACACTCGTCTGTGAATAAACACATTGCTGAGTTGATCTCTTTCTTAAATACTTCATGGAAAATGGCATTAGCACCATAATTACGTCCACCAAAAAGCTTTCCATTTTCAAGATTAACTTTCGAGCAGTAACAGTGTATCATACGAAACAGAAAAACATAGCGAGCAATCATAACTGAGAAGAAGATGCTTTCTACTCTCCATAACCGCATACGATAGCAACATTGGATACTGACCAATCCAGTCTATCATCGTAGAAGCTTCAATACGCTCTCTTAGCGCTTCAAGCGCATTAGCAGTTGATTTCTCGTATCTGTTGCTAACCAAATAAGAAAGTTTCTCTATAAGTACTGTCTTAGTGAGGTTTCTTAGCTTCGCAAAATAATGTCAATAGGTGTGCTCTGTCTATACTCCACCATAACTAATCTCAAAGCCCGATAATGAATTTTATCAAGTTGCGATGATAATTTGTTGGATAGATTATGTAGCAAAAATCCTCTAGTCTGGATCTAATAAGGGCATAAAGAAGATAGATCATTCTCAACAGCCATGGGTCAGCATCCCACCATGTGTAACCAATGCATTTAATAATTTGCAACAGACATATGCATCGATTTTTAATGTAATTGATATGCATTTAACGTAATTGATATGCCACCACAAATTGGATTGAAAATTTATTCCGAAAAACTTTACCTTATATGAGTTAACAATTTCTACCCCTTTGACGTTGATTGAATACATCCTTCTTCGATAGTTAATAGTGTTATTTTATCTAATCCGAGTTTTCAATACTTTGTTATCTACTAAATATACACAACTTAGTTTTTTCACATCAGTAATGTAAAGCTAATTCCATCCAGCACATCAGAAACCTTTTCCATCTTCAATTCTGCTTAAACTTTTTTCTAATGGGACCTTTGAAAAAACATTCATGATCTTTATATTGAATCAATCTACATTCTTGAGAATTGATATCCTCTAAATCCGCATATATTGCGCATTCAATACAGTGCCCTGAGGCAGCTCTTTAAAAACCCATAAAACCTTCTCGATTTCACCATATTTGCACCACATTTTTCAACTAAATACTAGATTATATATAAAACGATAGATTTATAGAGGAAATACTCATTACATATAAAACGATATAGGAACTTTCCGGCTAGCTATCGTCCTATCTGTCTGAACGAGGCGGGTAAACTGTTCGAGAGGGTTGTCGCGAACCTCATCGTCCGGCATATCTCCTGGGAGGGAGGCGTAAATCTCTCCGAAAGACAGTATAGTTTCCGCGAGGATGCTCCATGATGGATGCGATCTACCGGGTGAAGCCAACGCGCGGGAAGGGTTGTCGTGATGATTAAACATCATCATTAACCCTTTCCCCTGGGGCCAGGTGAAGGAGGTGATGGAATATTTCCAGATGCCTCCTTACCTGGCCTCGAGCGTTGGTGGTCAGACGTCTTGTGCGTTTAGACTCACCATTCTGAGTTTTACTCGCATTAACCGGCGCCCCACATAAGGTCGGCTTGTTCCGATAAGACACGAGTCTAATTATTTGATTGTCTCAGGATCATGGATAAGCCAATTTTAGCCTTCGCAGGGAGGGGGCTGATCAGGTTGAAAACTTGGCGCCGTTCCTCAGGGCTAGGTCCGGGTCGAATTGCTGAGCGATTCCTGTGAATGCTTCTCCAGGGAGTGCTTCCCATCGGCACCCGAAGCGCTGGCCGACCAGTGTCACGCGTGTAGGCGACGCAAACTGGGAGTAGCCTACGAAGATCCGACCGATGATCAAGATCGGTACTGTAGGGACTGGCAATTGCCCACGTCCAGTCATGGGTAAGATTCGCGGGAGTAGTGATTGATAGCTACATGCTAGGTCCTCGCCAGGTGAGCTGCGTTATATGCTTGGGAACCTGCCTGCATAGCTGGTAGAGCGTGGATAATCGCTTTAACCAATGAGTTGCTTGTTGGGACCGACATCCCGCAAGTGCACTGAGAGTCTCGGTACAGCGGTGACGCATTAATCGGACGATCTCATGCCCATGGGGGCCATGTGAGTTAAGCTTAATTGCAGATATCGCACGTTAAATTCACGTTAACACTCTCTCTCTTCTTATCTAGTAACCATGATTGAGGATTACTTCCAGGAGAGGAAATTAGAGTATACAGACAGGAACGATAGTAAATGCGAGGTGACGGTATCGTGCGGGGTCTCTCAGAGATTCGTTTCTCAGAAATTCCTTTATTCTGAGACTTAGCGTATAATGCCGTTCTTCGCACTGTTCTCCGCCTCCGGAAGACGAGATCGTGTGTTACGTGGATGACATACGTGCTCGCGGCGAGGGATGGCTGGGAGAATGCGATGAGCAATTCGACAGCGTCGAGCGTGTTGCGCGACGGAGCACGTAGGCTTAGTGACGAATCTAGGACTGGAGGTGTCTTTCCAAAAAACAGAATGTATGTTTTTCCACAACGGGAAGCGCGCTTCCTCCATCTTGGGTCCTAATAGGAACGCGTCGGGATGACCCCCACGATTAATATCTGAGATTTACCTTTAATGACCGATGGAGTTCAGCGAACATTTCGCGTCGCTAGCTCCCAGAATGGGCAAAATAGCGCCCGTCTAATGTCCAATCTGGTCCGGATGACTTAGTACGCAAAATGTATGTCGTACATGTCCTGTATCATATATGATGCTCCGGTGTGGGCGGATGAAGTGGGCGGAGGGCAATGCTAAGGTCAGACGGGGCCCTGTACATAATATAGAAGAAGCTTGCTCTCTGGCTTGTCCACCCGTACAGGACGGTGTCTCTCGCCGCGGCCACAGCCCTGGTGGAAGTGCTGCTGGTTAGCGGCCAGTGCGCAGAAGAAGGCATACTCTCGCGTCCGGACGATCCGGGAGAGAGGGATCGTCTCGGCATCAAGGGTCATGGATGCGATTAAGATCCAGGAGAGACACGGCTGCTGAGTGAACTCCAGAAGCTATGGCATCCGAACTACCGAAGCCCTCGCGCTCTGCTTACAGAAGTTGATAGGGCGTAGAGTGAACTGTCCTTTAGAATGATACAGGTATTCACCGTGCACGAATACTTCGGTAAGTATCTGTATCGTATAGGAAAGGACATCACTGTGCGGCCAGCATACCTGGAGATATATCCTCGGTGGGAGGATGCGCGCCGAGCCCTGATGACTGGCCTCTCGTTCCGGGGTTTAGCCTCGCTGCGGGCAATGCTCTAGAGCGAGAGATCGTAAAAGGCGATGGTCTCCAGGTTTATGAAGTTGGTACCCCTAAATGCGAATTTTAACAAAATCTAAATCGCAATCGATTGTCCATAATTTGTTCACATTTGTCCGTCCTCTAAAAAAAAATTATAAATAAATAAAAACCCTCACTAGCACCCCCACTTTCTTTTAAATTATGTACGTATTCGATTGTCTATCATATGTCCATACATAAATGTCGTTTGTCCATCTCGCAAAATCAAATTATAAACAAAAATGTAACAGTGATAAAATAATGTAACAGAAAAAGTTGCTTACAGAATAATAAAGTCAAATGTGCATACAAGACTATTACACAATGATAAAAATGATAGGTATAACAACAAAAACATAAAAAATGCATAAAACTTATAAAAAAATTTACTTTGTAACACAAAATTCTTAAAATATGACATCACATGATCGTCCTTGACGCGATTTGCCAGTTGACTAGAGAGCCGAGAAAGGGTTCAAATGCGAGATGCTACATGATAGCAGCATAATTTGATAATGTTTACGAAATATCGCAATAATTCATAGTACTACTAACTCAGTGGCCTAGTTTTCACCGAGGATTTAAACCGGATCAGAATGTAAGAACCAATCAACTACAGTCGAGTGTTTCTCTATTAAAGGTTCCGCACAATAAAAGGAACAAGGAACAGAGAATAGAGAATAAGAATTTTAACCTATCAGAAATCATGTATTATGGAACATAATTTCTGATAGGTGGAAACTTCACTCGGTGGAAACTAATAAGCCATTGTTGGACTACCTACACTAGATTATTTTACTATATAATAATTGTAGAAAATGAAAACTTGCGATATTCTCATAAATATCCTTGCTTAACTCCTTGGCTTACAGATCTATTCAAATATCGCTTTTCATCTTTGCGACATAGCCAATAGATGAGTCTTTTGGAGAATGAATTTAGTCCGTAGTAGAGAGAAATCTGAGAGAGGACATGATGGCCCAAAACCTGTAACCGCAAAGTGCTGCCGCGCACTATTGCCCTTTGACAAAGTGGATGTAAACTACATAGCAACGTCCACTTTTCTTAGGGTACATCGTCCATTTTTCAAAGTTGGAAATGATAAATTGATATTTGATTCATGTTGTGCTATATGTAGCATCATGTAAGTTCGGCTTCTATTCTCTATACTCCATGATATTGACCGAGTCTTTTTGTAGTTATTCCCAGATAATCAAGCGCAAAAATACTATATTATAGGCCGGTATTCATAGGGCGATATTTATAATCGGTTCTTATTTTAAGTTCTTAAATAATGTCTTAAATAATGTCTTAAGATGCTAATGCCTTTGATTGGTTCGTGACATCTTAAGACTTACACTTAAGATGTTAAATATAAGATCCAACTACGAATATCGGCTCATAAATATCGGCCATAATCGATAATTCTTATATTATTTGAGGTATATATTATTTGAGGTTGCTTAAGTACAGTCTTAAGATGTCATAAGCCAATCAGAGAATCGTATTAGCATTTTAAGACATTATTTAAGACAGTTTTAAAATTAAGAACCGATTATGAATACCGTCCATAGAGTGGATATAAGGGGCGGCATAAGAGTGGGTAAAGAGGCGGCAATTAGCCGGAAGTCGCCATTTTGTATCCTGTATCTGGGATATCACTGGGTATTTTTCAATAATACAATCCAATCGTACAAACAAGGTATCATGAAATTTTATCCCTAGGATGGAAAGTGAAAAGTGAAAATTTTAACCATTGAAGTCAATGGAGAAATTTTTCACTTTTCACTTTTCACTGCTCGACACAAAAATGTTCAGACTGGACGCAACAAGCGTCAAACAGCAGGGCAGCAATCAGTAAAGTGATATTTTTTATGTCACTAAATATCGCCTTACTGATTGGTTGCTGCTCCGCTGCTCGATACTTGCTGCATCCAGTATGAATTAAGTATAAGAAGTACGAACGTATAAAATATGTCAATGTTATCAACTTTTCAAAACGTTATTTGGTAGCCTTATTTATTTTGCAATAAAATCTTTGAAAATCACCAATTCTGAAAAATTATAACTTAAGTCTAAATAAATATCATAAATCTATTATTGATACGCTAAATATAATTATAAGAATAGAAT
>Ga0157362_1000987_pt1 | contig 11168 bp, 10 predicted proteins | sample AttlaeALBM3_FD_111480 | JGI IMG/M metagenome (GOLD analysis project Ga0157362, IMG submission 111480) | Fungus gardens microbial communities from leaf cutter ant in Ribeirão Preto, State of São Paulo, Brazil - Atta laevigata ALBM3 | ecosystem: Host-associated > Fungi > Mycelium > Unclassified ... | reverse complement strand
CCGGTCAGGCTCATCAGATAGACCGGGAAGCCGCCGCCATCCATTTTGAAAGCCTGCGGATCGGCGTCCATGGTCCCGGTCGGCAGGTCGGCCCGCGCGGCGCGCAGGGCCGCCTGTGTGTCGCGCAGGGCGCCGTCGATGTTCCGCGACGACGAGAACTCCAGAAAAATCTGGGCCTGTCCGGCACTGGTGTCGGATTCGATGCTTTCCAGATCCGCGATGGAGCCGAGCCTGCGTTCCAGAGGCGTTGTGACGGAGGTTGCCATCTGCTGTGGGTCAGCGCCCGGCTGGGTCGCCACGACCATGATGGATGTCGTAGTCATGTCCGGCATCGTGGCGACGGGCAGGAGCGGATAGCAGATCAGTCCCGCCATGAAGATGGCAATGGACATCAGTGTCGTCGCGACCGGGCGGTCTATGAACAGGCGGCAGAAATTCATGCGGTCAGTTTATCCACAAAACCGCGCCGGGGGTCATTACTGATAGGACACAAAATGTCAGTTATCCGCCGTGCAGGGAGTCAGAAATCGGACATTCCAGCGGGCTGGGCGGAGGGCTGCGTCATATAATATCGCTCGGACAGCCGAGGCGGAAGCAGGTCCATCAGTCGGGAACCCATGAGCAGCCAGGACGGGAAGGTCACCCGTCGCGTCTGGCGCAGCGTGCCACGTAGGATCCGACGTACGGCCTCTTCCGTGGACACCAGACCCGGCATCGGAAAACGGTTTTGCTTCACCATGGCCGTATCGACAAATCCGCAGCAAACGCTGGTCAGGCTGATACCAAAACGCTGCAAATGAACCGCATTGGCCACGATGAAGCGGTCTAGCGCGGCCTTGGACGCGGAATAGGAGGGTGTACCGGGATAGCAGACGAATCCCGCGACGGACGCCATCACGCAGATTCGGCCCCGAAGGTTCTCGCCTTTCCGCTGCTGCCTGCGCATAGCCGCCACGACCGGGAAAAAAGTGTTGAGCGTTCCAGTCAGGTTGATATCGAGCATCTCCCACACACGCTCTTCACGCTCCAGCACCAGACCGTCATCGGTCTCCGGAGGCAGACCGCCCGTGATGCCTGCGCAGAGAAATGCCATGTCGAGCCTCTCGCCGGAAGCGGTTGCAATCCAATCTGCCATGCCCTGCCGGTTTCGGGTATCCAGAACGGCCGGGACAGCGCTGGCGCCCTGTTCATCACATTGCCGGGCCGTTTCCATCAGGCCATCGGCCGCATGATCGCATAGTTGCAGGGAAACGCCGGGGCGGGCCAGCTTCAGGGCAAGACCGCGTCCGATACCGGATGCAGCCCCTGTAATCAGGATATTCATCCGGCGAAGTCTAACAGAGTGTTTCCGGGATGCGACCCCCGCCGGGGTGAAAACATTTCTACCCTGGCGCTGCAGAACGGCGCAGTCCGGTTAATTGCAGTCCGAACGTGGCTTCGTGCCTTGTAGAAGTTGCCCTGCAAAGCTGTGGGCCTCGATAGTCATGGCGGCGAGGGTGCCGTTATGGCTGGCGTTATGAATCCGGTGCGTCACAGCGGTTCCGGCGGAGCAGAGACGGGTGACGAGACGCTTCTGCTGGTTGCTGGAGGTATGCAGATCCTGCGCGCCGGACTCGATGAGTACGGGTGAGGGTAGGGAGAAGCTGGGATATTTCGCCCAGTCGAACACCGGTGCCAGAACACGGCTGGCCTCGGGTTCGAGCAGAGTGGCGGGCGTCAGGCCGGAGCGTTTGGCGATTGGAAAGAAATCCGAGGCGCACATGGATCCGGCTTCATGCAGAAGGCGCTGTCCCCGGGGCGTGAAGGCCTCGTTGATATCCGTGGACGGATCGGCTTCGACTAGCGACTGCCCGAGCGTCAGAAGTTCCGGCACGGCGGGCGAGAAACTGCGCGGGTTGGCGGGATGCAGAAGTTCCTGCGCCGTCTGCTCGTCGAGATAGGGAGGGGCAGCGGCGATTGTGCCCAGAATCCGCAGATGGGGCGCATAGGTTGAAGCCATGGCCGCAGCGGCTAGGGCTGCCTGACCACCCTGTGCATGGCCATTCAACACAACGTTCTCCGACAGATCTGGCAGGCGTTCGCGAGCCGCACGGACGGAATCGAGCACGCTCATGCCTTCCGAGCGTGCATTCAACAGAAGCGGCGCGCCGGGCTCGCCCATGCCCGGATAGTCGGTCGCGACGATCGCAAAGCCCTGACGCAGCCAGCCGTCATAGAAATGTGCCTGCACGGTCCCGATCCCCATGACGGAGGGCGCGCAGGTCAAGTGTAGACCGCTTTCCCCATGCGCCCAGGCCAGAACGGGCCAGCCGCCTGCCGGTGCATGACCGTGAGGAATCAGAACCTGTGCGGAGACGCGGACAAGCTGCTGTGGATTGCGGGCATCGGTACTGCGATAGGTCAGACGATAGACCGAGGCCGGCTCATGGGACGGCACGGAATCCAGTCGGATGGCCTGCCCGGCCGAAACAGGTGCACTAACGGACCAGTTGTCGCCATCGTCATCCGAGGCGCAGCCGGACAGGACGGCTCCTGCCGTCAGCAGCACCAGAAGCGATGCGAAGGCGCTCAGTCCGGGAAGGCGGCGCTCCGGTTTGCAGCGAAAAGAGCAGTACGGCATGAGAGGTCTGTCTCCGACGAGGAGTGTCTCTCATAGCAGCGCTGTGCGTCCTGTGGGAGCAGCCATGTCCTTTTGCATAGCTAGACTTGGAGAGCCGCCCATCCGGCGCTACAGAGAAAACCTCTGACGCGCCGGTCCAACATGATCGGATCTGATACAAACGAGGATAGCCCTGCCATGACCGACACCATTCCCGATCGTCTCTCCGCCAGCCCGGACAGCCCGTATTACAACGAAGAGCTGCTTTCGCGCGGCATCGGTGTCCGTTTCAAGGGCGAAGAGCGTACCACTGTCGAGGAATACTGCATCAGCGAAGGCTGGGTCCGTCTGGCCGTCGGCAAGACGCTGGATCGGCGTGGCCGTCCGATGACGATCAAGGTTACGGGTCCGGTTGAGGTCTGGATCAAGGACTCCGAAGAAGAAGCATGATGACACAGGCCGGATCCGCATCGATCATACCCCGCCGCATCGTTATCGACACCGATCCGGGTCAGGACGATGCGGTTGCCATTCTGCTGGCGCTGGCCTCGCCGGAACTGACGGTCGAGGCCATCACGACCGTTGCCGGCAATGTGCCCGTTGCCCTGACGACGAAGAATGCCTGCGCACTGCTCGAACTTGCAGGGCGCACCGATATTCCCGTTTTCGGGGGCGCGGCACGTCCCCTGCATCGTGCGCCCATAAGCGCTGAGCACGTCCATGGTGAAACGGGCATGGCCGGCGCTGATCTTCCGGAGCCGACATTACGTTCGCAAGCGATTGATGCTGCGACCTGGCTCGTGGATTTGCTGCGTCGTGAACCCGAGGGCGCGATCACGCTCGTCTGCCTCGGGCCGATGACGAATCTCGCTTTGGCGTTGAGCCATGCGCCGGATATCGCGGCCCGGATTGCGGGAGTCGTGGCTATGGGCGGAGCGCAGCGCGAAGGCGGCAACATCACGCCGACCGCGGAATTTAATTTTTTCGTGGACCCGCATGCGGCCCGGATTGTCATGCATTCTGGCATTCCCATCACGCTTCTGCCGTTGGATGTGACGCATCGCGCCATTGCGACACCAGCCCGGCTGGCGCCAATTGCTGCGATCGGCTCGCCAGTCACGGACATGGTAGTGCGGATGCTGGGTGCGGAAGATCGGTTCGAAAAGCAGAAATACGGCTGGGAAGGTGGCGCGCTGCACGATCCGCTTACCATCGGTTTTCTTTTGTGGCCTGAGCTTTTCTCAGGGCGGGACTGCAATGTAGAAATCGAGGTCGACGCGCCGCTATGTGTGGGTCAGAGTGTTGTTGACCTATGGAACGTAACCAATCGCGTTCCGAACGCATTATGGATCAATGACGTTGATTCAGATGCCTTCTATTCGCTTCTGACGGAAAGACTTGCCCTTTTGGACTAGACTCTTTCCGTCGCATAATGACGTTGGAGTAACCGAACATGGCAGACCCGACCCAACAGGACCGTTTCTCAGTCGTCATCGTCGGCGGTGGTGCCGCCGGCATCACCATCGCAGCACAGCTCAGGCGTGAACGCGCCAACCTGTCGATCGCCATTATCGAACCGTCCACGACGCATGCTTACCAGCCGGGCTGGACCCTTGTCGGTGCGGGAGTGATGATGCTGCCCGAAACGTTGCAGCAGGAAGGCGGGCTGATCCCGCGCAATGTCACTTGGCTGCGCGATACCGTTGAGAGCTTCCAGCCTGAAGCCAACAGCGTGACACTGAAAAGCGGCCGTGCTGTTGAGTATCGCCGTCTGATTGTCTGCCCCGGCCTTCAGCTTGACTGGGACAAGATCGAAGGCCTGCCTGAGACACTGGGCCGCAATGGTGTGACGTCGAATTATTCGCGTGAGACGGCCGCCTATACTTGGGAATGCATCCGGCATCTCGATGGCGGCAAGGCCCTGTTCACACAGCCACCCATGCCCATCAAATGCGCCGGCGCGCCACAGAAGATTGTCTATCTGGCCTGTGATCACTGGCGCCGAGAAGGCTCGCTGCATCGTACGGAAGTCAATTTCTCGCTGGCCGGAAACGCCCTGTTCGGTGTGCCGTATTTCGTCCCTTCGCTCCAGCGCGAGATCGACTATTACGGCGTGAACCTTCATCTGAAGGAAAACCTGATCAAGGTGGACGGTGAGAAGCGCGAAGCCACGTTCCAGATCGTCGGAACGGATCAGATCGTGGTACGCCAGTTCGACATGCTGCATGTCGTTCCGCCGCAGAGCGCTCCAGATTTCGTCAAGAAAAGCCCGCTTGCCAATGAAGCTGGCTGGCTGGATGTCGATCCGACCGTCCTGCGTCACAAGACCTATGACAACATCTTCGGCGCCGGGGATGTTCTGGGTACCAGCAACGCCAAGACAGCCGCTGCTGTCCGCGAACAGGCTCCGGTTGTCGTAGAAAACTTGCTGGCCTCGCTTGATGGCCGCCCGCAGATGGGCAGCTATGACGGTTACGGCGCCTGCCCGCTAACCGTATCCTACGGTAAGGTCGTGCTGGCCGAGTTCCTGTATGGCGGCAAGGTTGCGCCTAGCTTCTCCTATGACCAGCGTAAACCCAGCCGCTTTGCCTGGTGCCTAAAGACGGAAGTCTTCCCCCGTCTGTACTGGTATGGAATGCTTAAAGGCTACAACATCAAGGTCAAGCATATGCCCATAGAGACGGGTTGACCTTTTTTCTTTATCGGAAAAGTAGGAACCTGAACCGGGTAGAGGGACGAACCAGCGGGTCTGCCACTGAAGGGTGAACGGACCCTGGATATATTCGCGTTAAGCGTGAGTTGTCGTTGAGCGAGCCGTCGTGTCGGTCAGCAGATAGGTGTTTCTGAGATAGTGGACATAGTTTCTGGTCAGGCCGACTGATTCAGAGACGTCCTGGAAAAGAAGAGTATCAAACTCTGCATTCCAGAACGAAAATCTCGCGGAAAACCTCTCAAATCCGACAGGCGGAAATACAAACGCTGCAACTGCATCGAGATCAGGTTTGGAAGGCTCAAGAACTGGCGGCGTGTCGCAATACGCCATGACAGATGCCTGACTTTCTTTTTCCGGTAAATAAAACAGTAGAGAAAGAGTTTTGGACGTCGAATGTTGATTTTGAAACCCATACAAAAGAGATTGTTTGTACTGACGGAGATAAAGGAGATGGACTTATTGAGCCTTATCCTCAGAAGATCGAGTTTACTGATTTTCCTATAAAGCAGATCAAGCTCTACGTTATTGAAGATGGTGAGAATAAAATATTTATGGTTCCGTCTTAATATTGATTCAAGCTCACGCTGTACAGTAGAGGATGCTCCAAACCTTTCGACTCCGGTCATTTTCATAGGCAAAAAGCCTATGATGTGAACGAAACGAGGGGTTGCACCGGAGTCTGACCCTGTGTATAGGGGCGACATTGGTTGGAACCGGTAGCTCAGTTGGTAGAGCATTCGACTTTCAATGGGAGCACAGTCGGGAAACTGGCTGTTGAAAAGACCTTAAACTCGGTGAACGCTCTGATCTTCTAGATCGTGCCAATACCGAGCCAAGCCATCGCAAGATGGAAGGTGTAGAGACTTGACAGGGTCCACCTAACGGCTCCGGCCTATGGTGAAGATAAAGTCCAGACCACGAACCCTAAACGGGGGCGGTGAAAACCGAAGTGGTATGTAATCGAATGGTCCTGGGTTCGAGTCCCAGCCGGTTCACCAATCCTTTAAAAATTCTAGAAAACGGCCATCTTTTAGGCCGGTTTGACACTTTTCCGATTTGGTTTGACTTCGCGTACTTTTTTACCAACACGCACCTTTTTTGAGGAAGAAGTAAATTTGACAAATTACTTCTAAGTGTTTGATTTTCCGATAGAAAAAAGAAATATAGCCAGTTTAAATCATTGTTTTGCCTACTCCTAGTCGGTTCACTATTTCCTATAAATTCTGAAAAATACCATTCTGTCTCTGGCAGGACAGCTTGTGGCGCGTGGCGGTCTGGCGGCGTAGTGTGACGCGAGAAAACGATGATAAGAGGAAACGTTGATGACGCGCGTTCGGATTGGGGTGGCGCTTGCACTGCTGACGGCTCTTGCGGCCTGTGGCCCGGATTATGGTGGCCAGGGATCGCGGCAGTTCCGTGGCGATGGCTACGGAAATGTCGGGGCGGGCCAGAGCAGCTATGGCTATCAGGGTGGTCCGACCTGAGTTTTAATCAGGCCGGGGAGGCTCAGGACAGGGCATCCTGAACCAGTTTTTCCTGCTGGGCGGCGTGGACGCCCGGTAGCCCCGTTGCGGGAGAAGCTGCGCTTTCGCGGCCGGCATAGTCCGGCCGCTGCGCACGATGCTTGCAGCCGCGCAAGGCGCGTTCGATGCGACGGTCCACGAAAATCCAGGCCCCGTTATTTTGCGGCTCTTCCTGACACCACAGGACCTGTTCTGCATCCGGGTGGCGGACAAGTTGTTCCATCAAGGCATGGTGCGGGAACGGGTAGAGCTGTTCGATGCGGATGATGGCGATGTCGTCGCGGCTCTGGCGCGTCCGTTCGGCGATGAGATCATAATAGACCTTACCGGTGCACAGGATGATCCGGCGTGCGCCGTCTTCCTTCGCCGGATCGGGCAGGACGGGCTGGAAACGTGTATGCGGTCCCATGGCGTCCAGCATGGATACTGCGTCCTTGTTGCGGAGCAGTGATTTGGGCGTGAAGACGACCAACGGCTTGCGGCAGCGCCGCGCGATCTGGCGGCGCAGGGCGTGGAAGTAGTTGGCGGGCGTGGTGATGTTGCACACGCGCATGTTGTTTTCTGCGCAGAGCTGAAGGATGCGTTCGGGGCGGGCGGAAGAATGTTCCGGGCCACCACCTTCATAGCCGTGGGGCAGAAGTAGGGTCAGGCCGGATGTTCGCAGCCATTTGGTTTCGCCCGAAGCTATGAACTGATCGAGAATGATCTGTGCGCCATTCGCGAAATCGCCGAACTGCGCTTCCCACAGGACCAGCGCTTCTGGGTCCCCGAGGGAATAGCCGTATTCGAAGCCGAGAACAGCGTATTCCGAGAGCGGTGAATTCCAGATGTTCAGTGGGGCCTGATGGGGCGCGATATGGGTCAGGGGGGTGTCTTCGCGGCCTGTGCCCTGATCGAACAGCACGGCATGACGCTGGCTGAACGTGCCGCGGCGGCTGTCCTGCCCGGAGAGGCGAACGGGATGTCCGTCCATCGACAGGGTGCCGAAGGCTAGGGCCTCGGCCGTGGCCCAGTCGATCGGACCGCCATCGGCCACGGCTTTGCCGCGCGCGGTGATCTGCCGGGCCAGACGGGGGTGAACGGCCAGACCTTCGGGGATCGTACCGATGGCGTCTCCGACTTCCTGAAGGCGCCGGAGCGGTACGCCGGTCATGGGCTGGATGCGGTCCTGTTCGTCCTGAAGGCGGGTCGGATCTTCGGGGCCGTCGAGCCAGTCCGTGCTGTTGGGCTGATAGGTTTTGGATTTCTCGAACTGCTCTTCCAGCCGGCGCTGGAAATGCGTCCACATCTCTTCGACTTCGGCCTCCGTCATAACGCCAGTGTGGATCAGATGCTGAGCATAGAGACTGCGTGTCGTGGCGCGGGACTGGATGGCGTGGACCATCGCGGGTTGCGTGAAGGCGGGTTCATCGGCTTCGTTATGGCCGTGACGGCGATAGCAGACGACATCCAGCACGATGTCGGACTGGAAGGTGCAGCGCCATTCATGCGCCAGAAAGGCACAGCGGGAGACGGCTTCGGGATCGTCGCCATTGACGTGTAGGATCGGGGCTTGAACGGATTTTGCGATGTCGGTGTTGTGGATGCCAGAATGGGCATCGGACTGGACGGTGGTGAAGCCGATCTGGTTGTTGATGATGACGTGAACCGTACCGCCCGTCCGGTAGCCTTCCAGTTTCGAGAGGCTGAGGGTTTCGTACACGACGCCCTGACCGGCGAAGGCGGCGTCGCCATGGACGAGAATGCCCAGATGATGCTGACGGTCGTGGTCCTTTTCGCGGTCCTGATCGGCGCGGACACGGCCGAGCACGACGGGGTCCACCGCTTCCAGATGAGAGGGGTTGGGCAGGAGCGAAATGCGGACAGTGTGGCCCGCATGTTCGAGCGTTGTGGCGGTGCCGAGATGGTATTTCACATCGCCTGAGCCCTGAACTGTGTCGGGCTTGAAGGCCGTGCCTGCGAATTCGCTGAAAATGGCGGCAAACGGCTTGCGCAGGATGTTGGCCATCACGTTCAGACGGCCGCGATGGGGCATGCCGAGTGAGACGGAACGCACGTCGTCCTGTGCGGCGGCATCAATCAGGGTACGCAGGGCGACGATGACGCTCTCACCGCCTTCGAGGCCGAAGCGGCGCATGCCCATGAAGCGCTTTTGGCAGAATTGCTCGAAGCCTTCGGCGCGGGTCAAGGCGAGGAGAATGCGCTTCTGGTCCAGCGATGGGGCGGGAGCCGGGTTTTCCAGGCGGTCGATCCACCACTGGCGCTGGGCGGGGTCCTGAAGATGCATGAACTCGGCGGCCGTGGTGCCGCAATAGGCGCGGCGCAGGCGGGCGATCAGGTTCCGGTCGGCTCCGGGCGGGTTCAGTTCGGCAACGTCGGGAACGGGTGCCAGGCCGAGTGGGTCCAGCTTTGCGGTGGCATGGCCGCGCAGGCGATAGGCGAATTTCAGGCTTTCCGCGCTGGCGTCGGTCTGCGTCGCTATTTCCGGAGGCAGGCGGTCGGCGCCAAGGGTTTCAAACAGGGAGGCGAAAGCCATGTCCACGGATGACGGGTCGTGCTGCCAGCGTGTGTGCAGCTCCGCCAGATAGACGGTGTTCTCGCCGTTGATGGCGTCCAGGTCATCGCGATGGTCGCCCATGAACTCGTTCTCCTGTGTCCCCGGTTCCTGTGACGTGATGGAAACCGGAGCCTGTCTTTTGGCTGCGCACTTTAGCGGATTGGCGGAAGAGGGCCAATCTCCGTCTGTTCAGTGTTTTATCTATTCAGAGGCTGAATCCGCGTTTCATGGCGTCGATCCTGCGTGCGATGGAGCGGGTGGCGACCTGGGTGTCTGTCTGGTCGAAGATATGGTAGGCACCGGGTACGATCTCTAGCTCGACCGCAACGCCCTGATGGATCAGGCGCTGAGCGTAGATGAGGTTCTCATCCAGAAATAGGTCAAGAGCGCCGACGGATAGATAGACCGGCGGCAGATTAGACAGATCAGTGGCGCGCGCAGGCGCGGCGTACGGTGAGACGTCCTCTGATCCGGGCACTACAGGATTCAGAAGGGAGGCCCATGCAAAAGTATTGCTGGTGCGGGTCCACAGGAACTCCCCTCCAACGGGAGAAGAGTTTGGCTGATCCGCAATCGTCCGGTCATCCAGCATGGGATAAATGAGGTTCTGGAACAGGAGCGTTGGGCCTTCGCGGTCGCGGGCCAGGAGTGCCAGTCCGGCTGCGAGGCCGCCGCCAGCGCTTTCTCCTGTGAGGCCAATGCGGGAGGCATTGATGCCAAGGGTTTCGGCATTCCGCGTGATCCAGCAAAGCGTCGTATAGGCATCTTCGATCGCCGCGGGGAAAGGATGTTCGGGGGCAAGTCGGTAATCCGGGGAGAGGACGACGCAGTCCAGATCCTGTGCAAACTGGCAGAGCTGTGTAGCCGTCAGTTCGGGTTGGCCTGAGAAATAGCCGCCTCCATGCAGGTGCAGAAGGGCCGGACGTGGCGCTGTGGCTTCTTTGTGGGGGCGGACACCCAGGAGGCGGATGGCGGGCGATGTGTCCGTGGCGGGGATTGTCAGTCGTTCAAGGGTGACGGGATAGTCCTCGGCCTGAAGGAAGGACTGTCCGGCGAGATGTTCCAGTCCATCGCGAAAGGCGGGTAGAGATTCAGGCGAAAGATCGACTGTCGGAATTTCTTCAAGAAGGGGAAGCAGTTCGGGAAGGACGAGGGAACGTGTGTTCATGAAAGGGTGCCTTGAGTTGGGGGGGGTGAAAAAATGAGGCAGGAAAATCGAGTAGAATTCCAGTGGTCGGACCGCTTGAAGGCAAAAATCTGTTTGTCGTGCCACAAAGTTGCCGCAACTTTTCATGCCTGAGAGTCGTCTAGCTTGGTGACCGGTCCTGAACCGGCCTTGTTGGGATGGGAGTTCCGCTGATGCGTGCTCTGCTGTTTCTTGCAGTTCTGACGGGAAGTGGTTTTGCGCTGACGGATGCGTCAGCAGGAGCGCAGGAGCTGCGTCGGGACGGTCTGTCCGCGCATGCGGTTCTGACGGATGAAGTCAGTCAGTCGGGTGTGGATCATCGAATGCTGGAATGCCGAACCGATCCGCGCCTCCTTCACACGGTCTGGGACGAGCGCGCTTCTTTGCAGTCGGGGCCGCATGTCTGCATGGGGGGCGCGAACCGTCTGGGGGCAGGATATGTCCGCTATCTGGCGACAAGCCGGATGGTGAAGGCGCATAAGCCGCTTCGGGGGTAATATTCTTTCGTAAAAGGCAGATCTCACATGTGTGGAATAGGCCTTGTCGCCGACGTGGGCCGCGTCTAGCCTTCCGCGCCATGAGCAGGATTT
>Ga0157362_1000986_pt1 | contig 11170 bp, 5 predicted proteins | sample AttlaeALBM3_FD_111480 | JGI IMG/M metagenome (GOLD analysis project Ga0157362, IMG submission 111480) | Fungus gardens microbial communities from leaf cutter ant in Ribeirão Preto, State of São Paulo, Brazil - Atta laevigata ALBM3 | ecosystem: Host-associated > Fungi > Mycelium > Unclassified ... | reverse complement strand
GATTGTTTTTCAATTATTGTACAATATATACATACATATATATATATATATATAATATATATATATATATGTATATATATATATATATTTATATTTATTTATATATGTATAGATACGAAAATAAAGTATATATGTACAACCAAATCGTCTCATGAGGTTTGCGCTCCCATTCGATTCCGGAATTGATTCCGCATGATTTCCTTCGTCAATGTATAACAACGGGAGCGAACCTCCGGCGCCAATTGATTCGCCACGTAAAAACGACAACGCGATTTTGCAAGTCCTAGAGGAGGAAGTTATTCGCGGCAGTGCCCGCTACTGGCCGCTCGGGTACAGTGTATTCTAGAGATATTTAGGTAAGAGATTGGCCATTGTGTAGACAACTTTTGATTGTGTGTATCCGCCATATTCGGGATGGTGCTTATCTATACAGATTTCTAGAGACTACATCTCAAAAACATTCCCAAGATGTTTCGCGAATAAGTATGGGGGCAAGATAGAATGAGACAGATGCATAAGATAGAATAAGATGCATGAATATCTCATTACCTAATGCATAATTTATCTCATTCTATCTTAAATATTGTCCTGAATATGGCGAACGGTGGTCAATCTCTTACTTGAGAATCTCTAGTATATGATTGATGTACATGTTCGTGTATGTGCGTATGAGTTTTGTGTATGGGGTTTCTAGGGAACAATAAATAAAATCTATCTATTCTCATTTACCTAGCGCGAGACACGCCGTCGCTTTGATTTGTCGATCCACTCATCTATGTATACCAAACGCCCGATCGTTTTCTTATCCCTTCAGCCTTCGAGCTCTCGAGGGTGATCCCTCTTCTTAAATTAAGATTGCATTTCCTTCTAGCTGCCGTCGTCGCGACGTGACACACGTCGCTCTTCTTCCCTTCCTTCGACAAAGTGCACCGGCTCTCCTCATCTCACATTTACAAAACTAATCGCCATTAACCGCGTCACGTCGGACGCACGTTGGTAGAACTTAGTCACGATACAGTTACGCATTTACACCGAAAGGTACTATGTCTGTTTATTATATACAGCGGTAGTAATTGGTTACTGATTAAATAGTGGCGTTATTCGCTAACGTTATTTTATCACAACGATGATGAAATTAGCCCTTCGGGACCGGGGACATCGCACCTCAGTCCATTCTTCTAATGCTTTCGTCCTTCGCTCCCTCTCTTTCACCTCTGATTATGTTAAGTTAACCCCGACGATCGGACAGACGAAACAATATATACGGTCGCATATCGCGAATTCATCGTTCGTTTATGCTCCATTGTCGGTTTCTCGGCATTGCGCTCGTGGAAGAAATGATCGCACGCCACGCGAACGTGAAGATCTTCAAAGTCAGGCAGTTTAGTCGACCAGTCAAATCCTGAACTTTTACGCCAGCCAGTGCTTACAATGCGACTCTTATAACAGTAGAAAGAGATATATTATGGACATATCGCGCGCTGTATCGTGCGCTCGTTCTATAATGAAGAACTTACTGCAACAGTGGGTTAACCCATTTTGTAAAGACAGAAAAAATAAATTCCAAAATTAAAGTGACGGGAAATAGTAACACATTTTTACAAAACATGGATTAGCTCATTATTGAAGTAAGCCCTTAAAAAGAGAATTAAAAGTTTAAAAAATTTTTTTCTCAAAATTCAAGTTCTTATATTGAACAAACTTCATGAACGGAATCAGTTTAATATTGTGTTTATTATTACATAATTTGTGCTCTTTCAATGAGAATAAATAATTTTAGTATACTTTTTATTTTTTTCTAAAAGTAAAGAAAAGTTAATAAAATGAAATAGAAATGTAAAAATAAGATCTTTGTATAGAATCATAAAATTTAAATACATTAAATACATTAAATGTATCGTGCATAAAAAATAAATAAATAATACATTTTATTTTTCCCCTCAAACATTATAATTAATAAAATATTTAAGAGATTCAATTTTATAATTTCAAACTACAAATCTATTTTAATTTATTTAATTTTGCTCAGAAAGCGAGAAAAAGTTTAAAAGTATTGTGCGATATAATCGCTACAAAAAACACACGTTTCAACTAAAATAAAAATTTTATGCAATATCTAATTGTTTATCCTTTTTATAAAATTCGATTTATCATACGTCTTGTAAATTTCTCTTGATTGCTTCAAATTATCTTTGCTTAACAAGTTTAAAATTTGACACATTATTCAGAATTTTGTTAGTTCAGTATTAGTTCGATTAATCGAGCGAAATAAACTGGCAAACGATTCAGCGCGCGTCTTTTACCGTCGTTTCCGACAACGCACGAAATCGAGATTTCCAAATTGACTAGATTAGCCCAACAAACTCGCGTGTTGCGTTCTGACGTATAAATCTGAGAAATGGGAAGAACTGGCAGGCAGATATTACCGCATTAGAACTGGCTCGTTTACTCCAGGCAGGCGTTGATCAACAAGACCGCTTCATGTTGGTCATGTTGATGGTCGATCATTCCGCACGCACTCCGCTCGATATTGCACGTTTTTACCCATGTTCGAATGGAACGTTTTAGAGCAACGAAACGTGCCCTGTTCGTGGGGGAAGACCGCTTTCTAGGTCTGCCGATCCTAATTAGAAACGAGATCATCGGTGACCGATCGGCCGAATCGAGTCGCCGAGTTAGGATTTTGGCATCACAGTAAGGGATAATAATCGTGTCCGCGGCCGCAGAACGAGATCGGTCACGAGCCGCTGCTGGTGGACAAGATCGGCAGGTCGCGGTGGGCCTGGGGATCCCTCGAATGCGCGTCTCGTACGGCTCGGGAGCCGAAGACGCGCTCGCAACCGGGTACAGTGCATCTAGCCTCCTCTTTGCGATCGTCCGAGCCTGGCGAAGATACAGGCGAACCCGAAATAGACGCATGCCTGTTGCCTTGCTCCTGGGTCAGTCTCGTCAAGTGATTTAGATGCTGATGAGTGAGGCCATTTAGACCAGCCAAATGAGATGCGAACGAGGTTAGACCCGGGAACGTGGCGCCAAGATGCGGTGGCAGCAGAAGTGGATGTGGTGGTGGTATCCGAGCCGCTAAATCAACTGCGGACGGCAGTCCAGGTGCTAAGGGGTATGCGCCCAACGCGCCGATACTAGCATCCGCATAGAGTCGTGCCAGGAACTCGTTGTGTAGCAGCGGATTCATTTGCGGGTCGTCGACACGCGGCGATAGGCTCGGTGGCAGGCTGGAGGAAAGCGGCGGGCTCGACGAGGTTGACAGCAATTTCCGGTGCAGATTGAGATTCGCCGAGTGACGATCACGAGATCGTTTCGAGGGAAAGGCTGCATTACAACCATCCACGCTGCAGCGGTGCATCAGTTTGAGATGGACGTTCTGATAGTGAGTTTTGACACCGAAATGATTCTGAAAGACTTTGCCACAGGCAGTGCAACGGCGCGGATTCTCACGGTCGAGCGGCACTTCCTGGGTGCTGACGAAGCCGCCGTTCTCGTAACGTGCGTACGTGATCAGGCTATTGTCCATATCCATGGCCACTGTGGAGGGTGAGGCGCTGGATGAACGAGAGCCACGTGAGGAGTTGTCCATGGTGATCTCCTGGTGGGTCGTGAGGCTGATAGGGCTGGTAGAGCCGCGGCCAGACCTCGAAGCCACCCGCTGCGTCTCGGCGTACGGCATCGCGCATCGACCCTGCGACAAGGACTCGAGTTGACGCAAAGTGTTGGTCGAGGAGTCGTGGGAGAGGTCGTCGGCTGTCGTTGGACGGCTGTCGACCGAGCTCGGGGCACGGGGGGGATCATCGGGACGCTCACCTTCTTGATTGCGCAGCGCGTCGTCCATCTCCTCCTCCTCATCCTCCTCCTCCTCGACCTCCTCCATGGGCTCATCATCGTCGTCCTCCTCGTCCTCCTGGTGCTCTTCGTTGTTCGTCGGCCTTCCTTCGTCCTGTGTCACCTCGACGAGTTCTTTTTTCGCGATCGTCTCCTCTTTCACCCTTGACGTTTCGTCGCTTTCCGTGCTCAATCGTCGATCTTTCTGTTCCGACAATATCGCGTCGGGATCCTTCGTCGTCGTCGTCGTCGTCGTCGTCGTTATCGTCGTTGTCGTTGCCCCGCTTGATGTCGTGCTTGATGGTGGCGCATTGTCGGTCTTTGGTTCTGGAGTGATCTGTCGTTTCGGCGACTTGACCGAGCTCGCCCTTGAACTCAAGTCACGCGGTTCGTCCTGAGGTAGATCCGCGTTGTCTTGAGAGGAAAAAGTATCGCGTCGATTAATCGCTATCTCGCGCTCTCTATTGTCGGTGTCCGGAGAGCGCGAGTCTGATTCACGATCATGAAAGCTTTTTTGATTCCTCGGCGAGCTGGGGAGTATCTTTCGCTCCTCCGCCTCAAGCCTAGACATCGACATGTCTTCTGGCTGATTTTGAAATTCTGCTATTGGTGCAATGCCGTCCGACAGACACCGCCGTTGAATTCGCTGCTCTTCGTCATTGGAGGAATCGCCATCGGTAGACGAGGAATGCACTTCCGCCGGCACAGCACATCTCGTGGGATGTTGGGACTTTCTTTTGCGTACACCTCGGCTGTGGAAGGAACTCGAGTTGAGCGAATGCTGATTCACGGAGAAAGGTTGCTGGTCAACTGTGCCCATCGAATCGTTATCCTCGTTGCTGTCGGGATTGCTGGCAAGATCTTCGTCGGCGGTGTCGCCAAAGTAGAGCTTCGGCCGCTTCGCCAGACTAAAATCAGCCGGTTGCTCGTCATCTTCGGTACGTAACGGTTGTAACCTCGATGGCAGATTACTGGTTTCGTCCTCCGCGACCACGACGATACCACCATCGTCATCGTCATCGTCCTCCTCGCCTTCTGGTATCATGGATGATGCTTGAGTAGACGGCGAGACTGCGCTAATGGATGCGCCACCACCAGAATACGAACCTCGCGCCGTCGTCGTAGTCATGGTCGCCCCGACGCTCGACATCGGCACTGGCATCGTCGTCGAGGCCGTGGTCGTTGATAGACCCGTGCTCGCCATTCTTTGCTGCAGCGCCTCATCGTACGGTCTGCCCTGACCCGCTTGCGTGGATGACAGATCCAAATGCTTGAAATCCAGCGCGCACAGCGACGCCGGCGAACGGAGATCTGGCGGTGGCGTGAGCAATGGAAACGAGCCGAAAGGTAGATGATTCAGTCCAGTAGCGGGAACCGGAAGTCCAACCTGCGGTGGTAATACTAGAGCATGCGCCATGGACGAGCGGCCGTCGTGTGGAGAGATTTTGCGGCGCAAGTGCGGTGAGTGCAGTTTCGGATTTGGATTCGCACTGTGTCGGTTGCGCGATCTACGCGAACTGAACATCATGCTGCAACCCTTGACAGTGCACTGATGCATCTCGCGTAGATGCACCGCGCTGAAATGGATCTTCAGGGCGCCCTTGTCGCAGAAGGTCTTCAAGCAGACGTTGCACTGTACGCGCTTCTTGCCGGTGGTGGGATTAATGAAAGGTGTACCAAGATTCGGCGGCATATTTGCGGCGGCGCCCCACTGGCTGCCCGGTCGCTTACCCGGAGAGTGTGGTTTCCTGCCGGGTATGCCGGGTGGCCTGCCCAACGGCGTGGCCTGGAGCGATAACGGTGGTGGATGCCGTTGCTCGGAGGAAATCACGTGCTTTGACATAGCGGAGTCCCGTCTGCTAAGATTCAATGCACTATCAGAGTTTTCCTCATCATCTTCGTCCTCCTCCGAGCCGAACTCACTGCTCTTCTCACCACCGCTGTGCACGTCCGCGGGCACGGTAAGTCCACCGATGCAACCGGGTGATTTACCCATCGGTGGTGGCGGAAAGTGCGTTGGGAAGCTCGGTGGTAGCGCTCCGGAGGAGACTGCGACCGAGAGTGGATGACCGAAGGTTAACGCCGAGGAAGAGACCGGTGCGACCGGCATATGCGGCCTTTGCAGCTGCGACGTCGCGGATGAGTGATGAGGTGGACTGTGGGGACTCTGCGGATTCCTCATGGACTTTCGATTTTGCAGGAGCTGCTCCGCGGATGGTGGCGGCGGTGGTAAAGGCGGGAATGCCGGCAATCCGAGAGTACCCAGCTTTCGGAAGTCAAACGGCTGCATGCTCTGCAGCCGATTCAACGGTGACACCGTTAGGTGCGAGTCTAAGGAACGCGGAGGCGAGTTCGCTCTGCTAACACCGCCGGTAGGATTCGTCGACGAGGAGTAATGCTTTTGTGCCGTTGGCGACATCGAGGGATGCGAGATCGAAGACGACGATGGCGGTGGTGGCGGGGGCGGTGGCAGCGGATGCGGCAGCCGAGAACCCGGTGGCGGTAGGCCACAGTGAAGCATATGCAACGGGGGTGGTAGGTGTGCTAGTGGCATCGTCGGTGGCGAAGGTCGTCTGCTTGGTGACATAGCATCCGTACCCGGCGTTCCGGCGGCCAGCAGCAACTGCTGCACGAACGGACGCGTCTCGGCGAACCTGAGGAACTGCTGCAGGACCAGCGGTTCCTCCTCAGCCGAGCAGATACTCCATCGGTCCAGCACCGGGCCGTTCTGCGAGTCCTGCGAACAGAAGAAGAGAAGAATTGTCTTTTGGAAGTCAAAGGAATCGTTCACGCGACAAAATATAAATCGCGAATACGCAATAACTTATTTATTTAGAACATTATGTTCATAAAAATTATATACTGATTTCTATAAATATCGCTTCTAAGAAAAAAAGACTAAAATCAATTAGTTATCACAATGAATTTTTAAAACAAATAGTAAGAAGCGCTAAATGCGGTCGAGGCTGAATCTTGATGCCTGTAATAATTTCTAAGTAAGTTTAAACACAGCTTTTAATTAAATAAACTGCGTGCCCCGATTGCTTTCCGAAACTTGAAACGTAATCATACAAACTGCAGCTGAAATAATAATATTGCAAATTAAATTGATTCTTAATTTAATGCGCTATTACGCATTTTAAAACACTGCAAAAAATTTATTGCGATAAAAGAAATTTTTAACTCCTTTACAAAATTTAATATAATAGTCGATAGCATAAAAACAAAGGACAAAGAATTTTTCCGAGGCGGTTTCCTATGACATTCTTCACGGCGTTCTTAAATCGCCTGTACACACGATTACACTGTTTAGCCTATGCGGGAAATTACGTAAATGCGCAAATCACGCGGTAAAGAACACACGATATCGTCGATCAATTCGCACAACCGCCGACGGTGGACGGGGGAACGTTTATCCTTATTCGACCGTAATTACATGTCGCGATAAAAAAAAAAGCTTCCTATATTGTCAACCACAGAAGGTCACGCGTCCCACTTGTGTTCCGTTACTTTTGTGAAATGGAATACGCAAAAAATGGCTGATAAATAAAAAGGTTTGATTGATGACGCTTAATGTAGCGGGTAATTAGTTCTGCTTCGCCTGTTAGCCAAGCGAGATTGCACTTAAACGCGTTAAGGATTTAACCTTGCATCCCGACGGATATGTATACATACTCTCGATCTGTCTTCCTCTCTCGCGTATCTACTATTAACGATCCGTTTTTTGCGGATCGAGTTTTAGCGATTTGTCATTATGCTCCGCTGAAAATCCCAGCGACATGAATAATTCCGCGGCAAATTCTAGTCAATCTCGGAATCGATTCGTTTTTCGCTGGGAACTAAAGATATTGGAAGTGTAAAAATAATGCTCATAAAAGTAGGTTACAGTTAAATGGTAATTTGTCAAAAGTTACAATATTTAATAAGAAATTAAAGCGGCCCTAGACAATATCATTGTGCAATATAAAATATTATGCAATATTGATCGTCTGGAGTCTCCAGACTGTTTGTTTCGAATTATTTAAAGGGGATAATCAATAATATTATGCAAAATAATTGTACAATAATATTAAGCGTCTAGAAATCCCTTTTCTTTGAATATTGTAATTTTCAATGTGTAATAATATTAATCTTTTAGAAATGTATAAAATTCTTCACAACAAATGAATGTCACTTTGGTCCATTCGTTCGATTCCTTTTGTTTCCACTGGATAAACGTTTCCTGCGAAAAACCGGATGTTTCTTGTCTCTTCGATCGCAACCTCGCTTTGCGATCGTGTTACTTGACAAAGGTTAAGCTTTTCGTCTCGGCCTCTCTCGCTGAGATACGCATCCTGCCGAGAGGAACATTAAATCTGGCGATACGCTTTTGACGTTCCACATGGACGTCACGTATCGCACTCATGTGGAGTCACGGCTTCTTATAAATTCAGGGTGGCCGTGTATATAGAGCACAAATTTGTCTCACTCTCTTTCCGTCTCTCTTTCTCGCTCTTCTTGCCTCGCAGCTTGTATATTTACACATTCCGACGGAGCTCGACGTAACGCAGGACGCCCAGCGCCGCGACGCTTTTCGCGCTCGCGTCCCGTTGTATATTTCTTCAAGCACGCGCACGCGCCGCCGTGTATATCGCACGCACACGATTGGGAACGAGACACGCACTCGTCGGCGGTCACACAGCAGTGTGGTCGCCGCCACTCCGAATTCGATCGCGGGAACGACGTCGTTATTTTTCGCCCCGGGCTAAACCGCAAAAATAAAGAATGTCAGGCGAATTGTCGGCGATCGCGCCGGCAGATATAATAGATGCTACCACAAAGTTTTTGTTCTTCCTAACAGAATCGATTCGACGCTGTCATGGCATTCGACTGGTGCCTCGATCTCAGAACTGTTTGTAAAGTATTTTTCTTTTTTTTTTGTAAAGTAAATAGTATCTAAGAAACGATATAGTTTTGTACATAGACATTTTGAAATTCTCATTGATTTAATAAAATTAAAAAACAAAATATATGGGTTCAAATTGATCGAAGAATCCGAAAAGATGAAGCAGTATTGAGAGAAAATTGTTTGGTATTTATGATTGGTAATTGCATGGTAAAATGATTATAATTAGGAGCTCCTTTTTTATAATTATTATTGTTAACAATAATAATTATTATAGTTATATAGTTTATACAAAAAATATATATAATTATTATTACTAACATTATAGCAGTAATAACTATTAAAAAAAAGCTTCTAATCATAAACATTTTATCATGTAATTATAGTCACAAATACCAAACACTTTTCTCTCAGTGAAGCAGTATCGAATAACTATCGTAATAAATGATATTTGTAGAATATTCCAACATTTTAGATAGAAAAGAACATCGTGTCGATTAACAAATAATTCGTATTTCGCTGGATCGCGTTTCGTGTGAACGAGAGATGCTTAAAAAAACGAATTTAATTTACGAGAGACACGCATGCATGTATATTGAGATAAGCGAAATTATTTTTCTATAAAAATATTAAACGATGCTCACGCGACACAAACGGTGGACGGTATTGAAACAACACACAAGCGAAGATAATTGAAAGCATATGGATGGAAAGACAATGAATAATGCTCGTAACGTACCGCTACGTTACAAAGTGTAATTTTCTGATTTTTATTCTCGCTGATGGTAATTCAAACCTCACGTGGCGGCGACAGCTGTGACCGTCGCGTATACCGCGTATTATTTTCCCTTAGGAGATCGCATAGATTATCGTCTGATGAGGCGCGAGTAATGTCACACCGTTTCTCACCGTGTCCGCAAGTGCGCGATGACGTTTTTCCCGCGATGACGCTCTCTCTCCTCTCGTCTCGTCTCTCCACGTAATTTAAACATTTTTACGTATATTGTGATACCGCGCACGGGAATTCGCCACGCTGTTCTTTTGCACGCATTATTCATCTCTTCTTTCTCGTCGATCACGTCGATCAGGCGACAAAATCCTGCATCGCAACGGTATCTCGCTCTATTGAAAGTTACGTAAATTGCCCGGCATGCAGTGCTAATTGAACGCATACAAGATGCAGGATTCCACGATTTCCGTTATCATAATTTCGTTGTGGCCCGCGAGAAACTCTTTACTTGTCAAACTTGAAAGTTCTTTGAAGAGAAAATGTCTTCGTTCCGCGAAGAGTTGATCTTTGGTTCTGTATCTATCGCGATGGATGAAATTTAAATTTGAAATTACAACCATCTCAATTCTTGCTTGTAAATTCGTTAAAGTATCTAAAAATTTAACTAGATATAAACCTGAACATAATTTTGTTCGACTATCAAAATAATTTTGTAGGATGTTCAAACTGATTATTAGAATGTCAAAATATTTTGTAGCGTTGCTTGAGATTCTTACATAATTATTTTTGATAGCCCAACAAAACTTTTCAGATCAGTATCTAGCTGGATTTTTAGATACATACTTCAACAAATCATTCTTTCTATGTAATTATCACGTGTAGATCTCGGAATTGAAGAAAAGAGGCAGAGCGTATGTTAGACTCCCGAGAGTCTTTACGTCACAATTTTCTACTTTACGCGTCCATCATTTCCAGCTGCTGTCGATCTTCGAGAGGTGACCTCTCGAAGGCCGAGGATGTTTTTCCCATAGATCCGCTATTTCACGAAGGATGGTACCGCGTATCGTCGTTTTGCCATGATCGCGCTCTACACACGTGCGTGACGTTTGGGGGCAAAGTGGGGAGGAAAAAAAAGGGTTCTGCGAAGCGCTTAAACGCGCCTCTCTCGTCTTTACGTGAAAGGACCCGGACGATCGTGTCTGAGAACGCAAGACTACCGTGTACCGTGGGACTCGAATTTTAATCCCGCACGCGAATGAGGCTCGTCGCTCTCCGACAACACTCGACCTTCCCTTCCATCCCTCCCTTTCATCTCTTCTCGGTCACCTCCTCCAAATTCCGCGGCGTGGAATTTTGCCGTTCCATGTGCTCCCGCATGTCCGATGGGACGCGAAATGAGTGTGGGCGAGGTCGGTATATGGCGAAAAAGGAGGTCTTACGATGAGGAAGATTAAAGATGAGAAATCTTCATTACATCCTACCTTCAGAATATGTGCTTGAGAATCTAGTAATTACAACCATTATATTTAATAGAATTAAAATTAGCAAAACTTTTCATAAATAAGATTAATACTTAAAATTAAATAAAATTACAAGAATTACAAGAATGTTTCAACTCCTGGATTCTTTTTCAATGAAAATTTAACATTCGTCTTTAAAATTAATCTGTAATTAAAAATTATATCCTATAAGAGGCATTCAAATCCGATCGTGATTTC
>Ga0157362_1000985_pt1 | contig 11176 bp, 6 predicted proteins | sample AttlaeALBM3_FD_111480 | JGI IMG/M metagenome (GOLD analysis project Ga0157362, IMG submission 111480) | Fungus gardens microbial communities from leaf cutter ant in Ribeirão Preto, State of São Paulo, Brazil - Atta laevigata ALBM3 | ecosystem: Host-associated > Fungi > Mycelium > Unclassified ... | reverse complement strand
TACTTAAATAAGATTTGAAAAGCATTTTAAAAACATCATAACATCAATTAAAAGAATAAAAAATGGAGATTTCTACTTAAAAATTCTAAAATATGTTAATGTGACATTGACATCATATTTATGGTCAAATAGATGGCATAACTTTTTTCAAAATTTTAAAAGACAACTTTTATCTAAAATATTTTTTTTTTGAAAAAAATTATTTCCAAATATTCAAAGTGTGCATTTAAAATGAATCATTTCATTTATTCGATTTACATTTATTTTTTGTGATTATATTTCCGTAATTTTCACTATCATTTTCACGATTTTAAATCAGTTATAGAAATACTTAAATTTCAGAGTTATGACATTATAATTGTGAAAATTATTTTATCTTTTCTGAGTGAGATCGTTGAATAAGCACGAGTTAATTGTTACAGTTACTGGCAGCAAAAATGGCAGACGCAGCTACGCTTCTTTTTTTATAAAAATAAATTTCTGAACAACTCTGTCCTCAAGCATAAGTTAGTACATTCAACAGTATGTTCATTCATTATTCATTTAGTTAATTGAATTCAGTTAGTTTTTGACAATGTATTCATCATCAAAAGGATATAACGTCCCGTTAAGTTTGTATCTATTTATACATTGAAAATTGGCAATCGCAAACTGAAGATCAGAATTTGATCAATCAAATAATTTTAATCTTCATTCATTTTTTTCAATCATTTCAATTTTAAATCTCTATTTCATTTTTAATGATCAATACAATCTAATATGGACTGTATTTGATATAGGCGATGTCATAGCTCGTTACCTTCTCTTGCATTTGCTGCTTCATGGCGATCGTCTTCTTCTTGTCTTTGCATCTCTTATTCTGGAACCACACCCTGATCACGCGTGGACTCAGTCCCGTCATTTCGACGAGCTGTTCCTTCATCAGGGCATCCGGTCGAGGGTTTGCCGCGTAACAGGTTCTCAGGGTGTGTAACTGCTTCTCGTTGAGAACCGTGCGTACTCTCGTCGGCTTTCCGTCGGAACCGCCGCCACTTTTGTGGCCACCGGAACCGCGAACGCCACCGACGCCTGCCTTATGTGATCCGCTCTCAGATCCGGAATCTGCAAGCATAAACGTCGAGAGTCCTCCCTCGTGGTGGTCGTAGAGCCGAGCTGAACGAATACGTTTTCCAAATATAAAATATCAATTATAAGCAATACAAATTACGGGACATTCCCACACAGCACACATCTTGGAAACGTTCTTAAGAACGTCCTTAAGACGTTCAGAAGATATATAAGAACATTCTCTGGACGTCTTTAGGACGTCTGTGCTATATGGGACTTTGAAAAGTGCATTTTAAAGGATGCAAGATATGATTTATTGAGAGATTTCTTGAAGAGAATTAAGCTACAACGTAATAGTATAAAAAAAGATATACACGGAAAAGACGGTTTTCTTGAAATACCTAAAAAAAAAACTAAATATAGATCCGAAAATAATTTTGTTGGAATAACAAAATACCTATGTATGATTCAAGCTGGTTACTAGAATATTAAAATTTTTTTGCAGCAGTACAATGCTCGTTATATTCTCATATAACAAAAGTGTCCAAATTATATCATAGGGACTGAAGATCATGTAGCATGTATAAAATATTCATATGATATATTTGGAATAATTCAGCTGTGTAGATTTTATCGTTCTACATAATTATTTTCATCTTAATTAATTCTTAATATTATAATAATTAATTTAATAATCTTATCAGAAAAATGAAACCTTTATGTAATCTTTGAATATTATATATTTCAACAAAATTATTTTCAGATTTATATCTATAAATTAAATTTGACATTTGTAGATTAGCAATTGTTCTTTCCGTGTATATCTATAAAGTATTGATTGGATTTGAGTCACTGTGACATTTGCGTAAGTAGGTATTAATAAAGTTAGCGGGAAAAAATAGATGTATTAAAGAATGTTTTTTGCAAAGCTAATTAGTTAATCTAATACGCAGACTTAAGAAAGAGATTCTGTTATTTTTATGGTAGTAATAAACTGACGTAAGCATGCGAATTGCTCTAACTGTGAAATCGCAGAAAGAAAGATAAACGCGAGTTCATGTGACGATTGTAAATCTTTCGAGTCTTCCGGATTCTTCGTTAACGTTTTTTTCGACAGTTACAAAGGGCAAGTGTGCGGTTGCCGCCTCTCGGAAAGATTTATCCGCGAGAGCATCGCGTTCGCGAAACGAAGCATCCCGAGCACGAGGTACGGAAGAAGGGAAGGTACGCACGATACGATTCCGGACTATCTTCCTAACCGGTCTTACAAAACGGTCGAGTCCGGCTAATGGGAGATCCAGATACTGGTTCAGCATGGCGGATCAACGGGGAGCGAAGCAAAAGGTACCGACGCGACGATCGTCTGCGAACCCAGTACTCGACACAACAGTCAAGAGACAATATTGTCGATGGACAAACGCGGATCTCGTGCTCACGTGATTCCTTGATCAGCCGACCTTGGTATCGTGATACATTCATGACTCGCGAGCCATGGTTTTATTTACAAGAGATGGTAGAGGCTTTCCGTTTTTTGTCAAAAAATAATACTTTGTTTGTCTGTCCATCAGTCTCATAGTCGTCTTTCCTTGAGATATACTTGAGATTTATTTAAAAGAAAAAAAAATGGTAAAATATAAATCTTTATCAATATAATTTCGCGATTGAGATGACTGTTATAAAGTAGTATATAAAAAAAATGATATACTTTAGCAAAAATTTTAATCATTTTATTAAATTCTAACTAATAAGCGAAGCTTTAATTATTAAACATCTCGTTACGGAAACAAGACATTTAGTCATACTAGTGTATGATCCAATTCGATTGCTTATAATTTTCATAAAATAAATATATGGTAAAAAAATTTGTTTCCAATTGAAACACCAGAACACATTAAGGAATATAACAGGAATATAAACAATGAAAAAAGCAATTATAAGCAATGGAAAAGCAATGGAAAAATTTAGAAAAAGCAGGTATATCATATTGAAATAATGTTTAAAGATCTTTGCGAGTAGCTCAATTTTTTACTTACAATTTTTAATTAAATGATGATCTAAACAATATAGAATGTTAAAGAAATCCTTACGATGTAATGAGGAGAAAATGAAGTCAACAGAAGTTGCTTAAAATCACTTCACGTCACTCGCAGGAGATTAAATTACAATAATGAAAATTTTGACCAATCGTTTTACCAATGTATTCTAGATAATGCCGACGCTCTCTTTAGGCGTCGTGTCGTTCGAGATCTAGTGAGTCCGCTATGCGAGAAGACGAAAAGTCAACGAGAATATACTACAAGAGAACAAACGAAATCCTATTTCTGTGTCCTAACCAAATAGCGGTCTTGGTTGGCAACCGAGAATGAAACCAACGTTGACACGGCGGCACGACGATAAGAAGAGTAGACTTTCGACCTTCGAAAAACGATCGTATATGATTGCTATAGCTATCATATGATGTATAGATTGGAAAGTATCTTCCGCAGAAAGAGTGAAAGGTAGAAGAGGTATTTAATTTGATTAGGGAGAAATTATCTCGCGAGTGTATAACATCTGCAAAAAGCTAAATTCGGTAATTATTAAATTTTGAGTACACAATCATAAAAATTAAAATAAGAATATACAACATCGCGTTTTTTTTTTAATGAAATCAAGGAATTTGTCTGAAAAAAGTATTATTCTGTTTTGCTGTTTTAATCGTAGTTATTTATTACTATTGAGATTACAAAACTTGTCATATCGACATAATTAACGAACTGCGCATGTACTAGGATTAGATAAGAATCAAAAAGAAATAAATTTCGAATCATAAACTGTTCTCAGCTATGATTTAATATATAAGAAAATTGATAGTTTCAGTTAATTAAATCAGAGAGAATATGTATGTATAAATTTTGAATCATAAATCATATTTTCTGCTATAATTACAATTATACGAGAAAATTTGCGTTTTTAGTTAATTAAAGCAGAGAATATGTATAAATTTTTAATCACGAACTCTATTCTATCAATATGATGGATTTTCTAACTTGAGCGGTTATCAAATTTCAGGATTAATATCTCGGTTCGTGAAATAGAGCTTTTTTTCTGCTAGATTCATTTTATGAAAAAACGCATCAATTGATATATTTTTTATTAACTTTTGTGATTGTGTTAAACTGAACTGATACCCTAAATTCTTTTAAAAGTTGAATTTTCATCTGATTCAATTTTCATTAATTTTTTGAAAATTGACTAATGTTGACTAGTTCGTAGCATACGTGTTCAAACAATCACGCCGAAAATTTGTTCCTTTACACGTAAAAATAATCCGTATCCTAATAAATTTGATCCTCTTAACGCCTAGAGAGCAGCGAACGATCATACAATCGCGGGGCATAAATTCACAGAACCAACTAAAAAAAAGAAAAAATTTAAGATCAGATTACACTATTAAATTTATAGTGTCAAATTTATATAGTGTTAAATTCAATGTAAATTATATTTAATTATTTGTATAGGTTGCCACTGCTCCTACTACCCAATTAATTCAAGAAAATGTATTAAATTTGACGCTCAAATTTATTATTTACTAAATGCATACATTGATATGGACAATGTTTATTTTGGAACTAAATCCACAGAAATGGATTGATGTACATTTTGACACACAGAGGAAGTAAAAAATAACAAAATGTTATTTAACTGAAGGGATTGGATTACCATTGCTTTTTATCTAACAATATAGGTACCAAGATAAATTTTTAAGAACGATCAGAGCTCTTAGATAAAGAATGATCAAAGCTCTTAGATATAAATAAACTCTACGAAAGGGAGATATATTTTATTTTAATATTATAGAACAAACGCATTTTCGCACGAAGCGCACAGATCTCGTGATACCTGAGACGATCGTAATTTCTCACAGATCAAGAACGAACAGTTTATTAGAGTTTATTAGTAATTCGAGGACTATTAATAATTTGGCGACACGTTCATGTATACACTCAGGTGTCCCGTCCCCTGCGGGATATCCCCGGCGCGCTAATAAAGAAGATAGGAATAAGAGAAAACAGATCGTGCGTAGTTATGCGCGACAGTAGTTGGCAGGGTGGTGTTACATTTGGCACCTCGGCAGCATTCTGAAGATACATCGGGCTACTAACGTCGGCGTAAGGTGGTCCAACTTTTTCGTGCGTGGGGAACGACGTTTACGCGCGACGATCTCCAATGACGAATCACAATGACAAACACGGGACAACGTGCGCACGTCGCGTTGCCGCACACGAGTTATTTGCACGAAAATTAGTATATCGAGTAATTATGCCGATGTTTGTTCTTTACATTTTGAGAAGGAAGAGCGTGGAGAGGAAATCCATAGGAGAAACGGTAGCTGGAACGGATCGTGTCACGTTCCTTTCTCGCTTATTATGTCACATTAAAAAGTTCAATTGTAAATGAAAAGATTAAATAATAAAAATGAAGAATAAATTAAATAAGAGAAAAAATCCTATTTTTGATCGAAGTGAATCTTGATACTTAATAACGTTTATATATAGATTTATAATTACATGTTTCGGTTTAATAATTTTAAAAAGTTCATCTTCTTTTTTGATTCTTAATCAGTAAAAAAAGAAATCAAACGTGTTGTTTGACAAAATGTAATTTAAATCTCATTTTTCATTATCCCATTGTGATATTTTCGATCTTCAATATCTTGACGCTTACATCATTTTAAAGTGTAATTCATAGTAGCATTTCACCGACGTTTACTTAATCGTTTGTCATTGACACACTAACCGATTTGGCAAATTAGCGAGTTGTAATTGCGACTGCCTTTCAACTCGAAAGAATCAAGAAAATTAACACTGATCGTCTGGCATTAACTCTTAAGTCTACGGCAGAATACTTGTTTTCCTATTGGATTGCTTGCGTTTTAGTAAATTACTAGAATTACATTACACAAAACGCAGACTAATTTATCAAAACGCAAGCAAGCAATCCAGTAGGAAAACACTCATCGTATGCCATAGGCTTTAAGTGATTACTTGCCAGATTGTCTTTTTCTCTCTAATTGCTACCGATGCAATCCTATGCTGTCTTACATACGATTAGATTTGGTGTCTGAATTCCGACTCCCGCTTGGTTGAGTTAATTCGCTCGCTAGCAGTCCAGCCAGTAGACCGTACATTATGCTAGGCTACAGGACATTAAGCCTACGTAATCCTGACGTGTAGGAGGGTAGTGGTCAAGCCTTTACGGTCTTAACGGCTTCAATTATCAACACCTAATTATACGTCGTGAGCCTAACACAACATAGGAGAGTCCTTTGAGCTTACCCTCGAGCGGGCACCCTTTTGTAAATTTGGTCTTTGGGAACATAGACTATGCCTGATAATCCACAGACGTATCCCACATTCTGTCGTGATGTACGTCAGAAGCCGGATTTCACATGAACGTGAGATAATTTAATCGCAGAATCTCGATAACGATGTTCAATTAAGGAACTGATGGGAGTACGAAAATAATGTCGATGCGAAAATAGACTTTAGAATAACTCGATGTCTAAATTCAGAACGTGGTGGTATCTACTGTTAGATCTTTTCATTTTGAAAAATCTTGGGGAATGATTTCGCGAACAATTTGTCAATCCGAAATGTATCGCACGTATTGTGCGCGAAGGAAAGAAAGAAAAAACAATTCAGTCTTTGATGAATGATCATGCTTTTACCTGACATCGAACCGTCGTTTGGGTGTAGATGATGATTGTTGTTCGTCAGGGAGGCGTTATTGTTATTCTCGCTTCCGGGAATACCAACACCTCCGGTGCAGTGCTTTCCACCCTCGAGAACATCGTGATCGAGTCGACAGAAGAGGCCGTCCTGTCTCAGAGCGAACTCATCGCCAGTTTCGAGCCGCCTCGAGCAGGCGCAACAACGAAAGCACTCCACGTGATAGATCTTAGTTTTCGCTCTCATCACATAGTCATTTTTGCTAAAACACCGGCTACACTTGTCGCACTTTGTTCCAAACTATCTGTAACATATACGAAAAAAAGATATAATTCACTATCGTGACAAATGAACACGTGAAATTCGCAAAAACGTTGATCCCTGAAGAAAAAATTAAGCGAAGAGCTTAAACTTTCTAGACGATTTAAAAAAAAATGTAATGAGAGCACGATAAAAGAGAAATATTCAAAGAAAATTTCTTATCAAAACAGAATCAGACAATGGAAAAATATTGCAATTAATATTAATTAAGTGGTGAGATTTTTAAACTCCACAGAATATTGATCTAATGCGAGGACTTGTAAAAATAACACGTATTTTATATAGTCATATATATAGTCATATATTTTCAGAGAGCGCCCTTATCTTGTAACAGTACAGCCAACGTAAATCAAATTCTATCAACTTATATAAGATAGTTAAATTGTTTTTCCAATAAAAACTTTTACGCGAATACATTACACAATTTTTTTACGTGAATTTTGTATTTAAGAATATGCACTGGTTTCTACTTTGATGAACTGAATTTGAGTCGGATTTCAGATTTTATCTCGGATTTTGTTATCATGTCAAGTTCTAGAGAAAGTAAAAACAAAATGATCTGATAATTAGAATTTGGGTTATACATATATAATTATTTTCTATTTGTTATATATATTTTTATATACATATATGTGTTTACGTCCGTATTCAGAATACACTTATAACAATGTTAGCGCATATTTAACGTACAGCTCACTTTACATATACTATAGAATTTCAAAAATAACGTATATTTATCGATAAAAACGTGTACTGAATACGGGCTATTATCTATCATTTTTCAAAGTAACTAAATGATCTTCAACTAATGTTCGAACTTGTGATAGTTGTTTCAATGGTTATAAATAGACAACTACATATAAATAACAAAAAATTAACATTTAATTAATAATTAATAACTCATATCCTGAAAAATCCACAAGTAACAAAAATATGTTAATAAATTGTATACTTTTTTTTAATTTGGTAACACAACATTAATAGAAGTAGAGTATATTAATTATTTATTTTGTTCAGAAATTTTTCATACCATTAATTCAAAATTTTTATCAATTAAATTTCGCAACATTTTTCTTGATTTCTAATTACTATCCTATATGTACGAGAATTCTCTAACTTTGACGTTTTAACGGACGAGAAAAATCATTTTAAAAGAGAGTATATATACTTTTAAATGTGAACGAAAACACGATGTAAATAATTTTAAACTTTACTAAATTTATTTATTTTATTTTACTTCCATTTTATAAAATTTACTTATTTTATTTATTTTACTTTATAAATATGATCAAAATTATCATTTTTAACTTATTTATTTTATTTCATTTTCTTCAAAATTTGACAAAAAAAATTGAAAAATTGCTAGATTCACTTCAGTATTCTTAAATAATTTTTATTTTTTAATTCACAGATCTACGTTATCCATTCTAATAATAATTTGATTTTTTTATATATCACGTCTCACTATCGACAAGTATCACAGATATAACTTTAGAACTGACAAAAATAAATAATTTTCGAATATTAACGTAGGAAATTTTAAAATTTCACAAATAAAAGATCTTTTCAATTCGATGATAATTGATTGAGAAAATAGAATTTTGTATTAATCTTTAATTAATCACTTTGTTTATATTGATATACTTATTTAGATGGAAATTAATCATTATTAATGCATAAATTCAGTTCTGATAAATTGTTGATAATTGTTGATCCATATTTTTCATTATGAAATAATCGCTGATAATCTGCTATAACGTTTGTACCCGTACCACTCTAATATCGAGCAAGATGAATTATAACGTTAACTTTTTCATTATTTACATTATTTTTTTGACAAATTTCCATTCATTATTTTCTATTTTATCACAAAATTGTAAACATTTTCAGTTGGCGAAATAAAAAGCTCTGTTCTAAATTCGATAAATGCAAAGTGGAGAAATATAAATTGGGCTAAAGTGACTTTATTGTCGCATCGTATATTTATTTCTGCATGTACATTGAGGGCCTTTTTTATACATACGTACACACACACGCACGCACGCACGCACGCACACACAGCACACACATACATATGTATATATATATATACATATAAATTCAATAAATAAACCGTGCGCGAACCGTCCAGCACAAGATATAATGAAATGTCCAATTTACATTGAAATTGAAAAAAAAATGCGGTAATGTGAATGAAATTGATGGCAGTGTAACGTGGGATTAATGGTTGCCCATCGCGTAATTGACGATCATGTTGATGTACAATAGACATTTCTATTGTTACTGCTATTTTTCCATGGTTATTGCTATTTCAAAGTCGATAAACTGTCCTTATGTACATTAAGAGATGTTTTGGCGCATTTTTTATGTATAAAATTAGGTTTACATCCCCGTAGCATAATCGAAATAAAATCGAATACTTTAACCAAAATTACAATTTGTAAGTACTTTTACAAAATAAATCGATAAATTAAAAGAATCAACATTCCGGCACTGAAACATCGTCTACAGTTTTAGAAAAATATAAATTATATATAATTATATTTATATAATATTATAATTTAATACATGTAACTATTAAATTTATACATGGTATTAATATCAATATACACATTATAATATAGTATACAAGACAACATTACAATATAAATACAATAATTATATGTATACAATACATATGTAAATCGCACTACAGTGAATTTTGATATATTTGACTACATGATAATTTTTTTTTATATAACAATCATAACACTTTCGCAATTGTTGGCATTTGTGCCGGAAATGCCGGCCGACGCCGGGAACACCCAGAATGACGTATGAGGAGGGAGTTATACTTTGCTAATTTGAACTTTTGAACGAAAGCGACAGCAACAACAAACGACTGTCATCGCTGTCGCTCGAGCCCGCGGCCGGATACGCCAGTCTTCTTCGAGTTACGACGACGTTCGATGGATCAGCGCAAATAAACCCGCTGCCTCGACAGAGAAAAATATTTGGTCCAGGTCAAATTCGTGCCGATGGGTTATTTGGTGGCATTACTGTCGTGAACGATAAAAAAAAAAACGAAAAGGAAAAAATCCCCGCGCGTTCAAGAGATGCGTCTTTTTCACATCTCCGTTCCTATTTTTGCCATCGAAAGTGACACAACAATGAAACAAATACAATAACTTCCATTAATTTAGTAATACCACACTAAATTGAATGTAAACATTGCAAAATCAATTATGATAATTGATTGGATTATATAGTTATTAAAGCATATTTGTTATTCCGTCCTCGGAGAACAGAAAATCAATAATAGAAAAGAAATTGATTATCGTAACCTTCAGAACAATACAACCTTCAGAAAAAATAATCTGATAATAAACGTGATCTGATAATAAACATTTCACTTAACAAATATTTTATTGCCACATAAGTTTTATTCTCTAAAAAAAATTAGTGATAATTTAATGAATAATTATAAGTCGCCAAATATGAAAATACATTTACAAATCTAGTCTTAAAAAATACCTACAATCAAATAAAAAAATATACTACATTTTAATAAATAATTATTTAACTAATACTATATATAATATAACATTTATTTACGAAGAATAAATATTTTCTAAATAAAAAAAAATAATAGAAGAATTAAATTAATGATTCTTAAACTAAATTTAATAAATATATGTTTACATAGTAAATATTCCACTATTCAAACAAATATTAAAATTTAATGTATTTTTTCTCAATGTATAAAGTCTCAACAATCTAGACATCATTACATACAAAAAAAAGTGGATTTTTCTTAAATTACTTTTTACATCTGTTTCTGGAAAGATTAATGCAAAAAAGAAGCTTCATATATAAAATTTCCACTCAAACTTTCTAGACTTTAAGTCGGCAAAAGCTGCTTAACCCTCAAGGTTACGTAATTCCGTAACCATCGAAAGCTTTGCTCGAGATTTCTCGCAGTTTTAAATCGCGGTAGCCACGATCGAGGAGATTTCAAGTGGTTTTCCTGCATGTATCGACTATCATGTAGCCACATACTGGCTACGCCGGCTATTACAAATGGATCAACTGTTTCAACCGCAGAGTCAGTAATAACC
>Ga0157362_1000984_pt1 | contig 11178 bp, 6 predicted proteins | sample AttlaeALBM3_FD_111480 | JGI IMG/M metagenome (GOLD analysis project Ga0157362, IMG submission 111480) | Fungus gardens microbial communities from leaf cutter ant in Ribeirão Preto, State of São Paulo, Brazil - Atta laevigata ALBM3 | ecosystem: Host-associated > Fungi > Mycelium > Unclassified ... | reverse complement strand
GCAGCGACAGGGCGACGCCAAGATGCCCCTGCGGGCAGCCCGCATCGGCCGAGCGGCGATACCAGAGATCCGCCTCCTCCAGGTCGCGCATCTCGGCAGGACCGGACGTCAGCACATAAGCCAGCATCGCCTGGCCGTCCGGCGACCCGGCTTCGGCCGCAAGCCGGGCCCAGCGCGCCGCCCGGGCGAAGTCCGGCTTTGCCTGCTGCTGGGACTGGGGGCCGTGCGCGAACATCGCGCTGCCGCTGCCGGAGACGAGGCCGAACAGGTGGAGCGTGGACAGCACGACCTGCGCTTCCACCCAGCCCGCCTCGGCGGCACGCTCCATCCAGCGCGCGCCCTCTTCGCGGCTGACCGGCACGCCGGCCCCGTCGAGATAGGCACGGCCGACGCGGAACTGGGCCTCGGGCAGGCCGGCGGTCGCCGCTGCGCTCAACGGCGCGAAGGCCCGTGCCGGGTCCCCGGCTTCGATCAGGCTGACGGCATAGCGGAGCTTGGCCTGGGGCGAGAAAAGCGAGGCCGCTCGCTGACTCAGGATGCTCGCCATCGGTTCTCGCTACGCTCCTGCCGGCGTTCGTGCCCCGGCATCAAGGACGGTCGGATGCAACATATGGAGCCTGCAGGCCTGCCGTGGGAAGGGCGGCGCAGATGCCGTGGCCGTCCCGGAGAACGGCCACGGCAGAGCCTCAGCCTGGATCGCGCATGCCTTCGCTGACGGTCGGCATGACCGAGCCCAGCAGGAACTGCATGATGGTCCGCTTGCCCACTTCGATGTCGGCCGTCACCTGCTGACCGGGCACCGGCTTGAAGAAGCGCGGAACGTCATGGAGCGTGTAGCGGTCGATCCGGAGACGGACGCGGTAGAAGCTCTTCGCGTCGCCGCCGGGGGTGGCAAGCCCGTTGGCCGGCGCCGATGCCGAGCCCGCCTGCACCGCTTCCTGCGAGAAGCTGTCGGCGCTGATGTTGCTCACCGTTGCCTGGGCGCCCCCGTGCTGGACGTAGGGGAACGCGCCGAACTTGATGTTGGCATGGTCGCCGACCTTCACGTAGGCGGACTGGTCGGCCTGCATCCGGGCCTCCACCTCGAGCGGAGCGTCGAGCGGGACCAGCGTCATGAACTGCTGCGCCGCCGTGACGACGGAGCCCACGGACACGCGGGCGATGTTCAGGACGACGGCGTCGCGGTCGGCCCGCATCACCACCAGGCTCCGGTGCAGCTTCGCCTTCTCGTACTCGCCCTGGGCCGTGTAGAGCTTGCGCTGCGCTTCCGTCAGCTGCTGGTAGGTATCCGACCGGAACGTCTCCAGATCGTTCTCACGCTGGGCGACGAGCGCCTTCAGCTTCCCCTCGGTGGAGGCAGCGCTCTGCTGCGCGTTGATCTGGGAACGCTCCATCTCCATCAGCTCGTCCTGGGACGCGAGGGAGTTGAGGCGGCTGCCGACCTGGTCGCGCTGCAGCTGCATGCGCATGTTGTGGACGTCGGCGGCCACTTTCACGCGGCCGGCATACATGGCGGCGCTCGCCTGGTAGCCGACGAGTTCGTTCTTCGTGCTGATGATCTGCTGATCGTCGGCCTGGAGCTTCGCCGTGATCTCCGCCTTCCGCCGCAGGAAGATCGCCGCCTGCTGCGTGGAGGCCGGGTTGTTGGAGTCGGCGACGTAGTCCTTGCCGGCCACCTCAGCCTTTAGCCGGTCGACCTCGGCACTCAGGCTGAACGTCTGGTCACGCATGCTGCCGAGATCGGCGGAGGTCAGGGTGGGGTCGAGATGCGCCAGCACCTGACCCTTGTGGACGACGTCGCCTTCTCGCACGTCGATCGACTTGATCAGCGCGGTGTCGAACGGCTGCACGACGAGGGTCGGCACGGTGGGCACAAGCGCGCCCGTCGCCGTGACGACGCGGCCGATCGGGTAAAGCGAGAGCCCCATGACGGTCGCGGCCGCCATCGAACAGACGATCCAGTTGATGTAGCGGGCGGTCGCGGAAGGCGGCATTGCCGCGATGGCTGCGCTCGGCGAGTGGAACTCGAGCAGCGCCTGCGGCATGTCGTCATTACTGCCGGCCGAACCGGAGCGGCGGAGAGCGCCGCCGGATCCCTTGCCGCTCGGAACGATGTCTGTGGATGCGCTCATGGAGGTCAGTCTCCCTCGGCCAGCATGGGCGCCGGGCCGGCGCTACGGCCGCCCGGATCGATGTGACGGTTCTGCTGCAGCCAAAGCTGGCGATAGATCGCGCAGCGCTCGACAAGCACGTTGTGCGGCGCCATGTCGACGACCTTGCCACGTTCCATGACCAGGATCAGGTGGCAATCCACCAGCGACGACAGACGGTGGGACACGATGACCATCGTGCGGCCCTTGCCGATCCGCTGCAGGTTGGCGTTGACCAGGGCCTCGCTTTCCGGATCGAGCGCCGACGTCGCCTCGTCGAGAATCATCAGCTTCGGGTCGGAGATGACGGCGCGCGCAATGGCCAGACGCTGACGCTGGCCACCGGAGATGTTCGTCGATCCCTCCTCGATGAAGGTCTCGTAACCGGCCGGCATGCGCTCGATGAACTCTTCGGCACCAGCAAGGCGCGCGGCGCGCACCACACCGTCGAGCGTCATGCCGGGCCGGCCGGCCGTGATGTTGTCACGGATGGTGCCGCGGAACAGGAAGTTGTCCTGCAGCACGACGCCGAAGGAACGGCGGAGATGCGAGAGGTTGATCTCGCGCATGTCGATGCCGTCGATCTTCAGGTAGCCCTGATAGTTACGGCTGACGCCCTGCAGAAGCCGGGTCAGCGTCGACTTGCCGGACCCGCTTCGGCCGACGACGCCCAGCATGGTGCCCGGCGGGATCTCGAAATTCACCCCGTCCAGCGCCTTCGTCGAGGCGCCGGGATAGGTGAAGTTCACGTCGATGAACGACAGGCCACCCACGATCTTCGGGTGCATGCCCGTGGTCAGCGCCTTGGTTTCCGTGGGGTTGTTCAGCACGGCGCCGGCCTCGGCAAGCGCCGTCCGGACCTCCGTGAAGTCCTCCAGCAGGCGTGCGAAGCTGACCAGCGGGCCGGCGACGCGGCCGCCCAGCATCAGGAAGGCGACCAGGGCGCCGGCGCTGACGCCGGCCTCCTGCTTGAGGGCCAGATAGGCGCCGACAAGGATGATGCCGCGGTTCAGGAACATCTCGATCGGCATGGCCAGCGTCTGCGGCCAGTTGGCGATCCGTCCCGAGGCGAGGCGCCAGCGGGTGACTTCGGCCGTCTTCTCGTCCCACAGCTTCTTGCGCGACGGCTCGAGCGCCAGCGTCTTCAGCGTACGGACACCGGCGATCGACTCGTACATCACCGAGCCACGCTCCATCTCCGCCTCGATCGACTTCCCGACATAGAAGGCGATCGCGGGCATGAAGATGACGACGATCAAGCCGATGGCGCCCGCGCCGGCCAGCGTCATCCAGGCCAGGGTGCTGCTCAGGAAGAACAGGAAGGGCAGCAGGATGACGAGGGTGAACAGGTCGAGGAACGTGCGGAGCAGGCCGCCCGTCATGAAGTCGCGCACCTTGTAGATCGCCATGACGCGGCCGATCACACGCCCGGCCTGCTGGCGCTCGAAATACTCGAGCGGCAGGGCCAGCAGGCGATTGAAGATGTGCAGGCTCATGCGGCTGTCGATACGGGCGGTCGTGACGAGCAGCAGCTCGCGCCGCGCATAGGTCAGGAGCGTCTCGTAGAAGCACAGCATCACCAGGATCATGGTGATGGAGAACAAGGTGGCCATCGAGTGGTGGCCCAGGACCTTGTCGAGCACCTGCATGACGATCAGGGCCGGCAGGATCGTCAGCACGGCGAGGATCATGGAGGCGATGGCGACGTCGCGCAGCGTCTTCTTTTCGCGCAGGACGACGCGGCTCAGCCAGCGGAAATCGACCGGCTGCTCGTCCTCCGCCTCCGAACGGGAGCGGCGCACCAGCAGCACGTCCCCGGTCCAGACCTGCGAAAGCCGCAGCTCGTCGACGGCGACGACGGGATCGCCCTCACCGCCCATCGGGTCGCGCAGCCAGACGATGCCCCGCGAATGGTCGGCCGAGATGAACAGTCCGGCCGAGCCGTCCTTGAACATCAGGACGATCGGCGGGGTGTTGTGCATCCGGATGAGGTAGCGCCACTTCAGGCGCATGCCCTTGGCGACGAGACCCTGATCCGTCATCCAGCGGACAAGGGTGGCGGGCGACGGCGAAGCCTCGCCGGGTTCGGCCATGAAGGTCTTCGGGTCGAGGTCGACGCCATGGTAGCGGGCGGCCGCAATGGCAGCACGAAGGCGGATGGTGAGCGGATCCGGGCCGCGGCCTTCCTCAGGGTTATGGCCGGGCGAGGCGCCGGAGCTTCCGGCAGTATCGTTCGGTCGATCCACTGTCGTTCCTCGTAAGGATGGCGCCACACCCGGACGAAGTGACCCGGGAGCTGCCGGGTAGCGTCCTGTCCGAGCCAATGCGGCCGGTCACCGCGCAACGGTCCAGCAGAGCAGCCATAGCATGTATTCTCTTAACGAAGCCATAAATCTGCTTGCATCAAGCCATGCGATAGTAAGAGGCCGCGGCTGCATCCAGCCGCAGAGCCTCCCGGACCGCCTCCGCCTGCGCAGGATCCGCCACCACCATAACCCCCCGGAACAAGGGCAGCCGGCCTCGCGCACGGTCCTGGAACTGGCTGGCGAGGAACTGCCCGACGGCCGAGCGCCCGCCGCAGCAGGCGCAGGCGGCCGGATGCGGGCCGGCAAGGGGAAGCCGCCTTACCGCCGCCCAGCCGGCCGGTTCAGGCCGGACATCCCCGCCCTCCGGTCCGCCGTTCCCGTCCCGGCCGGCGTCCCAGTCCACCAGCAGCAGCACCCCGGGATCGGGCGGCAGGTCCAGCCGCCCTTCCCCGTCCGCGATCCGCACCGGGATCCTGGCATCGATCCGCATCAGGCCTCTCCCGCCGCAGGCCGCTTTGTGAAGAGGCGGCACACTCTCTAAATAGGGAGGTCTTTCTTTCGGCGACAGGACGTCATGACCCGGCCTCATCTCCTCGACGCGCTTCGTGACCAGGTTCTGCTGTGCGACGGCGGCATGGGCTCACGCGTGCAGATGCTCGATCTGGAGGTCGAGCGCGACTATTGGGGCCGGGAGAACTGCACGGAGGTGCTGAACCTGTCGCGCCCCGAGCTCGTGCGCGAGATCCATCGCGGCTATTTCGAGGCCGGGGCGGACATGGTGGAAACCAACAGCTTCGGCGGGTCGCCCATCACGCTGGGCGAGTTCGAGCTCGAGGACCGGGCGCGCGAGATCAACCGGATCGCGGGCGAGCTGGCGCGGGAGGCGGCGGACAGCTTCGCCGACGGCCGGCACCGCTACGTGGTCGGCTCCATCGGCCCGGGCACCAAGCTGCCCTCGCTGGGCAACATCGCCTACGACCCGCTGGAAGCGGCGCTGGCCGAGCAGTGCCGCGGCCTGCTCGATGGCGGCGTGGACGCGCTGCTGATCGAGACCTGCCAGGACACGCTGCAGATCAAGGCGGCCGTCAACGGCGCCAAGATCGCCCGCGCCGAGGCAGGCAAGGACACGCCGATCTTCGTCCAGGTGACGGTGGAAACCACCGGGACGCTTCTCGTGGGACCGGACATCGCCGCCGCCGCGACGGCCATCCATGCGCTGGACGTGCCGCTTCTGGGGCTGAACTGCGCCACCGGGCCGCAGGAGATGGCCGAGCACGTACGCTGGCTGGCCGCCAACTGGCCGGGGCTCCTGTCCGTGCAGCCCAATGCCGGCCTGCCGGAGCTGGTGGATGGCAAGACGCACTACCCGCTGACGCCGAACGAGATGGCGAGCTGGGTGGAGCGCTTCATCTCGGAGGACGGGCTCAACCTGATCGGCGGATGCTGCGGCACCTCCACGCCGCATATCCAGGCGCTCGACGCCATGCTGCGTCGTCGCGGCGAGGCCCGGCACCGGCCGGCGCCGGTCGCGCGCAAGCCGGTCTGGATCCCGTCCGTCGCCAGCCTGTATGGCCAGGTGCCGCTGCGCCAGGAGAACGCCTATTTCTCCATCGGCGAGCGCTGCAACGCCAACGGCTCCAAGAAATGGCGCGAGCTGCAGGAAGCCGGGGACTGGGACGGCTGCGTGTCCGTCGGGCGTGAGCAGGTGGGCGAGGGCTCCAACGCGCTGGACGTGTGCACCGCCTTCGTCGGCCGCGACGAGATCCGGGAGATGGACGAGGTGATCCGCCGCTTCACCTCCTCGGTGAACGCACCGCTGGTGATCGATTCCACCGAAACGCCGGTGATCGAGAGCGCGCTCAAGCTGCATGGCGGCAAGCCGATCATCAACTCGATCAATTTCGAGGATGGCGAGGGCCATGCGGCCGACCGGATGGTGCTGGCGCGCAAGTTCGGGGCCGCCGTCATCGCGCTCACCATCGACGAGGTGGGCATGGCGAAGACGCCGGAGGACAAGCTCCGCATCGCCGAGCGGCTGGTGGGCTTCGCCTGCGGCAAGCACGGGCTGCCGCAATCGGACCTGATGATCGACCCGCTGACCTTCACGGTCGCGACGGGCAACGAGGACGACCGGAAACTCGGCCAGTGGACGCTGGAAGGCATACGCATGATCCGGGACCGCTTCCCGGACATCCAGATCATCCTCGGCCTGTCCAACATCTCCTTCGGCCTCAACCCGGCCGCGCGCGCGGTGCTGAACTCGGTGTTCCTCGACCATGCGGTGCGCGCCGGCATGACGGGGGCGATCGTGCATGTCAGCAAGATCCGCCCGCTGCACCTGATTGCCGCGGAGGAGGTGCAGGTCGCGGAGGACCTGATCTTCGACCGGCGCCGCGAGGGCTACGACCCGCTGCAGAAGCTTCTGGAGCTGTTCGCGGACCGCAAGGCGGCGGACGCGGTGAAGAAGAAGCGCGCGGACACGGCGCCGGAGCGGCTGAAGGACCGGATCGTCGACGGCGACCGCAAGGGGCTGGAGGCCGACCTCGCCGAGGCGATGGCGGAGATGGCGCCGCTCGACATCATCAACACCGTGCTGCTCGACGGCATGAAGGTGGTGGGCGAGCTGTTCGGCGCCGGCAAGATGCAGCTGCCCTTCGTGCTGCAGTCGGCCGAGACCATGAAGGCGGCCGTTGCCTTCCTCGAGCCGCACATGGAGCGCGTGGAGGGCCAGGCGCGGGGCACCATCGTGCTGGCGACCGTCAAGGGCGACGTGCACGATATCGGCAAGAACCTGGTCGACATCATCCTCACCAACAACGGCTACCGGGTGATCAATCTCGGCATCAAGGTGCCGCTGGCCGACATGGTGACGGCGGCGAAGGAGCACCGGGCGGACGCGATCGGCATGTCCGGACTGCTGGTGAAGTCGACCGTGGTGATGCGCGAGAACCTGGAGGAGATGCAGCGCCAGGGGCTCGAGATCCCCGTGCTGCTCGGCGGCGCCGCGCTGACCCGCAACTATGTGGAAGAGGAGTGCGCGCTGGCCTATGGCGGCGGCACGCCCGGCCGGGTGGCCTATGCGCGCGACGCGTTCGACGGGCTGCACCTGATGGACAAGGTGTCCGGCGGCAGCCTGGACGAGTATCTCGGCGCGATCCAGTCGCGGCGCAGCGGCAAGTCCCGCTCGACCAAGCGGGCGCCGGAGCAGTCGGAGGCACGCGGCTTCGCGCCGGTGGACGTGGCGGCGGCGCAGGAACGGCGGCGGCGGAAGAACGAGGGGCTGCCGCCGGTGGCGCCCCCCTTCTGGGGCCCCCGCGTGGTGGAAGCGGCGCCCAACGCGATCATCCCGTTCCTGAACGAGCGCAGCCTCTACCAATTCCAGTGGGGCTTCCGGAAGCAGGGCCGGTCGCTGGAGGATTTCATCGGCTGGGCCAAGCAGGAGCTGCGCCCGGTGATGAAGCGCATGCTGGCCCTCTGCGCGGCGGAGGACATCCTCAGGCCGCAGGCGATCTACGGCTACTGGAAGGCAGCCGGCCAGGGGAACACGCTGATCCTGTTCGAGCCTGACGGGGTGACGGAGGCGACCCGCTTCACCCTGCCCCGCCAGCCGCGCGAGGACGGGGAGTGCATCGCCGACTTCGTCCGTGACCTGGACGATACGCGTCCCGAAACCCGCGACGTGGTGGGCCTGCAGGTGGTGACCGTCGGGCAGAAGGCGTCGGACGTGGCGCGGACCTGGTTCGAGGAGAACCGCTACCAGGATTACCTCTACCTGCACGGGCTGTCCGTGGAGATGGCCGAGGCCATGGCGGAGTACACCCACAAGCGGATGCGCGCCGAGCTCGGCTTCGCCGGCGAGGATGCGCGCGAGATGGAGGCGATGCTGTCCCAGGGGTATCGCGGCTCGCGCTATTCCTTCGGCTACCCCGCCTGCCCGCAGCTGGAGGACCAGGCGCCGCTGCTGTCGCTGCTGAAGGCGGACCGGGTCGGCGTGTCGCTTTCGGACGAGTGGCAGCTCCATCCGGAGCAGTCCACCAGCGCGCTCGTCCTCTTCAACCCAGGCGCGAAATATTTCTCCGTCTGATCGCCTCGCACGAACATTTGGCGCGGCAGCGCCTTTTGTTCGGGCGGGTTCTGTGCTGGCCTGCGCGGTGAACGGGCAGGCGCAGACGAGTGACTCGTCTTGTGCCGCTCCGGGCGGCAGGTCCAGGCCTGCGGGATAAGGGGATGCCGGCCGGACGATGAGTCAGCAGACGCAGGACAGGCCGGGCAAGCCGCTCCCGAAATCCGAGATGGCGATCGCGGCGCTCTGGGAACGCCTCAATCCGCCCCAGGCTGCCAAGGTGGGCGCGCCGCCGGACCTGCTGGACCGGGCGCGCACCCTCGGCGACCAGGCGATGCGCTGCGTGGCCAGCGCGATCGGCGGCGATCGCGACGGGCTGCGCGATGCCAGCGCCGACATGCTGGAAGCCCTGCTCGGCCTGTGGGCCGCCTGCGACGTCGCGCCGGACGACATCTGGGTGGAGCTGCACAAGCGCGAGCAGCTCGGCAGCCTGCTGATCAAGCTCAACGAGCTGCAGGCGCAGCGCCGGGACCGTCTGCCGGGCCGTCTGCGCAAGCCGTGGCGCGTCCACAGCACCAAGCTGCCCTGACCCGCACGGGGATCATGTTCGCCGCGCGCTTAAACACTGGCATTTGAGGAGCGGCGGCGCGATATAGCCGCCATCGTGATCACCCCCCTCTTCCCAGACCTCCGCTTTCGGGACTCCACCCGCTCAGGTCCTGGCAGTCGCGGCTGCGAGCCGCGCCGCGGATCCTGCGCAGGCATGCGGGGGCAGGCATGACCTCCGGCAGCGACTGGGTCGATCTCGGCGTTGCCGGGCTGCTGCTGCTGTCCGCCCTGGTGGGGCTGGCCCGCGGCTTCGTGCGCGAGGCGCTGGGGCTCTTCGCCTGGGTCGGCGCCGCCATTCTCGCCACGCGCTTCTATGGCGTGGCCCTCCCCACCGCGCGGCGCCTGATCACGGACGACGCCGTGGCCGACCCGGTCGCCTTTCTCGTGGTGTTCGTCGCACTGCTCATCGTCCTGCTGGTGGTGGCGGGCCTGCTCGGCCGGCTGGTGCGGGGCACGCTGCTGGGCGGCGTCGACCGGCTGGCGGGCCTCGTCTTCGGCCTGCTGCGCGGCTTTGCCGTGCTGGTGATCCTCTACCTGGTGGTGGTGCCGGTGCTGCCGGTGGCCGAATGGCCGCCCATGCTGCGGACGGCGCGCAGCCTGCCCGTGATCGGTGCCGGCGCGGCCTGGGTCGCCCCTCATTTGCCCGACCGTTTTCGTCCCGACCTTTCCCCGTCCGCCGCGAACAAGGCGATGGAAGACAGAAATGGCTTCTGATCGCAGCCTCGCTCCGGCAGGAGTTCCGCCGATGACTGCGCCGATGACGACCGACACCGCCCCGTCCCTTGGCCTGCCCGAGGGCCCCTACGACGACGACAAGCCGCACGAGGAATGCGGCGTCTTCGGCATCTGGAACGCCCATGACGCGGGCGCCATGACGGCGCTGGGCCTGCATGCGCTGCAGCATCGCGGGCAGGAGGCGACCGGCATCGTCTCGTTCGACGGCCAGCGCTTCCACACGCACAAGAGCCTGGGGCTGGTCGGCGACGCGTTCGGCGATGCGCGGGTGATCGCGGGCCTGCCGGGCCATGCGGCGGTGGGCCACAACCGCTATGCCACGACCGGCGCCACCATGATCCGCAACGTGCAGCCGCTCTATGGCGAGTTCGAGTTCGGCGGCCTGGCGGTGGCGCATAACGGCAACCTGACCAACGCCACCAACCTGCGGCAGGCGCTGGTGCGGCGGGGCTGCCTGTTCCAGTCGACGACAGACAGCGAGGTGTTCATCCACCTCATCGCCATCAGCCTCTACACCAGCGTCACCGACCGGCTGACGGACGCGCTCAAGCAGGTCATCGGCGCCTACTCGCTGGTCGCCTTGTCGGCGGAGGAGCTGATCGGCGTGCGCGACCCGCTCGGCGTGCGGCCGCTCATCCTGGGCAAGATCGAGCAGAAGGGCGAGAAGCCTTCCTGGGTGCTGGCGAGCGAGACCTGCGCGCTCGACATCGTGGGCGCGGAGTTCGTGCGCGACGTCGAGCCGGGTGAGATCGTCATCATCGACGATGACGGCGTGCGCTCCATCCACCCGTTCGGTCGGCGCACCTCGCGCTTCTGCGTGTTCGAATACATCTATTTCGCGCGACCCGATTCCGTGCTCGACGGCCAGGGCGTCTACGAGGCGCGCAAGAAGATCGGCCTCGAGCTCGCCCGCGAAAGCGGCGTGGACGCGGACGTCATCGTGCCGGTGCCGGATTCGGGCGTGCCGTCCGCCATGGGCTACGCGCTGGCCAGCGGGATCCCCTTCGAGCTCGGCATCATCCGCAACCACTATGTCGGCCGCACCTTCATCGAGCCGACGGACCAGATCCGCAATCTCGGCGTCAAGCTGAAGCACTCGGCCAACCGCGCGATGATCGAGGGCAAGCGCGTCATCCTGGTCGACGATTCGATCGTCCGCGGCACCACCAGCCGCAAGATCGTCGAGATGGTGCGGGCCGCCGGGGCGACGGAGGTGCACATGCGCATCTCCTCGCCGCCCACCACCCATAGCTGCTTCTACGGCATCGACACGCCCGAGCGCGGCAAGCTGCTGGCGGCGAACCACTCCACGGAG
>Ga0157362_1000983_pt1 | contig 11181 bp, 9 predicted proteins | sample AttlaeALBM3_FD_111480 | JGI IMG/M metagenome (GOLD analysis project Ga0157362, IMG submission 111480) | Fungus gardens microbial communities from leaf cutter ant in Ribeirão Preto, State of São Paulo, Brazil - Atta laevigata ALBM3 | ecosystem: Host-associated > Fungi > Mycelium > Unclassified ... | reverse complement strand
GCACCGGCGCCAGCGCGGCAATCTGCCCGCTGCGCGCCGCCTGCGCAATCTGCGCCTGCAGCGACTGCGTCAGCAGCCAGGACTGACGCGCGGCGTTAACGGGGAAAGAGTTATATTTAAACGGGTTGTATTCCGGCGCCACGTTAAGCCAGGCGGTACGGGCGAAGGCGGGAAACAGTGCGGGCCAGCCCGCCAGACCGGCGAAGCGGGCATAGCCGGTGACGCCGATCATCGGCGACAGCAAAACAATCTGCTGCGGCGCGCGCAGCCGCCTGTCGTTCAGGCTCTCCAGCGCAAATTTCATCGCCAGCGCGCCGCCGTTGGAGTAGCCGACCAGATGCAGCGGTCGCTGTGCGCCCGCCAGACGCGTCGCTTCCCGCACCGCCAGCCGGGTCGCCGCCATCCAGCTCTGCCAGCTCACCGCTGTCAGCGAACCCGGCGCGGTGCCGTGCCCCGGCAGGCGCGGCGCTACGGCGACGAACCCGTGCTGCCGATAGGTTTCCGCAAGATAGCGCACGCTGTAGGGCGAGTCGGTCAGGCCATGCAGCAGCACCACGGCGCCACGGATGGGGCCGCGCGGCATCAGAATAAACGAGCGGTTCCAGTCGGTGGCGAAGCGCGCCGGATAGACCGCGCTGGCGGGAGAAAAGCGGTTCAGCCCGGTTTTCTCCTCGTCGCTTAGCGCCTCATTCAGATGAATTTTCATCTCCTGAAAGAGGCGCGCCTCGTGCCGCTGATAGTCGGCGAAGCTGGCGCGCTCCATCTCGTCGGGCGTCATTTCATCGGCCACCCAGCGGTGCCAGAGATGCAGCGACGGCCCCTGCTCCGACTGATAGATGCGGCCGATAAGAAATACCAGCAGCAGCACGGCCAGCGCGGTAAGGGTTTTTCTGAGCAGCCTGAAGAGAGTCTGGTGGCGCGCCATCGGTTCATCCTGTTATCAACATGACGCCGATTCTGGATCAGAAGCCGCAGCGCAGCCAGACCCTGCGCGCTTTTTTACGCTTTAATCGCCAGGCGAACCATCGCGCCGCCGAGCGCCAGCCCCGCGGCGGCCAGCAGCAGCGCAGGCTGCAGCGAGTGAAACAGCGTGACGCTGGCGGATGAGACCAGCGGGCCGATCAGCTGGCCGCTGGCGTAGCCCGAGGTCAACACCGCGACGATGCGCGCCGTCGCGCCCTGCGAGATCTCGCGCGCCAGCCGCATCGAGAGCTGCATAATCGACAGGAAGCCTAAGCCGGTCAGCAGCGTGCCGATAAGCAGCCCTTGCACATCAGGAAGCAGTACCACGCTCGCCACGCCAAACCCCTGCACCACCATCGCCGTCGCCAGCGCGGAACGGGTATTGAGACGCGACGCAAAGGCGATCACCAGCAGCACGCCCGCCACCGCCGCCAGACCAAACAGCGGCCAGAAGAGTGCCGCCTGATTACCGCTGGCGAACACGCTGTGCGCCATCTGGGACAAAAAGGTCGCCGGCAAAATATAGCCAAAGCCCGCCAGCGTATAGGCCGCCAGCAGAAATTTCAGGCTGCGGTTGAGCGGTGCCGCCTTCGCCGTGCGGCTGGCCGCAGGCAGGCTCGCGGGCAGGCGTTTCATAATCAGCAGCGCGGCGGCCGTCGCCGCCAGGCCGTAAATCAGCCAGGCCTGCGAGGCGCTCAGCCCCGCAGCGGCGACGATCCACGCCAGCAGGCCGGTCAGGGCAATGCCGACGCCCGGCCCGGTAAACACCGCCGCCGAGAGTTTTGGCGCCTGACGCGCCGCCAGCGTCAGCTGGGTCCACGAAGTGACGATAATCAGCGCCCAGGCACCGCCGACGCCGGAGATAAAGCGAAACAGGCACTGCAGCACAAAGTTATCGGTGGCGGCGGAGAGCAGCGTCACCAGCACCGTGGCGATTAGCCCGACTTTTAAAAAGGCGGCGTGGCGCTGGGTTAAGCGGCTGACGTGGAGCGCGCCCAGCAGGTAGCCGATATAGTTCATCGCCGCCAGAATCCCGGCACTGGAGAGAGTCAGCGCGCCCTCGTTGATCATCAACGGAATCTGCGGCGTTAAAGAGAAGCGGCCGACGCCCATTACGGCCACCAGCGTCAGGATCCCGGTTAACAGCGTGCTGATGGCGCCTGGCGTGCGCTCGGACAGGGAATGAATCGACATATTTTTGCTTTTTTCTCGCTAAGTCACTTAATCTGGCGCCCATAGTAAAACTGCACCGCTTAGTGAAAAATAGGGCGAATTATCCTATGACCAGAGGTCATACCCAGGAGAAAAGATGACGCGTAACGAGAACGTGAAGCAGTTTCTGGTTCATCATCGCGCACGCGTCAATCCGGAAGCGTATGGATTCAGCAACCAGCAGCGCCGCGTGCCGGGTCTGCGCAGAGAGGAAGTGGCGCAGCTCGCCGCCGTTAGCGTCAGCTGGTATACCTGGCTTGAGCAGGGCCGCGACATTCGCATCTCCCCGTCTGCGATCCAGCGCATCGGTAAAGTGCTACAGCTCTCGCCCACCGAGCAGGCCTATCTCGACGCGCTGGTTTTCGGCAGCCGGCACCAGCCGCCGCATAACGCCGCGATTCCGCGTGAAGTGATCGCCATGGCCGAGGCGCTGTCGCCCCATCCGGCGTTTATTCGCCGCGCCAATATGGACATTCTTTACTGGAATGCGGCGGCCCGGGATCAGATCTATGACTGGTCTACGGTGCCAGAACAGGATCGCAACTCGCTGAAACTGCTGTTTATCAACGAGGAATACCAGCAAAAGATCCATGACTGGGAGCAGGCGGCCAGGCACAGCATCGCCGCTTTTCGCGCCTATTATGCCGCCAGCAACCATGCTGAAGCCTTTGAAGAAATCGTGCGCGATCTCGCCGCGCGCAGCGAACTGTTCAGAACCATGTGGCACGCGCAGGCGGTCAATAAGGTCGGCGCGGGCAATAAAGCGATTATTGACCACCACGGCAAAATAAACCATTACACCTATACCGCGCTGGAGGTAGAAAGCGCGCCGGGTATCTTCCTTATTTTCTATCTTGCGCGCGATCCTTCCCAAATCGCTGTTTAAAAATGTGCGCGGCAACACTTCGGCTTTTATTACACCGACCATAATGAGAGGTTAAATAAGCCGATGTGCGCAATGAATATTATTATTGCCACATGGTAAAACCATCGCTATCTCATATACTCAACAGGTACCAGACAAATAAACAGCATTAATCCCGACCCCGGCGTTATTCAGGTCTGACGGAGAGCGTTGCGATGCGTAAATTCAGCCTACCGATATTAATCACGGTTTCTCTGTTATGCGGCTGTCAGACCTCGCCGCAGGAAACCCGAATGAAAAGCGCGGCGTTTAGCGAGACGAGCAACAGAAGCGTAGAGCAGGTGAGTGAATGTATTTACCGCGGCTGGTCGTCCACCGAGGTGATTGAAAAGGATCCCTCTACCCATATTGAACATGCAAACGAGCGGCTGACGGTTTACGCCTGGCAGGACTCGATGTTCGCCGACCTGTACCGACGCGGCAAAGGTTCCGAAGTGCGTTTCTATAAAACCTTTAATATGGGGCCGGAAGTGCTGGCGGATCGAAGCGGTATCGTGAAACGCTGCGCCTGAATGGATTACGGCGATTAATGCAGTTATCACCTTTTTCGCCCAAAAACCTTTAATTAATATAATCACCTCAACGGCGCAACCTGTCCTGCGCCGTTTTTTTACCGCAATAAGTAACATTATGCCGTCTGTTTTCACCCTGTCAGCCTTTATCTGCCGTGGCCGTGACGGCCTCGCTCACCTCCTGTACGGCTTTTAACGCCATACGTTTACGAGGATGCGTTAAGCCTCTTCTCTCGCTTTTGCCCATTCTTATCACTTTTTACCCCCGCGGTTTCTTTTCTCCCGTTGCTCAGAACTGTGCACTCGATCGCGACATTACGCCACACTCTCAGATATATCTATTATCTCGATATATCTAGAAAGAGGGCGTTACCGATGTCAGTAGTGATAACGCGCCAACCCAGCGCCAGCCGCTGGTAGCAGACACCCATAACAACACTGACGTTTACCTTGTCTGAGAGAGAACATATCCATGTCACAGATTGATGAGTTCGTTCTGCATCCGCCGTTTAATATCACTCGCGCCAGCCATGTCGTGCTTTATGTGCGTGATTTGCAGGCAAGTAAACGGTTCTATACCGAGCTGGTAGGTCTCGTCGTCAGCGACGAAGATGAGTCCGTCATTTATTTACGCGGGCTTGAAGAGCGAGGTCATCACAGCCTGGTGTTACGAAAATCGCAGCATGCCAGCTGCGCGCGTATCGGCATGCGCGTCTGTCAGGATGACGATATCGTTAAGGCGCAGGCCTGGTTCACGGCGCAGGGTAAGGCCGCAACGCTTGTTGAGGTGCCGTATCAGGGGTTAACCCTACAGGTCGAAGACGATGTCGGCGTGCCGCTGGAATTCTGCGCCTCAATGCCGCCCTGCGAACGTATGTTTAAACACTATGACGCCTACCGCGGCGCCTGCGCGCAGCGTCTCGATCACTATCAGTTGCAGACGCATGACGTGCGCAAAACCTGGTCTTTTTACCAGCCGCTGGGGTTTCGCGTCAGCGAATACACCTATTCGCAACAGGCCGACGAGCAGCCCTATCTGTGGGGCGTCTGGCTACAGCGCAAAGGCAATCCGCACGACATTGTTTTTACACAAGGCCCAGGCCCGCGGCTCCATCACTTCGCCTACACCCTGCCCGATAGCAACGATCTGATCCGCGCCTGCGACGTCGCCGGCGCGCTGGGCTATGCCGCGCGCCTTGAACGCGGTCCGGGACGTCATGGCATCAGCGGTGCGCTGTTTGTTTACTTCCGCGATCCCGACGGTCATCGCATCGAACTCTTTAATACCCACTATCAGCATATCGATCTGGAGCCTGCGCTGGGCTGGGATCTGGCCGATCCAAAACGCGCCGATCAGTGGGGTCTTCCCGCCCAGAGTAAATGGTTTAGCGAAGCGACCACCTTTACCGATACACCGCTTACGCACCCTGATTTGCACGTTGATCCCCCGACGCTGGAGCGTTTTCTGGCGCTGGCGAATGACGCCTGAGAAATATCCGTCGAATAAAACCGCTGACTGCAACCGGGAGAGAGCATCGTGAGAACACTGATTCAACAGCCTTTAGTCAGAATACTGGTGGCCTATGCGCTTGGCGTCATGGCCGCCATGACCGTAAGCGAAGCGGTCACGGAGCTGGGCGCTATCGCCAAAGAGTTTCATATTGTCGAGCACAGCGAGATCGGTCTGATTATGTCGCTGCCCTCGCTGATGGTGGCGCTGGGCGCGCTCTGCGCCGGCTATCTGGTCGATCGCGTCGGCGATCGGGCCGTTCTGCTGCTGGGCGCGACGGTTATCGTGGTGGGCGATATCGCCGTGGTGGCGGCTCCGGCGTTTCATCTGCTGCTGCTGGGGCGCGTGGTGACGGGCGTCGGCTACGTGTTAACCGCAGTGGCGGCGGTGACCTTGCTAATCCGCATCACCACCGGCAAGCAGCGCAACATGGCGATGGCGCTATGGTCGACGTTTGTTCCGGCCAGCTTCCTGCTGCCTTTTCTCTCCGCCGGGCTGGCCGACTATTTTAGCGACTGGCGCGCGGCGTTTCTGGCGCACTCGGCGCTGACGCTGCTGCTGGCGTTTATCGCCACCTTCAGCCTGCCGCGTCGCACGCCCGAAGAGAAGGCGCAGTTTTCCCGCACGCGGGGATTGCGATCCGTGCTGCGCAGTCCGTTGATCTATCTGCTGGGTATCTCATTTGGCGCGGACGCTTTTCTGCAGACCGGCATCATCTCCACCCTGGCGCCCTATCTCGCCAAACGCTACAGCGTGCCGCTGGTGGAGGTCGCCCACTGGAACGTGGTGGCGATGGTCTGCAACGGCATTGGGTGTCTGATGGTCGGCGCGCTGCTTAACCGTGGGGTAAGAGCGGTAGTGATAGGCATGGTGGGGTTGGTGCTGACGGGCTTGCCCGCCCTGGCAATTTACACCCTTTCGTTTGGCTTCGCCTTCTCTATTGGCGCCTCGTGGCTGTTTATGTTTGGCAGCGGCCTGCTGGTCGGCATGTGGGCGCTGGCGCCACGCGTGGCGCCGTCACGGGAAAGCATCGGCGCCACCAGCGGCCTGATCACTCAGCTCACGCTGGTGGGCGTCTTTCTTGGGCCACCGCTGTTTATCGCGGCGCAACACAGTGAAAGCAGCTCCTCTCTTGCGCTGCTGGTCACAGGCGGACTGGTGGTCTGTCTGTCTGGCGTGCCGATTTGGCTTCGCGAGCGAGATCCTCAGCCGGAACGGGGCAGCGCTGCGTCCCGAACCAATACCCTGAAAAGTCACAGTTAATTCCCTTTCAGCAATCAGTCGTCACACAAGAGGAAGTTATCATGTTGGATATCGTCATCATTGGCGCCGGTCCGGCTGGACTGGCGGCCGCCCTGCGCCTGCATCAGCAAGGCTTTCGCCCGCGTCTGTTCGAAGCGGTGGCAGAAATCAAACCGCTGGGCGTGGGCGTGGATATCAAGCCCTATGCCGTGCAGGAACTCACTGAGCTAGGTCTCTATCAGGCGTTCGTCGACATTTCTGTCGAAGCGAAGGAGTCCATTTTTTACACTGGACACGGCCAGCAGATCTTCGGCGAAAAGTGCGGCAAGCATATGGGGTACGCCTGCGATCAACGCTTTGTTCACCGAGGCCATCTGCAGATGATGCTCTATAAAGCGGTGCAGGAGCGGCTGGGCCCGGAGGCGGTGACGCTCGGCACGCGCTGCAGCCATTTTGAGCAGGATGAACAAGGTGTCACCCTTTATTTCGATACCCGTCTGAATCCCGACGCCCCGACTCGCGTTCGCGCAGATATTGTCATCGGCGTTGACGGCATTCGCTCCGCCAACCGTTCCCAGCTGCTGCCCGATTCGTCTCGCAGCCACTTTTCCGGGCTCACGCTCTATCGCGGCGTGACCGTTATGCCGCCGTTTAAAAGCGGCGGCAGCATTCTGCACATCGGCGATCCGATCCGCCAGGGAACGCTGATCGTCTATCCCATCCAGAACAATGTCGATGACCAGGGCAATCAACTGGTGAACTGGGTGATTGAGCAGAATGAAAAACCGCAAAGCGAAGAGGACTGGAATCAGGAAACCGGCGTGAAAGAGATTGAGCATGTGTTTGACGACTGTCGGCTCGACTTTCTGAACGTCAGCGAAATGATCCGTAACGCGCGCGAATGCTATCTCTTCCCGCTGATCGATCACGATCCCCTACCTCAGTGGTCATTCAACCGCGTCACGCTGCTGGGCGATGCGGCGCACGCGATGTATCCGCGCGGCGGCAACAGCGTTTGCCAGGCCTTTGTCGATGCGCGCGTGCTGGCGGAAAAGCTGGGCGGCATGGCCGATCCGGTGGCCGCGCTGCAGGCCTATGAAGAAGAGCGCCGTGAGAAAGTGAACTGGCTGGTGCTCGCCTCACGCGGCGAAGGCCCGGAAATCGTGCGTCGCATTGTAGAAGAACGCAGCGGCGGTCAGCCCTTCGAGGATATCGAAACCCTCTTCCCACACGAAGAAGCCCTGTCGATTTTTAGCGAATACCACGCCAGAGCGGGAATGCGCATTCCGACAGAAAACGAGAGCGAGCAGCCGAAAAAATATAAATCGGTGTTTGCCAGCCAGAAATAAAACATTACTGAAACAGGATAAGGAATAAATCATGAGCAAGATTATTGATGCCAATATGCACTGGTTGCCAGGCGAGTTGTTTTCCGACAAGAACCTGCTGAACGCTTTTTTGAACTGCGTGCCGAAACAGTATGGCGTGCATACGCGGGTCGAACAGATCGAAGGCAAGGATCTGAGCCAGCTGATCATCGAACAGCCCAAAGGCTATATCAATCTCAACTACGCAGAAGGTCAGTACACGTTGGAGAGCCAGCTGGCGGATATGGAGAAAGCCGGCGTAGACCACGCCATTTTTCGTCTGCCGGTCTGGCAGGAGTGGCTGGATCTGGAGACCTGTAAAGAGGTCAACACGCGAATGGCGGAATATGTGAAGCGCAGCGAAGGCCGTATGTCGGCGCTGGCGGTGGTGCCGCCGTGGGGCGGCGACGCCTGTTTACGCGAAGTGGATCGCTGCCTGAACCAGCTCGGCTTTAAAGGCGCACAAATCGTGGCGCACTACGGCCAGATCTATCTGGATGATGAAGCCTTCCGCCCCTATTTGCGCTATCTCAACGATCTGAACGTTCCCGTGGTGGTGCACCACACGCCGCTGCCGGTCGATTTCAATTCTGTGCTGCCCTACACCAACCAGCGTCGCCAGTTCGGCCGCTGCGTCGATCAGGCCACGGCGGTGGGCCGCGAGCTGTTCAGCGGCATGTTCGATGAGCTGCCTAACCTGCGTTTTATTCACTCTATGCTGGGCGGCGCCTTTTACGCCTTCGCCGATATGCTGGTGCCGCCGCAGCATCAGTTCAACGATGCGGTGGATCGCTTCCAGGCCGGCACGGGCAATCTGCGCGCCCAGCTGAGCAACAATATCTTTTTCGATACCTCAGGGGCGCCGCAGTGGGGTAAAGCGCAGCTGGAAGCCGCCGTGAAGGTTATCGGCGGGAAAAATATTCTTTACGGCAGCTCCTATCCCATTCGTAAGGACTGGTTCTTCAAAGGCATTGAAACTATTGAAGGTCTGGATATCAGCGCAGAAGACAAAGCGGCTATTTTAGGCGGGAATGCCGCCCGGATGTTTAACCTGAACTGACGCGTCACGGCACGGCATTAACGCCGTCCACTCCTCTTTTATTTTTTACTGCACAGCCTTTGGGCTGGAAGCGGCGGGTTTCTGCTCGCCGCGTTATTCTCACACCCTATGGAGAAAACGCTTGGAACAGCCAAAATTTATCCGTTTTACCATCAAAGGCGAGCAGCGCGCTCGCTATGGGCTGATCGACGCGCAAGGCGTGACAGATTTAAGCGATCGCCTGGCGGACCGCTGGCCCACGCTCGACGCGGTCATTGCCGATAACGCCCTCTCTCTCGCCGCGGCGCAAGCGGCGGAATGCGCCGATCGTATCCCCGTCAATGCTATCCGTTTCGAAACCCCACTCGCCTCGCCAGGTAAAATCATCTGCGTTGGCGTCAACTACCCCAATCGGGATGCCGAATATCAGGATGCTCAACCGCCCGCCGCCTACCCTTCCTTGTTTGTGCGCTTTCCTGACTCGCTGACGGGTCATCAACAGCCCTTGCTGCGTCCGCGTGAAAGCGAGCAGCTCGACTACGAAGGCGAGATCGCGCTGGTTATCGGCAAGCCGGGACGTCGTATCGCGCAGGCGGCGGCCTTGAGTCATATCGCCGCGCTGACGCTGGCCAACGAAGGCACCGTACGCGACTGGGTACGCCACAGTAAGTTTAATGTCACTCAGGGTAAGAACTTCTATCGCTCCGGCGCGCTCGGCCCCTGGCTCGTGCCCTATCGCGATGCGTCGCAACTTGCGGATATCCGACTGACCACCACGGTAAATGGCGAGCTGCGGCAGGACGATCGCACCCGCAATATGACCTTCTCATTTGCCTGGATCATCGCTTACCTCTCCACCTTTATTCCGCTGCACGCCGGCGATCTGATTTTAACCGGCACGCCCACCGGCGCAGGCGCGCGATTAACGCCGCCGCAGTGGTTGAAAGCGGGCGATGTGGTGGAGGTCAGCGCGGATGGCTTAGGCACGCTGCGCAACAGCGTCGTTGATGAGGAGTAGAGCATGTTAACGCAACAACAGCTGATGAGTGCGGCGGACGCGCTGGATCGCGCCGAACGTGAACGGGTGCAGATTGATTTACTTTCGCTTCAGTATCCGCAGATGACCCTGGACGATGCCTACGCGGTGCAGCAGTGCTGGATTGCACAAAAGAGAGCCTCAGGCCGGCAGGTTATCGGCTGGAAGATAGGCCTGACCTCAAAAGCCATGCAGGCCGCGCTTAATATTGATACGCCTGATTCCGGCGTCCTGCTGGACGACATGCTTTTTGAAGATGGCGCCACCATCGCCGCCGATCGTTTTATCCAGCCGCGCGTCGAGGCTGAACTGGCTTTTATCATGAAAACCCCGCTGCAGGGCGCGCATATCAGCCTGACAGACGTGCTTAACGCCACGGCCTTCGTGGCGCCCGCGCTGGAAATTCTGGATACGCGCATTGTGCGCCGCGATCGCGCGAGCGGCCAGATGCGCACCATCGTCGATACCGTGTCGGACAATGCCGCCAATGCGGGGATTATCCTTGGCAGCCAGCGTTTCTCGCCGTCTCAGCTCGATATGCGCTGGGCAGGCGCCATTGTGTCGCGCAATGCCGTGGTTGAAGAGACCGGGCTTGGCGCAGGCGTATTGAATCATCCGATGCGCGGCATCCTCTGGCTGGCGCAGCGTCTGACGCAGTACGGCGAGCGGATCGAGGCGGGTCAGACGGTGCTGTCAGGATCATTTATCCGGCCGGTGGAAGCCCGGCATGGCGATACCATCCACGCTGACTTTGGCCGCTACGGCACAGTCAGCTGCTATTTTGCGTGAGGTGTTTATGACGGCTCCCTTAAATCGCTTTAAACAGGCGCTGCGCGATCGACAACCGCAAATCGGCCTCTGGCTGGCGCTGGCAAATCCCTATTGCGCTGAAATCTGCGCCGGCGCGGGTTTCGACTGGCTGCTGATTGATGGCGAACATGCGCCCAACGATATTCCCCTGATGATGAGCCAGCTACAGGCGCTGGCAGCCTCTGCCAGCCACAGCGTGGTTCGCGCGCCGATGGATGCGCCCTGGCTGATTAAACAACTGCTTGATATCGGCGCGCAGACGCTGCTGATCCCGATGGTGGAGAGCGCAGAGCAGGCGAAGGCGCTGGTGCGCGCGGTGCGTTATCCGCCACAGGGCATACGCGGCGTGGGCGCCGCGCTGGCGCGCGCGTCCCTTTTTAACCGCACGCCGGATTACCTGACAACGGCAAACGATCAGATATGTTTACTGGTACAGATTGAAAGTCGAGCCGGACTGGCGCAGCTGGACGCCATCGCCAGCATCGAGGGCGTAGACGGCGTCTTTATCGGCCCGGCGGATTTAGCGGCGGATATGGGTTTTCCAGGCAATCCCGGCTGCGCTGAG
>Ga0157362_1000982_pt1 | contig 11181 bp, 6 predicted proteins | sample AttlaeALBM3_FD_111480 | JGI IMG/M metagenome (GOLD analysis project Ga0157362, IMG submission 111480) | Fungus gardens microbial communities from leaf cutter ant in Ribeirão Preto, State of São Paulo, Brazil - Atta laevigata ALBM3 | ecosystem: Host-associated > Fungi > Mycelium > Unclassified ... | reverse complement strand
TCGGGCCGGCCACCGCCAAGTACCGGGAGCTGGGCACACTGGCCAACCTGCTGGCGTTCAACGCGGTGGCGGCGCTGCCGACCCGAAACTTCGCGGCGAGCACGTTCGAGGGCGCCCCACGCCTGGCCGCCGAGGACCTGCACGAGCTCCGCCTGGTGGCCCGCAACAGCTGCGCCTCCTGCTCGATCGGCTGCGAACACATCTACGCCCGCAAGGACGGCGGCCGGGCCCGCATGGAGTACGAGAACGTGTTCGCCCTCGGTCCGTTGTGCGGGGTCTCCGACCCCGACCAGGTGATGGCCGCCAGTGCCCGCGCGGACGCCCTCGGGCTGGACACGATCTCCGCGGGCGGCACGATCGCCTGGGCGATGGAGTGCGCGGAGCGCGGCCTGATCGACGAGCCGTGGCTGCGCTTCGGTGACGGTGAATCAGTTCTGCGCGCCCTCGAGGCGATCGGGTCCCGCGAGCCCGGTCTGGGCGAGCTGCTCGCCCAGGGTTCTCGCCGGGCCGCGGCCATCGTCGGCGGCGCGTCGACCGATTTCGCCCCCCAGGTCAAGGGCCTCGAGTTGCCCGGTTACGAGCCGCGCACCATGCAGACCATGGCGCTGGGCCTCGCGGTCAACTCCCGCGGGGCCGACCACAACCGCTCCGGAGCCTATGAGGCGGACTTGTCCGGCGAGTTGGATCGCCTGGAGGGTGGCAGCGCGCACGTCGCCGCCGCGATCGCCACCGAGAACCGGGCTGCGGTGATGGACTCCCTGATCCTGTGCAAGTTCCTGCGCGGGGTATTCGTCGACCACTTCACCGAGTGGTCCGGGTTGCTCGCGGCGGTGACCGGTTGGGACGTCGATGCCGCGCAGTTGCACCGGACCGCCGAACGCATCGTGACCGCCAAGCGCGCCTACAATATCCGAGAGGGCGCCACCGCCGCGGACGACACGCTGCCACCCCGGCTGCTGGAGACCCCACTGCCGATGGAGTCCGGCCGGACCGCCACGTTGACCCCGGAGCGGCTGCAGACGATGGTCGACGCCTACTACGCCACCCGCGCCTGGGACCGCGAGGGCCGACCCGGCGCGGCGCAGATCGCCGACCTCCTGCTGGACGCCTGAGCCCGGAGTCCAACCCGGTCGGTTAAGGTCGATGCAGGCACTGAAGCCACGATCACCTCGGAGCCAACCATGGCCGCCGTCGCCGCGCCAACGACCGTCACCGGTGTCACGCTGAGCATCGACGGTCGCCAGATAACCGCACCGGTCGGCACCACGATCTATGACGCGGCCGCCTCGATCGGCGTCGAGATCCCGGTCCTTTGCCACAACCCGCGGTACGACCCCGTCGGGGTGTGCCGCATGTGCGTGGTCGACACCGGTGGGCGGGTGTTCGCCGCGGCCTGCGTAAGGCCGTGCGAGGACGGCATGACGGTCATCACCGATTCACCGGAAATCGAGCGCAGCCGCCGCGTCCTCACCGAGCTGCTGGTGTCCGACCAGCCGCCGCGGGCGGCCGATCCGAAGCAGACCACAACCGGCGACAACGCCCTGCTCGCGCTGGCCGACCGCTATCAGGTGGATCGGGAGACCGGCGACCTGCCGCTCGGGGCGGGTCGCGGGCGCGACTCATCCAACCCGGCGATCCAGGTCGATCACGACGCCTGCATTCTCTGCGACCGCTGCGTACGGGCCTGCGACGACATCCAGGGCAATGACGTGATCGGCCGGTCCGGCAAGGGGTTCACGACCAGGATTGCGTTCGACTTCAACGACCCGATGGGCAGCAGTTCGTGCGTTACCTGCGGGGAATGCGTGCAGGCCTGCCCCACCGGGGCGCTGACAAACAAGCCCATCGGTGGCGTGCCAATCCGGCCGCGGTTCGAGCTGGAGCCGGTGCACAGCGTCTGCCCCTACTGCGGAGTCGGCTGCGCGTTGACCTATCACATCGACCGGGAACGGGGGGCGATCTCGTTCGCGGAGGGCCGGGACCAACCGGGATCGCAGAGCCGGTTGTGCGTGAAGGGACGCTACGGCTGGGACTACGCGGCATCACCGCAACGTCTGCGTGCGCCGCTGATTCGCCGTCAGGAGGCCTATCCCAAGGGACCGTTGTCCGCCGACGTGCGGGGTGACGGTCAGGGTGACCGCGGTCGATCCGGCCCCGGTGGCAAGCGAAGCGGCGGGGGGCGCAAACCCGGTGGGCTGGTCAATTACGAGGAGGTGCTGCCCGCGTTCCGCGAGGCGAGCTGGGACGAGGCGTTGGATCTGGTGGCCCGGCGACTGCGCGAGATCCATGCCGCGAGCGGTCCCGGCGCGATCGCCGGGTTCGGCTCGGCCAAGTGTTCCAATGAGGAGGCCTACCTCTTCCAGAAATTGATCCGCACCGGTTTCGGCACCAACAACGTCGACCACTGCACCCGACTGTGCCACGCCTCCTCGGTCGCCGCATTGTTCGAGGGCGTCGGTTCCGGAGCCGTGTCCACCACCTACGGTGATGTGGCCAACGCCGATGTCGCCATCCTCGCCGGCTGCAACCCGACCGCCAATCACCCCGTGGCGAGCTCATTCTTCAAGCAGGCGCGGCGCGCGGGCACCACACTCATCTACATCGACCCGCGCGCCTCGACCGTATCCGAGCACGCGGACATCTTCGTGCAGCTCAAACCCGGAACCGACGTCGCGTTCTACAACGCCGTCATGCACGAGATCATCCGACTTGATCTGATTGACCGTCAGTTCATCGCGAGCCGAACCTCGAACTACGAGGCACTGGCGACCACGGTGGCGGACTACTCCCCCGAGCGCGCCGCGCAGATCACCGGCGTCGACGCGGAGTTGATCCGCACGGTGGCCCGCACCTGGGGCCAGGCCCACGCCGCCGTCGTGTACTGGGGGATGGGAATTTCCCAACACACCACCGGGACCGACAACGCGCGCTGCCTGATCGCACTGTGCGCCATCACCGGTCAGGTCGGCCGCCCCGGCACCGGGCTGCATCCATTGCGCGGACAGAACAACGTGCAGGGCGCCTCGGACGCCGGGCTGATCCCGATGTTCTACCCGGACTACCAACGCGTGGACCTGGCCGATAGGCGGGCCGCCTTCGAGGCGGCGTGGGGCACGACCCTGGACCCCAACCGCGGGCTGACCGTCACCGAGATCATCGGATCGGTCGGCAAACCGGACGGCGTGCGCGGCATGTACATGCTCGGCGAGAACCCGTTCCTGTCCGACCCCAACATCAACAAGGTGCGCAGGGCGTTGGCGGGGCTGGATTTCCTGGTCGTGCAGGACATCTTCCTGACCGAGACGGCCGAGTTCGCCGACGTGATCCTGCCCGCGAGCTCGTACCTGGAGAAGGACGGCACCTACACCAACACCGACCGGCGGGTGCAGCTTGGGCGTCGGGCGCTCGATCCGCCCGGTGCGGCCCGCGAGGACTGGCGGGTCGTCCAGGACATCGCCCGGCGCGTCGGGCTGGATTGGGACTACGGCTCCCCGCGCGAGGTGTTCGACGAGATGGTCATGTTGATGCCCTCCCTGGAGAACCTGAGCTGGGACAACCTCGGCGCGAGCGGCAAGCTGTACCCCAACGCGGACCCGGAACATTCCGACGGCACCGTGGTGATGTTCGGCGAGCGGTTCAACACCAGCGACGGGCTCGCGCACCTGGTACCCGCGCAGTGGCTGCCACCGAGGGAACTGCCCGACGCGGAGTACCCACTGGTGCTCAACACCGGGCGGCTGCTCGAGCATTGGCACACCGGCACCATGACCCGACGCTCCTACGCGCTGGACACCATCGCCCCGGTTGCGGAGATCTGGATGCACCCCAAGGACGCCGCCGATCGCGGACTGGCGCATGGTCAGCTCGCGCGGGTGCGGTCCCGACGCGGCGCGATTGAGCTGGCGGTCCGGATCAGCCACCGCGAACAATTGGGCAATTGCTTCATCGCGTTCCACTTCCGGGAGGCCGCGGCCAACTTGCTGACGATCGACGAGATCGACCCGGTCGGGAAGATCCCGGAGTTCAAGTTCTGCGCGATCCAGGTCGAGCCCGCGTGACGGCGAAGGTGCCCGGGGTGGAGGCGCGGGCGGGCAAATTCCCCGGGCCGTCGCTGATCCCGGAGCTCAACGCGATCCAGGCCCGGCTGGGCTGGCTGCCGCGCGAGGAGCTCGAGGAGTTGGCCCGGGCCACCCGGCGGCCGCGTTACGAGATCGAGGGCCTGGTCTCGTTCTACCCGCACTTTCGCACCGCTCCGCCGCCGCGAGTCGCGGTGAGCGTGTGCCGGGACCTGCCCTGCCGGCTGCGCGACGGCGAGGCACACCTGGCGCAGCTGCGGCGCCGGCTCAGTGCCGACGATGAGGTCGCGATCACCGAGGTGTCCTGCCTCGGTCGGTGCGACATCGCCCCGGCGGCCACGGTCAACGATCAGCCGACGCCGTTGACCGAGGCGGCCGCACTGGTCGGGGCGGCCGCCTCGGGCAGCCTCGCGCCGGTCGAAGCCACCGGCCGCACCGAACCCTGGCCCAACGACCCCTATCCGGCGGGCACCGGCCCCGAGCAGCGGTACGCAATGCTGCGTGCCCTGCTGGGCGGTGATCTGACGGCCGATCAGGTGGTCGCGGCGGTTAAGGACTCCGGGCTGCGCGGCATGGGTGGCGCGGGGTTTCCCACCGGGCAGAAGTGGGAGCTGGTGCGGGCGGCACCCGGCCCGGTCAAGTACACGATCTGCAACGCCGACGAGTCCGAGCCGGGCACGTTCAAGGACCGTCAGATTCTCGCCACCCAGCCGCACCTGGTGCTCGAGGGCCTGCTGCTGGGCATGGCGGTGGTCGGCGCCGAGCAGGGCTGGGTTTTCATCCGACATGAGTACGGCCCGGAGGAACACCTGCTGCGGATCGAACTCGACGCGCTCCGGGCGGCCGGTGTGATCGGATCGGACGCGTGCCGCAGCGGCCGGCGCCTGGACGTTGAGGTGTTCGTCTCCCCCGGCGGCTACATCCTCGGTGAGGAGACCGCGCTGCTGGAGTGCATGGAGGGCCATCGCGGCGAGCCCCGCAACAAGCCACCCTTCCCCGGCACCTATGGCCTGCACGGGCGGCCCACGTTGATGAACTCGGTGGAGACCCTTGCCCACGTGCCGGTGATCTGCCGACGCGGCGCGTCGTGGTGGCGGGACGCCGGGCGCGGCGAGTCCGTGGGATGGAAGTTCTTTGCGGTCTCCGGGCACGTCGTTCGCCCCGACGTCTACTGCGTGCCGATGGGCACTACGATCCGCGAGCTGATCGAGACCGCCGGGGGGGTGCTGGACGGGGCCGCGGTCGGGGCCGTGCAGCCGGGTGGGGCGTCCGCCAACTTCGTTGGAGGCGACCACTTGGACCTGCCGTTGGACTTCGGCCCGCTCGCCGCCGCCGGCACCATGCTCGGCTCCGGGGCGCTGGTGGTGCTCGCCGAGGGCACCGACCTGCTGGAGGCGGCCACCAACGTGCTGCGGTTCTTCCGAAACGAGTCCTGCGGCAAGTGCGTGCCGTGTCGGGTGGGTTCGATGAAGGCCCATCAGATCCTGCGCAATGCGCTGGATGCCGGCCGACCGCCGGACACCGCGGAACGCCTGCGGCTGACCGAGCTGGAGGAGGTCATGCGGAAGACCTCGATCTGCGGACTCGGACAGGTGGCGCTCGGTCCGGTGATGAGTGTGCTCGCGCTCGGCGATCCAGCGCCGGGATGAGCGGGCGCGAATTCTTCTCGGTCCGCACCCTCGCCGAGGCCCTGGACGGTTTCCGACCGTCCCGGCGCACCACGACCGAGACGGTGCCGCTCTCCGGCGCGCTGCACCGGACACCCGCGGTCGAGGTGCGTGCACCGGCGCCCCTGCCCGGCTTCGCCCGATCCACCGTCGACGGCTACGCGGTACGGGCGGCCGACACCTACGGGGCCTCCGAGGGCCTGCCGACCTATCTGGAGGTGACCGGCTCGGTACGCATGGGAGCTCGCCCGGAAGCCTCGGTCCCGGCCGGCGGCTGCCTGGCGGTGCCGACCGGGGCCGCCCTGCCCGCAGACGCCGACGCCGTGGTGATGGTCGAATACACGGCCGCGACCACCCCGGGCACCATCGAGGTCCGTCGTCCGGTGGCCCCCGGGGCCGGGCTGGTGCGAGCGGACGAGGACGTCGCGATCGGCGACGTGCTGGTCTGTCCCGGTCGACCGCTGCGGGCCGCGGACCTCGGCCTGCTGGCCGCGGCAGGAGTCCGGGCCGTGGACGTGCACGTCCGCCCCCGGGTGTGGATCCTGTCGACGGGCGACGAGATCGTGCCACCCGAGACAACTGAATTGACGGAGGGTCAGGTACGCGACGCCACCACCTCGGCGCTGGCCGCGCTGATCCGGGACGCCGGTGGTGATCCGGTCGCGGGCGGTATCGTGCCCGACGACCCGGCGGCGCTCGTGTCGGCGCTGCACGTGGCGCTGGCCGACGCAGATCTGGTCGTGGTGTCCGCGGGTTCATCGGTTGGTGCCCGCGACGAGACCGCCGCGGCCATTGCCGAGCTCGGCGAGATCTACTGCCACGGACTGGCGATCAAGCCCGGCAAGCCAACGCTGCTCGCGGTTTGCGACGACGTGCCGGTGCTGGGCCTGCCGGGCAATCCGCTGTCCGCACTGGTGGTCTTCCGTCTGCTCGGTGTCCCGTTGGTGTGGCGGTTGGGCGGCTGCGAGCATCTGCCGCCGGAACCGGTCGTCCGGGCTCGCCTGGCCCGGGACCTGCCATCGGCGGCCGGGCGGCTTGACGTGGTCCAGGTGAGCCTCCGTGACGGCGTCGCCGACCCGATCCACGGCCCGTCCGCGCTGCTGCGCGTGCTGGCCCGGGCCGACGGCTACGTCGTGATCCCGGAGGCGGCCACCGGTCTGGCCGCCGGTGCCGAGGTGGAGGCAGTGCTCTACCGATGAGGCGCAGCCCGTTCGTGTCCGATGTGCCCGCGGCGCAGGCAATTGCGGCATGGCGGGCGGCGTGCGCGGGGGCCGGGTGTCCCGGCCGGACGCCGGCGGTGACGGTTGCCATCACCGAGGCGCACGGGCGGGTCACCGCGCAACCGGTGTGGGCGCGGCGTTCCTCCCCGGCCTACGACGCCGCGGCCATGGACGGCATCGCGGTGCGTGCCACCGACACGGTCGGTGCCGCGGAGAGCACCCCGCTGGTACTGCCCCGGGGACAGTTCCAGCTCGTGGACACCGGCGACCCGCTTCCCGACGGCTTCGACGCGGTGATCATGCGCGAGCACGTGCACCACCTCCCCGATGGCGGCGCGGAACTGCGGGCCGCGGTGCCGCCGTACCAACATGTCCGCTCGATCGGTGAGGACATCGCCGCGGGCGAACTGCTGTTGCCCGCCGGTCACCGGCTGCGCCCGATGGACGTGGCCGCGGTGGCCGCCGCGGGTGTGCTGGAGTTGCCGGTCCATCGGGCACCGCGGGTGGTGATCGTCCCGACCGGCGACGAAATCCGGCCGCTGGGCGTCGAGCCGGCGCCGGGCGAGATCGCCGACACCAACTCGCTCATGCTCGCCGCGCAGGCCCGCGAGCTCGGGTGCGGCGCAGAGGTGACCGCGATCGTGCCGGATGCGCCCGAGCAGATCCTGGCCGCGGTCCGGGCGGCCGCCGCCGTGGCCGACCTGGTGATCCTCGTGGCCGGGTCCAGCGCGGGGCGCGACGATCACACGGCCGCTGTTGTGGAGGCCGCGGGAACGTTGGCCGTGCACGGGGTCGCGGTGCGCCCGGGGCACCCGGTCGTCCTCGGCACGGTCGCCGGCACGCCGGCCACCCCCGTGCTCGGGGCGCCGGGCTATCCGGTCTCGGCGGCGCTCACCTTCGAGATCTTCGCCGCCCCGCTGCTGGCCGCACTCGAGGGGGCCGCACCGCCGGAGCGTCCGGTGCTGCCCGCGCGGCTGGCCCGCAAGCTGGCCTCCGATCTGGGCAGCGACGACTGGGTCCGCGTGCGGCTCGGGCGGGTCGGCGGACAGATCGTCGCGACGCCGCTGCCCCGCGGTGCGGGCGTGCTTACCTCGCTGGTTCGCGCCGACGGCCTGCTGGTGGTGCCGGCCGGGCTGGAGGGTCACCACGCCGGGCAGATCGTGCCGGTGCAGCTGCTGCGCGGACCCGCCCAGATCGATCGCACGATCGTGGTCATCGGCTCCCACGATCTGGTGCTCGACCTGGCCGCCTCGGCGCTGCGCGAGCAGAACCCGCTGATCACCCTCGCCTCGTCCAACGTCGGCTCGCTGGGCGGGCTGGTCGCGTTGCGGGACGGGCTGTGCCACCTGGCCGGCTCGCACCTGCTGGACCCCGCCACGGGTGCTTACACCCTGCCGTATGTGGATCGGATGTTCGACGACCCGGCGGACATCGCCGTGGTCCGATTGGTGCACCGCGAGCAGGGGCTGATCGTGCGCCGCGGCAACCCGCTGGGGCTCCGCGGAATTGCTGACCTGGCCCGACCGGAAGTGCGGTACGTGAACCGCCAACGCGGCGCCGGAACCCGGGCCTTGCTCGATCTCGAGCTCACCGGACACGGCCTGACGCCCGAGCAGATCAACGGCTATCCGCGGGAGGAACACACCCACCTCGCGGTGGCCGCGGCGGTGGCGGCCGACCGGGCGGACGCCGGGCTCGGCATCCGGGCCGCCGCCCGGGCGTTCGGCCTGGAGTTCGTCCCAGTCGCCACCGAGCCCTACGACCTGGTACTGCGCGCCGACACCCCGGATGACCCGTTGCTGGGGCCGCTGTGGGAGCTGCTCGGTGACGCCGATTTCCGCGCGCGGGTCGAGGCACTGGGCGGCTACTCCTGCGCGGAGACCGGTGTGCGTATCCGGTAACATACTCGACAGAATAATTGCGAACCGTACAATTTTTGTATACTATCGTCTGAAAACCTCGCCCGGGAGTCAGCCATGCGTTTCGTCGACGTCGCCATTCCCGCCGGGTACGCCTGGAGTTCACCGTTCGCCAAGTGGCAGGGCTCGCTGGCGGAGGTGAACAGCCTCGACCTCGCCGCCGCGGTCACCGCGCGGGCGCTGGCCGATCGCGGTGTCGAAGTCTCGGCGCTCGACAGCCTGGTGCTGGGCTGGACGATCCCCCAGCAGGAGATCTTCTACGGCGCCCCGACCCTGGCCCGGCGCATCGGCGCGCCCGGCCTGACGGGCCCGATGGTCAGCCAGGCCTGCGCCACCGGCGTTGCGGCGCTGGCCGCCGCCGCCGGCCAGGTGCAGGCCGGCGGTGGGACTGCGCTGGTCGTGACCACCGACCGCACCAGCAACGGCCCGGTGGTGCTGCATCCGAACCCGTCGGGCGCGGGCGGCGCACCCCGCGTCGAGACGTGGGTGCTCGATGCCTTTGCCCGCGATCCGTCCACCGGCCGGGGCATGCTGGCGGCCGGTGAGACGGTGGCCGCCAAGCACGGCATCACCCGCGAGGAGTGCGACGAGCTCACCCTGTTGCGCTCCGAGCAATACCGGGCCGCGCTGGCCGACGAGCGGGCCTTCCAGCGCCGCTACCAGGTGCCGGTGGAGATTCCCGCCAAGCGCGGCCGGGGCGTGCTGCTCGAGGCCGACGAGGGGGTGCGACCGGCGGTGCGCGAGGAGATCTCGAAGCTCGCCCCGGTCGATCCCGACGGAGTGCTCACCTTCGCGAGCCAGACCCACCCGGCCGACGGCACCGCGGGGGCGGTGGTTACCACCGTCGATCGCGCCCGGGAGCTCTCCGGAGGCCAGGGGGTGGTTCGGCTGTTGGGCGTCGGGTTCGCCCGGGTGGCTGCGGCACATATGCCCGAGGCGCCGGTTCCCGCGGCCCGGGCGGCGCTGCGTGCGGCGGAGGTCGAGCTGTCCGAGGTGGTCGCCATGACCACGCACAACCCGTTCGCGGTCAACGATCTGATCTTCGCGCGCGAAACCGGATTCCCGCTCGAGCGGATGAACGCCTACGGCAGCAGCCTCATTTTCGGTCACCCGCAGGCGCCAACCGGCTTGCGCTCCATCGCCGAGCTGATCGAGGAGCTGCGCCTGCGCGGTGGTGGCATCGGCCTGTTCACCGGTTGTGCCGCCGGCGACACCGGTGCCGCGCTCGTGATCGACGTCGCGGACTAGGAATGGATGTGACGAGGCGTCACGGCCAGTCGTAGAACCCCCGGCCGGACTTCTTGCCGAGCTCGCCGGCGGCGACCTTCTCGATCAGCAAGCGGGGCGGGGCGAAGCGGGGGCCGAGGGTTTTCTCCAGGTGGCGCGCGATGTCCAGGCGCACGTCGAGACCGACCAGGTCGGTGAGCCGCAGCGGCCCCATCGGGTGCCGATAGCCGAGCTCCATCGCCTTGTCGATGTCGGCCGCGGAGGCGACGCCCTCCTCGAGCATGCGCATCCCCTCCTGTCCGATCGCGACCCCGAGTCGACTGGTCGCAAAGCCCGGCGCGTCATTGACCACGATCGGCTCCTTTCCGATCCGCAGCACTAGTTCGCGGGCAGCGTCGAGGACGTCCGGGGCGGTGCGCGGACCGCGGACGATCTCCACCAGCGCCATCACCCAGACCGGGTTGAAGAAGTGCAGCCCACAGAAGCGCTCGGGCGCCACGAGGCAGTCCGCGAGGGCGTCGATGGACAACCCGGAGGTATTGGAGGCGAGCAGCGCGGGTGCGGCGTGGTCCTCAACCTGACGCAGAATCAGATGCTTGAGCTCGATCCGTTCCGGCACCGCCTCGATCACCAGTGCCGCCCCCTGCCGCGGCAGGTCGGTGACCGCCTCGACCGTCGACAGTCGCTGTTTCAGCGCGTTCACCGCCACCGCGTCGAGCTTCCCCCGGGCCATGGCACCGTCGGCCACCTCGGCCATCGCGGGCAGCGCGGCGGCTCGCCGCTCGGGGTCGGGCTCCACCAGGATCACCTCGTCACCGGCGGCCGCCAACACGTAGGCGATGCCCAGGCCCATCGTGCCCGCGCCCACAACCGCAGACCAGCTGCTCATCCGGCAAACCCTTCCCACAACGAGCGATCCCCGCAACGACGCCGACGATACGCGGGCCGAAACACAAGGCGGGTGGCCACATGGCTCTCAGAAACTACAGAAATATCGTGTACCGTCCATTAAGTGTAGACGATCCTCGGCCCCCGGATACGGCGCCCCTCGGGTCGGATTCGCCGATGAGCT
>Ga0157362_1000981_pt1 | contig 11182 bp, 5 predicted proteins | sample AttlaeALBM3_FD_111480 | JGI IMG/M metagenome (GOLD analysis project Ga0157362, IMG submission 111480) | Fungus gardens microbial communities from leaf cutter ant in Ribeirão Preto, State of São Paulo, Brazil - Atta laevigata ALBM3 | ecosystem: Host-associated > Fungi > Mycelium > Unclassified ... | reverse complement strand
TTGGTAATGTCATCGGAAGTGTTGTTGTAGGTGATTACTGACAGGGTCGCCAAGTAACACATGCTGGCCGTAAGGCCGAGCACGAGAGCGTGCGAATTCTTTGTGATCGGCAGGAACACGTAGCATGCGAGAAGCGAGTGCGTCGCGTATGCTGGTCTGAAAAGAAAGAAATGCTGCTGGAAAAAGAGCGTGTATGTAGTACGCACGTGACGCACGGGATGAATTCGCGGATGCATGCTTATTGACGAAAATTAAAAAAGTATACGAACGTAATCGTTTAAATTGACTACGTATAACGGATCTCAGGTTTAACGAGAAAAAAAAAATGCAATCGGGGCACGCACGTTAAACGATCAGTGGAGAACATAAAATGTATGCACCCGTATATACGCGCATCAAGGATATTTTCGATTCTTGTATGTTGACTGATTATTTCTTCTAGGAAGGCCTTTTTACATTATTAACTTAAAACCAAATTATTAAATCAATTTTTTTCGAGATCATTTCTCAAAGATATTTTCTTTATATCCGAAATACAACACAATTGAAAATCTCTATAACTATAAAATTTAATTCTTATAAATTAATTGTTATAAAATTATGACTTTTCAGTTTCTTAATCTTCTAAGATATGTCATAATCGCTTAAAGAATACATCGCATAATCTTAAGCAGCATTCCGTTTGAAAATTGTGCCTTAAATTATTATTGTTTTATATATACACCAGATAGGGATCACAATATCAATATAAGTTATAACATCAGTTGCTGTTCTGACAGTTGCTAGTTTTGTGTTGCGCGTGCGAGGACAAAAGCACGCGCCTTTATCAGTAATAAATATTTACGCGATTTGTGTCATGCAGTTATCGCAGAATAATTTCGATAAACCACTAAATAAACAGCCGGCGCAAGGAAGTCACCGTGGTTGATACTAAAATAGTGATGATAATCAGATGCAACCTCGCACGATTATCCCTGTCACAGGTCAAGTTATCGATACCTTATCGGTGGAATATCCTCGGTGTAAGTGAAAACGTAAAATAAAGGTATGGTCAAATCACAAACGACCAAAAGCACAATGATCATCCAAGACAGCATGATCGGCAAATAGGTGTTTTTGGCGATGTGCCTCGATCGGAATGATAAGGCGATCATAGGGCACATCAGAGCGCCCACAATGCAATAGACTACGATTTCCAACAAGCATTCCTTCATGCCGACCTAAATCAAGAAGAAAACTCCAGCTTATGTCCCTCAACATTATTTACTTTTTCAAACTTGCATTATCTCTTAGTAACGTCATTAATTAAGGAATTACTGCAGTAGGAACTTAGTGATATTTAATCTCTAAGTACTTAAGTTTCCAAGATTAAACAGTTAAGTAAATAATTTTTTGTATTACGTTTTAAGTGAAAATTTAGTTTAAAACAAAAACATATATAAGTCCATCGAAGATTAAATAAAGTTATTAAACATATATAGTTAAAAATTTCTAAATAAAATAAAATGCTTTTTTTCTCTCTTTCTGCTATATTTTTAATAATAATGAGCTTACCGTTATGATCAGAGACAAGCAATACGCAAATCCAAGTAGCAGTTGTAGCAAGATGAATATCGAGAGATAACCATATTGTATTCTTCTGTGATAGATTGTGTACAGCTTTTCTAAGTTCTTGTACCTGAATTGTTTCTGAAAGTGAAAACTTGCATGAGATCGTAATCAATTCGTTAAATCAGCAACAGAAACACGCAAAGAAACTTATTGCGATAAAACGATTAAATTATCAATTGTTACAAATATTTAGCGATTCAAAAAGAAGATAAAGAAAATATCAGGATCTTATTTCTAAGGAAATTTAACCGAGTTTAATCTAAACATTTTATTTATTGTGCGATTCTTTAATTCTTAATTTTTAATTAATAATTATTTATTAATTATGCTTTTTAAATATTGGTTTTACAAATATATATATAAAACAATAAATTAGGTGTGAAAGTAATAAAGCAAAAGGTCCTGCAATTATAATTTAAATATATCTTTGTTTCGTTTCGGAAATAGTATTATAGATTATCTGAAGTATGCACTGTTATCGTTTCAGAGAAATCATCAATATCAGTCAATAGATTAAGGATGATGAATATTGCCATTGTAAGAAACACGCGCAGCTTAACGTCGCAATTCATCTCAGCGAGAAGAAACGAGAGAGTATTTGCACAAAAATTACTTTTCAGTCTGTTAACGACAAACTTCTTTATTATTCGTTTTACACCTTAGTATGGTTTATCAATTATATCAGGATTTCGTTTAGTTAACAATTGTATATATCAATTGCATATATCAGAGCAGGATATCCTTTCATACTGAAGCAAGAATTTCCTCTCATATTGGAATCATCGTTTTGATCAGTATAGAGGTGTAACTTATAGAAGTATCATCGTCGCATTATTATCATTGTATCATTCTTTGAGGAATGTCCATAAATTTTCGGAACAAAACACACGCGATCACTCAACTGAAGCTGGGATACTCCCTTACTTCAAGAGCCTTCCATTTCTGTTACCCAATAACGTATTTAAACGTGTAAGATCGATAATTCTCAGTTCGTTATTTGTACAAAAATAAAAAAGATGATTTTAACTAATTCAAGAGTTAGCTGAGCGATAGATTAGGTTCAGTAAATGCACACTTTTTAATCACTTTCGTTTACTCTGTACTCTGCTAATCTCCATCACAGGCCAACAGGTACCATAAGTCGTCTCTAGGAGATTGCGATAGAAATCTAGTCCTTATGAACTCATCCTTGCAGACCGGGGCTGCATTTCCAGTAGTAACGTCCGTTTGCACGACGATCGTATAGCGATCTGCTGATCGCGTGGCGCGCGCAAATTACACAGCTAAGCTTGTAAAACGATAAAGCTGCATCCGGCTGTCATCTGGCGCAGCCGCGCAGTCCCGACTGCTCCAGCATGCAACGTGTGTACCATGGAATGCACCGCAAGCTCCCGCTGGAATTGCGCGCCTTCGAGTTGCTGGTATGTCGGAATTACGGTCAGGATTAATCTTTATTGATATATCCGCGCGAGTACCAAACGTGCTCACTTACACGTCCATTCGATCCTTTTTTCATCTAGCTTAATTCAATCTTCTTTAACAACCAATTAAAATACATATATTTAAATGGCTCCACATTCTTTCATTTGAAAGCTCATTCAGATCATTCTAATTTCAACAAATTTCTAATAATTTCTAATAGTTACAATTTTTTGCAGCACTAATTAAGAGTGAAGAAGTTAGGATTAAATGTCAATGTCGAATTTCGAGCACGGAGAGGCAGAGGTTGAGTTAACCGCATATTTTTCTGAGACAATTTATGAGACAAAGTTTTTTGAAGTATCTCTCATTCCTCATATCTTACGTGATAAATTACGTGAGCAAGATTATTTACAATTTTTATTATTATTTTATTTATAATTTTTTTAATTATTTTACAAGCATGCGGCGGATTTAGATATTTAAAAGCATCTGTGTACACGTTCTAAAAAAAGATTTTTCCCCGACAATTTTGACGAGATTTCATCATTGCGATCATCGACTGCAAATAGAATATATTATCATCCCCAACGGCTGACGATATTCAGATAACGCGCGACATCGTATCGAAAAGCAGAGTGTCCACAAGGCGAAACATCTGCTTTCACTTGACGATACTCACATGTGATCGGCCGAAAGGTCCGAGATTTACACTGCGAAGTAGACGTGAGATTTTTTTCCCACGCGGTGCACGACCACACCCGCTGAAAAGTCGCGTCTGTCTAAAATGCAACGGCCAAGGTGCGCTTGAAGGAACCTCCACTTGCAGCAGCAGCAGCAGCCGGGGGAAACGTGCTTTCGTGCTTTCGTCTCGCGCGTGCGTTTTATCCGCACGTTCCCGCTCAGCTTGGAGAATCTCTCTCTCTCTCTCTCTCTCTCTCTCTTTCGTCTAGCTGAATATTGATCTTCAATCCCGAATTCGCGCAGCAGGTCTCCTTTGCGCCTCTCCATCTCTTCCCTTTTTGTCTTTCACTCTCACTATTATTCATCGTCCTCTTTATTCTTTTCATCCTTCAACCCCTTTCAATTCAATGTCATTCGAATAATGTCATTCGGTAAATGACTATTAGATAATGATATAAATATTAGATGAAAAAACATATAAATTGCAATTAAACATTTAAACTATCACATTGCATGTTTTTGCAACATTTTTGCAATATCGTGCAATTTCGTTGGAAACTCGTAGTTTCATATCTCCGAAAGTTGTCTCTGCAGTATTTATTGCGTTGCAATTTACTAAATTGCAATTTACTGTTGCTAAAAAATTTTCCGATATATTGAAATAGAGGTATCTTGCTATCGAAATTCCTCGAATAAGCAAACGTGAACAAAAACTGCTTTGATGAGATTATTGATTTCATCACAGCAAACGTATTCGAGTGGAAGGATTAATTGAAATCTGATCGATATCCTCATTAGTCCTCTAAATATTGATTAGTATAACGATCAAATAAAAACAAACTTTGAATCGTAAAAATGATTTCAATTAAGCAAGTTATTCTGTTCAGCGGAAAAAATTCACATGTGCAGAACGAATAAAACGTGAAACAATAAGTATCTCGTCGGACCGTCTATATGAATACACAAACCAATAGAAAACGCTTATAATAATCGAAGCTGGATCTTTGGTATTTAAATAATTCGGTGCAATAAAAGTGATACTATTTTCAATAGGAAATTATCGTAGAAACTTCTTTATTTAAGAATGAAATCTCCTCCAGAATTATTATTGATTTTTATGACATTTCCTTCTTGAATCGCTTAATTAATTGCAATAATTAACTTATAATAACCCACATCGACTAAGAAAAGAAAAATGTAGGAAAAGAAGCAATAAGATTTCCTTCAGCTTTACATAGCTCTTCTAGAGCTTTCGAGCGTTACAGTGAACATCCTTCGGCCATTTAGATAAATTGATCGCCGCTCGATAAACAGCACCTTCAAAGAATTCACTCGTTCTTTCTCACTCATTCACTTGACGAGTTTTTTTCTGATAGTGACTCTCGCGTTAAAAATTCTTCCACAATCTTGTTTTCCAGGTAACATTGTCTCAGAACGTTATCAATACTGGGATATTCCGAATCGTTGGCGAAATTCTCTCGGACTGTACAATATTCTTACGATTACGCTTCATTGTTAATTTTTCATTGCCAAGTCTTTTTAACATGCTTTAGCGAACAATAACTTTGACACTTAATTAGAAGTTTTAAATCAAAATCAAGATATACAACTTCATAAATTATAAAATATTAATAAATTATTAAATATTTGCACTTTAGAAAGTTTCTTTTATAGAAAGAACTGAAAGAAATGCTTGAAAGAAATGCATGATCAAGGATTTCAAGATTTCAAGAATATTAAAATAGTCATTTATTTAATCCGAGATTTTTTAACGCACTACAAAATTCGATAAGGACTTAAGCTTTACAAAATACTTTCGCTATCATAGATTTTCAACCTAGAATTCGAGTTTGAAAATCTAAGAAAAAAAGTATATAAATAAAATAATACAAATCTTTAATATGCAAAAAAAATTGCATTGCCTATGTTTATATATACATTCAATTATAAATTGTAATTATTTAATTTATAATACATAAGATAAAACGACAAGTATGTTAATAATTTTTCAGATTTATTTTATTTTATACAAACAATTTTCAAATTATAATAAGAAAATAATGTCATCTGAAATAATTATAAAATACAAGTAAAAATGCATATTTATTTATAAATTATATAGAAATCAATAAAGAAACCTAATAACAACAAAGCAAAATAAAAAATAGCTATCGAAATTCTCGGTAACGTGAACGATAAGACGCCGTATAATTTGCTAAGAGTGAGGTACCAAGAGTAAGCATTAAAGTACTCATTCAATTGAGACTTTTTAAATATTCGTCGATAAAGACAGATAGTTCTAACGTATAATTAATCGTTCACTTACCCGTAGACCAGACCACGTCCATTCGTCAAAGCTATCGGAAGAGATGATGCGGCCGTCGTCTTCCTTCTGCAGCGAACTGAACGATGCTCGGGTTACCAGTTCCATATCCATCCTAACTTCGTTAGCCGATTTTGGATCATCCATGTCGATAATAGTCACAGCAAGACGACAACGGCGATGACAGCGAACTTGTCGTACTCATCATCGCGGTGACGGATTCGCGACTGGAGAACGATCGTAACGAATCGCAATTGAAAAGCGAATCACCCCGAGCGTTGAGTTCCAACGATCAAGCCCATGCTTTATCGTGATAAGAGAAATGGGCCACTCGAAACCCCCCTGCGATTTTTCTACATTGTCTCCCCCCCCCTCCCCCCCCTCTCTCCACTCATTCTCTCTCTCTCTCTCTCTCTCTCTCTCTCTCTCTCTTGTTCCGATCAACTATAATGCATGCTTCTGATTTTTTATACTTAAGAACTTTGTCTAGTATATAGTATAGCATCGATCGTGGGCGATAAAGTGACCTGCAGGAAAGATCGAGAAGCATTGTCTCATTGTCGGAAATGCCTCGTGTGAGGCAGGCAAATAAAATGTATTTTTGGATGGAAACACCTTTCTGAAGAATTCACACACAAAACTCACAAAGAAGACCAACAAATACGAATGCCTCGATAATAACGTAGTCAGAAACATCCGCCGCCCGCTGACATTTTAGAGAGAATTCGTATTTCTCGCTAGTGAGAACCGTACGATTAACTCTATACGTTGAGGAATATATATTTATATTTATGCACACACGCTTTCAATTGTCTTTTTTTAAACAAAATAAATAAATAAGGAGTCGGTCTGTCGAAAGCTTTCGCATTTATTGGCAAGTTATGTTAGGCACGATTTATCCAAGCGATATCGAGAATAGCTATCAAGTTCCTTTTGTCTTTGAATGTTTTCAAGGTCAGCTAATCGATTCTCCTTGCGTTTGAAAATTGGATTTATCCCGTCTGAAAAGAGAACTTTTAAACTCATATTTGGTGTTACAAAATGCCGTCCCGGAAACATAGTCATTGATTGTTGGAAAGGCACAATCATAGAAAATATGCACGTTCAAAGTATCTATTACAAGAAATAGAGAACAATTACATTTCTGTGCATTAAAAAACTCCATAAAAACGAACGAGATTTTATATTTTAGAATCCAATACTTTATTCGATAAAATATTCACAGATGACTACATAGTCATCAGCTTCAAAACTATTAATAAGAACGTCCTGTTCTGATAGGATAAAATTTAAATGCATTTTTTTCTTTGAACAGCAACGTTTTTGCTTACATATTCTTTTTCCAGCAATTATACCACAATTGAATTATCGAACGAATTATGGTAGTACACTCGATAGCGACTCTTCTGTATCTATTTTTGAATAATTTTTCGTCTGTGATTCTCCTTTATTCGTTTTTATAAACGAAATAATCGAAATTGATTGAAAAATTAGGTGGATATTTTTGCTAACTGATAACACTCGATTCTTGCAAAATTATTCTGCTGATGGTATCAATTATTAAAATGAAATAAAATGTTTGCAGATTTTTCTACATAGAACATTTGTTAAATTATAGCGCTTATTCTTTTATTATTATAATAACTTCATGCATAAAATTATTTTTTTTAATAATAATTCTTAGCCAACTAGGATATTTATATTTAATGAAGAAATAGTTATGCTGATACCTAACTATTTGCAAGCTATTATAATTTATTGTACTATATGTTACTCTAATTAATTAATTCAGGAAGATAAAAGCCAAACGCAGAATGTTGTACAACGTATAATTTTTATATATATAAAACGATAATAATAGATAAACGATAGACTGAGACCACAAGAACAATGTATAAGCGGATGAAATAAATTTATGTGGCATTTATAAATATTGTATGATTATAAGATTTATAATGTAAAGATAAATATTGTATGATTATAAGATTTATAATTTATAAATTTGTTTGGATATACTGAGAATGATCTAATTTAAGATCGAAATGTTTATCTATTATTATATCATTGTTTTATATATATAAAAATTATAATAATGCACCAACATCGTTTTCCTTTTACGCTTCTTATAATTAATTAATTTGATTTGTTTGGAAAGCCATTACATAGAAATTATATGTTACTCTGTTAACATATCTTTTTATAGAGCCTTGCAATAAAGTAAATTAAATTAAATTACATTGAATTAAAATTTCAAACTGAATTGCTTAGGATAGAGAGTAGCTAATTAAAAATATCGTTCCAGTATAATAAAACTAATTAAAGTTAAAGTTCAAAGAATTTTATTCAGTTCGCTTTAAGTTGACGTATATTTCAAATTACCATATCTGACAAGCCTTCAAATTATTCTTCATCTTTATCCTTGCCTTTTAATTGTATGTACATGAATCAAAGATTAGCCAAGTTACGTGATTTCGTTATGATAATGTGACAATCAACAAACCGTGACCTGAAAGTGAAATCTACAAAGAAATGAAGAAAATATTTTTAGTGCAGTTATATTGAGATTGGAACATTTTATGCTGATCATCGTGAACGTTTTCATTGTCTCTAACTTTCTTTCTCCGAACGTTATTTTTTACGATCGCTTAAATCCATACAGTCGATCTACAGTACAGTGATCGTCAAGATCGGCTGCTACTAGCTGCAATAATAATAGAGTAACGATAAATGCTGGCACTTTTCGAATTTTGAAAAGGCCAGAGAAAAGGATAGCGATTTTGACGAACAGTAATTGCAGAGATTGGTCGCTAACAATAAGTAGCAATAACAATGGAGAACCGGATGGAAATTGGTTGCGGATAATCAAATTTGGTTCAGCGTATACGATTTTGGCAATCAGACGTAAGCCACAAAATTAACTTTCCGAGCACTGCTAATTGCATCCTGCCCCTTCCGGATCACTTAGCTCCGCAACCAAATCGAGTGATCTAAACGATCAGTAATGTCTGTACGAGAAAGGACGCCGTCTTAATGGACTCTCTTTAATGGCCCGTCTCGATAGAATAAATCGAATGAATATTAATTATCAATTGATTATCATGATGGATGATTCAACTAAGAGGAATCTCGAGTTAATATTGTTTTGATATTGTTGATCGCTACGCGTTCGCAGATATTTTTTTTTATTTATTTCTAGAGAGCATCAAAAAGAGAGAGATTTATTAAATTAATGACTGGATAAGCTTATTTGCATAGAGAACTTGAGTAATGTATGATACAGATTCTGACAAATGCGTATTAAAACTTACATGACTGCTCGCAATTTTTTTGCAGAGATACAAATAAAACTGAAAATGCTTTTCATCTAATGTCACATCAAGTAAGAATTAATTAACACATTAAGCGATTTAAGGAAAGAAGTAAATAAATCAAAGCAATTCTATTATTGAAACAAGATAAATCGAGATAGAATAAATGAAACGGTGATTGAAAAGTTATGAGAAGTGACGATATCTTTTTGATATTTTTATTGAAGAAAAATCAATTTTAACCCTTTGATGTCTACATGAACACACTTAAATATGATATACCTCAACCTCAATTTGATTGCTTGGAACTTTCATAAAAATGAATATATCGTAAAGAATGTTTTCAATAATGTAGTTATTAAAGAACATAACAGTACCAAGTAAATGTACGTATCTTTATTCAAAAAAGTTATAAGCAGTAGAAAAATATTAGAAAAACTATAGAAAAAAGTTTGGACATGTCATACTCAGAATGATACCAAAGGATTAAATTTGTCTAAAAGCTCGTTAAAATTAAATTCGTGGATGACAAAATATTTCATATACCTATTCTAAAACGACAGGTAATGAATTCTTAATGTTATCGTCACGCAATTGAAGCTTCGTTACTTTCGATACCTGATTGGAGGTTCCTTCACTTTCGGATGAAAGATCAATCGATCGGCAACTTTCGTGGCATGGATGTGCGACTTATATTATTACTATTCTCTTTCTTTTTGTTTATTTTTCTTTTCACACAGATGTCACAGACTCTTTTTAACGCGCGTTACGTTCGGAAGTGCGCGCGAGAAATGAAAGACGAGAGTACGAGACCGCTTTCCACCGCCGATATCACCGCGACTCGCAATGCACGACAGCGAGCTCGGCAGGTGTGACGGCGAGCGAGCGCGACATGGGTCGTGTACCCGTAACTTCTTTTCGATTCGAGTCATGATGGAGGTCCTCAAGGTCTACCCCGCGCTTCGGCATGCACGCATGCATATCGCGCTTTCCGTCGAGAGCCCTGGACTCCGAAGGTTCTTGATAGTCTCGATTCTCAATGGCACTTTTTATGACTTCCGTCGCGCCATCTCAATTGAGGAAGATCGATTCCGGACGTCGAATTGTGTGGAAATCCGGCGATCTCGTAATTAGAGATGCGATAATGTTATAGCAATCGCACATTGCGGGAACGTAAAATTATCTCAATCAGTCGTAATTCTGATATTAAGATATTTTAATTAGATCGTGATTATTAAAAAAAAATAGAGAAAAATATAATAAGATATAAATAAATAAAAATGTCATCAATCTCAATCTTGGAATATTGTGTTTTACTTTATTGGATTCGCAGGAAGATTAGCGTTAGAATAACTTCTTTTATTTAAGGATCACGTTAAACAATTTTATAGTTATTTTCAGATTATGCGAATGTTATATAAAAATAAAATAACATTTCTACAAACTGAAAATTAAGATCTTTTACTAAAAAATCTAGAGCGCGCCAAATAATATTCATCATACACCTATTAATTAAACGACGTAGACATTCGAAGTAATTCGCTAAAATCACTTTCAGAAATATAAATAAAAGTAGAGATGCTTGCTTCTCTAAAAAGTTCCTTTAGAACTAGGACGAATCAGTTATTCTTTTCTCATAAATAAAAAAATAGAGATTGAAAAAAAATAGATCTTTGTGACGATGCAAATTCGTGCGAAAAATAGTTTAGCCGCGTTTAAGACAATTGTCATAGTGATAGTAATCGTCACAAGATCGTCGTTGAACGTGACTCGACGTTTTTACACACCTGATGTCAATTTTCACAGTCGTGCGATTTATCGTGTAAAAAAAGAAGCA
>Ga0157362_1000979_pt1 | contig 11189 bp, 9 predicted proteins | sample AttlaeALBM3_FD_111480 | JGI IMG/M metagenome (GOLD analysis project Ga0157362, IMG submission 111480) | Fungus gardens microbial communities from leaf cutter ant in Ribeirão Preto, State of São Paulo, Brazil - Atta laevigata ALBM3 | ecosystem: Host-associated > Fungi > Mycelium > Unclassified ... | reverse complement strand
TTTATATATCTAATACATATCATTCAAATTAAGTATATATTTTTTTATTAAGTATATATATTTTTATTTGTAGGATTTTTTTAACTTGATGATATACATAAATAGGATTTAGTTTCTTAAATAAGATATACTATCATTTAAGTTATAATTCTTAATCAAGATTTATGTATGATTTGGATTGAGTGAGATATAATAATAATTTTTAAAGATTATAATTTAGCGCTTATTATTCATATTAAATTTTTTATACGCCTGATATGTATCATTCAAATTAAGTAGAATTTTTATTTATGGGACTTTAATAGATACAAAAATACGTATAACTTAAGTTCATATATTTTAAGTTAATAAAATTTTTTTTGCAGAACACGCGTCCACAGCTTTTTTATCTTTTTTTAAAAAGATAAATGTATACTGATATCTCGCATATAGTGTTTAATATCTTCATATAAACAATATATGAATTAATCAATTTAATAAACAATTTTTCCGAAGATCTGAAGAATACGCACTCTTAGTGCTTTTTTCTATCTTTTTTTTAAGAGGATAAGTTTTATACTGATATATTGTTTAATTTTTATACTGATGTAATATTTCCTTATATATATATTGTATATTGTAGTGTTTTAATGTTTCCTGAAGTTCATTTTGTAATTTAGTAAATTCTTTTTCACGGAACATATATTTGTATCGCCTTCTTATCTTTTTCAAAAAGATATATTTATATACCAGAGGCTTTCAGAGCTTTTAACGTCTTTCTATACATATAAAGAATTAAATTAATTACTTTAGTACTTTAGTACTTTTTACTATAAATTTTTAACTATAACATCAGAGTTGTCACTCAATTGTTTAATTACTTATAACGAGATAGAACGGTCATTCGTTAGTAGTATGTAGGCAGCCATAGGACGTCAAAACAAACCCCCCCCCCTCCACGTTTCCCTCCGGCACCATGGGCGTAGCCTTAGACGGGTCAGTCAGGAAAAGGGCGTGCTCTGATTGGTCGAGGAGTGAGGGATGGGGATAATAGGGTAATTAAATGGTATATTCTGATTGGCCCTATATATTTGCCCAAAGATCTGATTGGTTCGCACTGTACTTACAGATGAATGGAGAAGGGAGATGCTAGAGGACTTTTGATAAAATGGAGGGTAAAATTCAAAAAAATGATGAGTGGGTCTGTAGCATTTTTTGTCGTGAGGACGGAGTACGAACACTGGGCATGAATGGCGAACGGTTTTATGTCGGTCATTTTTTTGTTGGCGCGGCACAATGTCTCCGACGTATTGGCGTTTGTGAATGTTTTATGAGAGATGAGATCTTATATGAAAATTTGGGAGTTTAGAGAGAGTCTTGCTTTTGCTAGGAAGAATGGGGGAGGTTAAACAGGAACATAACTGACGCGACACATCGTCTCCGGTGTGATGACTCACTTCGAGCGAAAGTATGATTTTTATGATGTATGATAAGGATTTTATGAATTTGTATTGTACTTCTTGTACTTTATTTAAAAATCTATGTTTTATATATATAACAATGAAAATATGTAGAGAAAAAAGTTATTGGAGGATATGGATAATTAAGAAACGAAGGTTTATGGTATATAAAAATGTATTTATTGATACAAATTCTTTTTTTCAAAGAAGAAGAAATACAAAGTTCGCATGAGAATAAACTAAAAAAAGTTTTTTAGAAAAATTAAACCAAAGATTCTCGTTTCGAGAGAATTATATGAAACATTTCGTTATATCTTAATGGAGTTAATTCCAAAAAATATTGAAATCAAGAAAAGTTAAGACGTTAATTTGTGTACGTACATACATTATGCTCTATATCTCCATAATTACCACGCAATGTTAATTTTATAATTTCCTGGTTAATAAAATTTGCAGGTAATTTCAGTTCGATTTTTTGAATTAAATATAGAGCACACTTGTTAACATTATCGGATAAAGATTCTAATTTCTAATTCTAATTTTTTTTAAACATGCATCGACGCATTTCACAATGCTTTGCAGTCCGAGGAAGGTATATTGTTTACCTATAAACGAAATTAATAATTAATAAACGAAATCAAGCGTTTCTTCTCTCATCGTCGTTATTACATAACTTGAATGAATCAGGGATGGAGTACATTCCCATGTCCGAATTATTAGAATTTTTTGAATTCATCATTGTTCTTACGCCACAGTAGTACCAAATTCAAGCGAATCAAGATGGCAATCAAAAACACAAGAAGCACAGTACTTGTTTGCTTGCGAAGCTAAAGCTGCAGACGAGATTCGAATGAAATGGATTTTCGATAATACTGATGATATCGCCTCTCTCTCCGACGCTGATAAAATTATTCTGCGTGCGCAGATGAAAAAAAATGAAAAAACATTTTGTCTAAATTTTTCTTAAAAACTTAAAATAATCTATACACAGAAGTCAGAAGAGGAGAGAAGTGAGATAAAACGAGAACGAATAGGAATGAACAGGAACGATAAGAAACGTTTTATGATTCCTCTCCTGCATTTTTATAAAATGACAATGAAAAGAATTCAACCTGCCAAAAAGAGAAAATTTTTTCGTAATCATAAGGGATAAAGAATTGGTTTATCTCGGCAGTTTGTAAGAATAAGAATTACTACACCGATAATCTTCGAGTTTTTTTTTCAAAAAGACGAGAAGAAATTTATGAAGCGTCTTCGATTTAAAATAAATTTACGATTGGATTTATTGCTTTTTAGAAACTTCATTAATATTTAAAGCAACAGAGATAGAGACAAAAAAGATGACTAAGAAATTTTTGTCGTCTCCTACTTCTCTAAATTGTACGAGAAAATCACTTCTAGTAAAGGAAGCGACCAATTACCAAAATTGTTAAAACTTATCGGCCAATGAAGGGACTAGAAACTTTTAATGATTCTTTTCGAGGAGAGGAATTTTATGAATATCGCTACGAGCATAAATAGCAACCAAGCACTAGTCAAGCTAAAGTTTAGTCCCACATTCAGACTCTGTAATAGATTGATTTGCGAGTTGACTACTCACGCTTTTAATTCGTATTTAAAAATGAAGCTCCGTAAATTACTCAAATTTTTTATTGTAGTAACTTAAATAAAAAATTAATTGCCGCCGATTACTAGGTGTACAAGTATGAAATGACGATTTGAGAAATAGATTGCCAGACACCAATGCAGTGTGAAGTACAAAGATTTAACATTATACGCTATTTTATTATACCATCAAACGCGTAAAGTGATTTGATTGAAAAGTATTTGCATAGTATTGTGTTGCAGTATTTAATATGACGAAATTTGCACCAAATAAGGAGCATTCGCGGACAGCATTAATTTTTTGTTTTCATTTGAAGAAAACTGCTGCGGAATCATACCGATTACTTGGAGAAGCTTATGGTGAACATGCTTCATCGTAAAAAACGTGTGAATGATGGTTTCAACGTTTCAAAATTGGAGATTTCGATGTTGCAGACAAGGAACACGGAAAACCCAAAAAGTACGAAGACGTGGAATTGCAAGCATTGCTGAAGATGATTTACAAACACAAAAATAACTCGCAGAGCAATTGAGCGTTAGTCATCAAGCTATTTCCAATCGCCTACGAGAGATGGGAAAGATTCAGAAAGTCGGCAGATGGGTGCCACATGAATTGAACGAGAGACAGATGAGAGGCGCAAAAACACATGTGAAATTTTGCTCGAACGATACAGAAGAAAATCATTCTTGCATCGTATTGTTACTGAAGGATGAAAAGTGGATTTTTTTGAGAATCCCAAGTGCAAAAAATCATGGGCGCACCATCCACATCGACCGCAAGACCGAATCACTTTGGCAAGAAGACGATGCTATGTGTGGGACTAGAAGGGTGTGGTCTATTATGAGCTATTAAAGCCTGACGAAACACTATCAACAACAATTGATCGATTTGAACCGCTGCTTAAAAAACGACCAGAATATCAAAAGAGGCAACACAAAATCATTTTTCTCCATGACAATGCTCCATGCACATACGGCAAAACCAGTTCGGGACACGTTGGAAGTACTCAGCTGGGAAGTTCTATCCCATGCGGCTTACTCAGACTTGGCTCCTTCCGATTATCACTTGTTTGCATCGATGGGTCACGCACTTGCTGAGCAGTGCTTTGATTCGTACGAAGATGTGAAAAAATGACTCGATGAATGTTCGCGGCAAAAGGGGAAGATTTTTACTGGCGTGGTATCCACAAATTGCTCAAAAGATGGGAAAAATGTGTAACTAGCAATGGAGCATACTTTGAATAAATTTCTTTTTATCATTCTTCCGAATTTAACGTGCTTTTTTTTTGGAAAAAAAATCGTCATTTCATACTTGTACACTTAGTATTTGACAAAGTTGTCAGATCATAACGAAAAAAATTCCATTTTCGGGAATTTTGTGAGTGAATGCTTCAGCATATTAGTGTGCATTATGCACAAACTGGGGCATTGTGGTGGTGATGAGAGATTGAAAAATATAATCGCTCGTCATCCGGAAATACGCGAGTATTTTGGACACGAGGAGGTTGACGCAGGAAGTCATATAATTGACTTCAATCGCCGCACTGGATTAAAAGGTAAGCAGTAAATTTCTAAAATAAAATCGAATATATTAGCATTAAAAATTTACTTTATAATTAAATTATAATATTTATTTCATAGAACGAATTGCATTATAGGACGAGCGATATCACATCGCAGGGGGCGCCCAGTAGAACGCCTTAGTTTAAGGTGATGTCACCCTGTGAGACAAAAAGAGGAGTGAATACCAGCAAGTAAGTTCTAGGGAAATAAATATTATCTAAATGTTTATAGAAATTTCAATTATTAAAATATTTTATTTTTTCCAGGAAGAGCACGTATTGAACTGGAAAATAATATTCCGCATCCGCGTGACGTTCTTGTCATCGTAATTGGTAAGTATTTTACAAATAACCGAAAAATCTAGTATACATATAATACAGATGTAATGCAATAAACAATAAAATCAATTTTGTTTTAAATGATGATGACGACAATAATGATACGAATAACGGATTGAGTCCGTCTGATTCGATTAGAGCATTGGTCTCTCCAGGTTTTATCATTTCCATAACGTGTAAGTTCTTTAAAAAAATAAGTTAGAATATAGAGAGTTAGTTATACACAGAGTTCAAAAATAATAATAATAAAAATTACTTTTTAGCGCAGGAAACCGAACAAGATCAGAAGGAAGATGTAGAGTCTGGAGAGGAGGAGGAGGAGGAGGAAGAGGAAGAGGAGGAAGAGCAGGAGGAGGAGGATAATGAGAACGATATCGATAATTTTTTGATGATAATGATGATGGTAATGAGGAGCAGGACAAAGCTAATGCTGAGGACAGCGTTGATGATAACGGCGACGACAAGGAGGAAAAGGAAATACATGACGAGATAGAAACGTCTCAGGAGATAATAGAGGAAGAAGAAGAAAATAGATATTAGGCATCTTTTGAAAATGAAGATAATATTTTTACTTTTTATTTTAAATTTGCTTGTTGCTCGAGATACTTAAACAGATATTTTTATCAGATGTTTCGTATTCTGTTCTGTCTATGCCGCCGGAATATAAAAATTTGTAAATAAGAAAAACATTCGCCCACGTACGATCATGTAAACAGGTATAGGTGAGTTATCTTGCTATGCTGTAATATTACGACTAGTAGTATAAATTTCTGACTTAATATATGACGATGTTATCGCAGATTGATAAGGTTTGTTTAACTTTTTTTACAGTACAAACTGGCAATGATACCGACCATCCTACTTCCGTGATTGCTTCTACATCGCTTCTGCATGCAAGAGAAACAAACATCTTAGAAGAAAAATCCTCTCAAAATTTCGAAGACTCCATCGACGATGATCATCATCAGCAGCAGCAGCAGTAGCAGCAGCAGCAGTAGCAGCAACGGCAACAGCTACATCATCATCGAGAAGAAAATAATCATCGGATCAACAAAGGAGATTAGAATTTATACTTTGCTTTTATCGAATAAAAGGCGGAAAACTCGCGTCGGTTTAGAAATTTTGCGATACTAAGGAGGGAGGCAACTTTTGCGATACGTCCGCTCGAAGATATAGATATCATTCGTTGGATAGAAAGCGCGTTTCATAAAATTCGGGTGTATGCATTACATTCATGCGAACCGAATGATTACGTAAGATTATCATTCGAGTCGGCGGATCTAGCGTGTAGTCTGGCTGGTTTATCGTTTCGTCCAGTAACGCGATTTAACTCATGAGGATATATGATAACTCGTGAGTTCGTTGACACGAAGTGCTGGAGGATTCAATATCACAGAAAACTTTACAATACGCGTTTTCAAAGTCTCAGTACCAGCCGCGGGCGTCAATCTAATCGATTAACTCGCGAAGATGTAGCCAAACGCTCGCTTTTGCAAATAAATAATACAGATAATTTGTGTTTTCCCCGTTTGCTAGTGACACGCGTACATCAAAAGCGTGGGCAACTGCGTATGAAAGAACTGCAAGAAAGATGGGAATCTGTGAGATACCAGCGTTCTTACAACATAACCTGGCCGAAGAATTAACGAAAGCCGCTGGTATCACGATTCCCGAGGAAGGATATGGAATTCGCGAAATCGAGCAATTCCAATGGATTCTCGCTTCCGAAAATATTGCAATGATATATAATTAATATAACAGTACTTTCGATCGAGGCGAGAATCCGATGTACGACTCGTTATTTTCCTGCTTAGGTAATATAATGTATTACGAGGGTTCGCGACATTATAATCCTATATTAAATATAAAAGCCGCCGCCGATTTTCGTAGAGGATATACGTAGCGTGCAACTTTCGTAACGACAGAGGTCAATGCACAAAAAAATGCTCATGCTGCTACGCCATCCCATCTTGCGAATGCCCCGACGTTGAGTTGATTAAGTGCGATTCGTGCGTTCGCGTCTTCTTCGGGCGTACATGTTTCGAACATTATCGAACGCAGGGATCATATAATCAATCCCTCAAGCGTTTGCGAATCTATTAAAATTTGTAACGGATGCGGGCGATTGGTTAATTTAAAATCGCGACACGATTGCGACATAGTTTATTGCAAAACTTGCCGATCGTTACAGTCTTCGAATCATTTTACATGCGGCTTATTTGTCGCAAAGCCTCAATAGAAAACCTTGGAGAGAGTACGAGTACTGTACATCGCGATAAGAAAATCCGCAAACAAATACGAATGACGTCGAAGACACGGTCGAGTATGTTAAAAGAGACCACGTCATGTTTTATAATTTCAAAACGCGACAAGACGAGACACTCATCGAGACACAAGGAACGGAGAATTCATGTTTCAATTCTCTGCATTGCGCAACAAATTTGCGAAGCGTGCGCGGGAATAGAGGTCATGACATTGCGATGTCGTTGGTGTGGAGTGCGCGAATTCATATTTAGTGATCCCATAAAAGAGTTTATCAATTTCGCGACACGAACATCTAAATATTTAAAAAAAAATCATCTATATCGCGTAATGCTAAAGCATTTTTCGCTCAGTTTATTTTAAAATACCTCGTTGAAAAGTCCGGAAATAATGGAAGAACCTCGGATGATTTTGAACGGGACGAAAATTATCGTTATGACGATTGGTCGTACAAAATTTATTGATAGTTCAAATTATATACCTGCGTTTAGCTGATTTATCCAAGGCTTTCGGACTGCGGGATACTTTGAATAAAGGTTTTTTTCCTCATTTGTTTAATACGCTGCAAAATAAAAATTATATTGAATACCTAACGTTCGATATTATTCGCCCGAGCAAATAAAGCCCGAGGAGCATGAGCCCGAGGAACATGAGACCGAAAAACATTTTATGGTTCGGCATGAGGAAATGTCGCGATCGAATTTTGTTTTTGATTTCAAACAAGAAATAATAAAATATTGCCGGAATGACGTAGATATCTTTCGACGTGCGTGCATGGCATTCAGAAAAATCTTTTTAGAACACGGAGATGTGTGTCCGTTTGTAGAATGCGACTATCGCTTCCACATGTATGAAAATTTTTCGCAAAAACTTTTTACGCAAAGAAGAAATAGGAAGCATTTCCACCGGGCGGATATAGATATAAAGACAAAATATAGTCGCACAAAATATAGTAGTTAATGTGGATCGAGCGTGAGCTCGGACATCCTGTAATGCGGAACGAGGCCAAGAATATCGAATTGCTGATACATCCGATATTACGAAGTCGAATCAGCGAACGAGACGTTGCGTTACGTTTTACAATTTTACGCACATTTTATTTTTGGCACGGTTATCCCAACTGTTACCAAATTAATCGTGAAAGGAACCTTAAGTACTTAATTGTCCGGGGTATTTACACGAAGATACAATCGATACTCGATACGAACTCTCATAATGACATGGCGTCTTCGACAACGCGGATATAGAGTGATGGAGAAATAGGAGTGAATTTGCACGAGAAAAGCGCGAGAATCGCGAGATGCGCAATTTCCTTCAAAACTATCCGATGCTAATCCGATGCTAACCCTCCTCTCGATCCTCGCGAGGCGTTCTTTGATGGCAGTATGGAAAATATCGTAACCCGATACAAGTTACGGTTATGGAGAAACATTATGTAAACGTTATGTAAACGTGTAGATTCTGTGATATTTTCTGTCGAGGATATCATTCGGTGCACAGTACTTCCTCCACGCGATCTCTTTCATCCTGTACTCCCGTACCATGTACAAGGCAAATTATTGTTCGGGCTGTAGTTACTGCGAAACATTCTCGCAGGCCGAGTGCACTCACGATCTTCCCGCCGATCGTGAATTCGTAGGTGCATGGGTATCCTGCGAATTGCATAAAGCCCTCGAGAAAAGTTATCTCATGACGAATGTGAGCGAAATATGGCAATTTAGAGTCACACGATTCGAGGCAAAGTGGTTTGTTTGCCGAATATGTCAATATATAATTTTTGAAATTAAAGCAAGAAGCTAGCGGCCGAGCGAATGTCAGGATGAGACGAGGGAACAATACTTTCGGAAATATGAAGAAACTGAGGGTATTGTTCTCGATAGAAATAATATCGTTCGAAATCCTGGTTTATATTCGGTGCAAAATTTATTGCGAAATTCTGCTTGAATTCTTTCTGGGATAAATTCGGCCAACGAATCAATTTGCCTAATACAGAGATCGTAAAAAAATACGAATGTTTGGCAACGTTGCTCACGAGTTCAGAGCATGAAATAACTATATATATTACCTGTCAATGACGAGATAATATATGTTTCGTAGCGACTACGCGAAGAGACGGTCGCACCTTCTCCGCAAACCAATCCTGTAATCACGGCATGGACGACGTCACAAGCATGACTGATATTGTACAAATATCTAGAGAAATTAGATAGTCGTTTTATATTGTGATACAGATTTGTATATTTACGTAAGCAGAGGCGTACGAGCTGCAGGGAATTTTCTGGGCGATATGATGGACAACTCGAGATCTATCGGGCAGTTTTATCGAGTCATTCGTGTTCGGGGGCCCAAAATTCTATTTCCGGCGTACGTCGTTCGTACACCGGAAGGTAATCGGCACAAGATTTGTAAAGTTAAAGGAATAACATTAAATTATAAGAACTCTCGAATTATAAATTTTAGTATTAGGAAATTAATAATGGATAATGAAAAAGAAAGGTGCGATAAAGAAGAAGAAGAAGAAACGGGAGAGACAGTAATAAATTTGAATTTTAGTGCAATCCGACCGTATTTCACGAAATCGTAATGCGAAACGAAACAAACATGTACACCGGTATTGGTAAAACGCAAATTTATTAATAATCGCTATTTCTCTTCCGTATGGTTTCAAGAGAGAATAATGACTTCTTCTTCTTCTTTTTCTTTCTCTCACTTATATTTTAAGCTCATGAGTTTTCCGTCTATTTGCATTTAAGTATTTAAGTATTATGTAAGAAAAAATTTAAATTTAAGTTTTTTGTAAGTAATAAAATATAAGTATCTCTCTTTTGCAAAAAAAATAATTTTATTAGAATTTTATTGAATGATTTAAAAATGTAAAAATGTAAATATTGTTTCTGAATAATTGAATTTTTTGAGTTAGCAAAAATATAATCAACATAAAAAATTAAAATTATATGTTTCCTTCCTCTTTTTTAAAAAAAGTATCGAATAAAAAATATTTTGTACTTGAAGAAAACAAGAAAGGTGATTTATTATAAAATTCTAACCAGCCTTTCCGATTTTTCTATGAAAGCTTTTCCCTCGCTGCGGCATCACGGTAGCGACATCAGAGTAAACTTCGGCGATGCCATGCGCTCACTTAACGATAAAAATATACGCAGATCGCGAGCCTTTTTGACGCGAACGTAAGCTTGTGCGCATCGCATCGCGGCGAAATCAGCTTTTCGCCCCACCGCGGTAGTCTTTGTTGACAAACTCACGCGGGGATACACTGAGCGCGAGCGCTCGTCCGCCGCGTGGGGGCCTCCGTCACGATGATTAGCTTATCCCCCTTGCCCCTCCTAAAATTATTTCGTTTCACGTATTCTAGAAATCAAACGACGTTTTTTTCTTTTTGCTTTTGAAGTCATGCGGAGATCGATCATTCATTTCGTAAAATGGACGTGCGCTGGAAACATCCTTGGACGTCGATCGTATGCGGGCCGATCGGTTGCGGAAAGATGATCGATTGTGAAGGCTCTTCTCCAGCATTTATCTCTCATGTCCGACGCTTTGTTTTATTAAGAGAGTTTTGTTTTATTACGCGGAATGACAAGAAGTCTATCATCAATTACAATATGACACACGTGTAAAAAAATTCGAAGAACAGCGTTGGGGATGCAACAATACTAAAACGACGAAGAAGAATATAATTGAATTTCGCGAAGGATTATTCGAACGATCCTCTTTCTCCAAAATTAGTGATGATCTTATGAGAGAATCGTCATGTGATGCGATCGTGGATCTTTTTACCAAAGGCAGTCATCACAAGAATCTCAGTGTTATTCTTATCTTGCAGAATCTATTCCATTAGGGACGTGGCCAGTATGATATATCACTTAACGCGAATTCATCGTTGTTTTCAAAAATCCATGCGATCGCACTCAAATTCGTCATTTAGCGTGTCAAGTCTATCCCGACGATCCGAAATTCTTAGAAGAAG
>Ga0157362_1000978_pt1 | contig 11191 bp, 6 predicted proteins | sample AttlaeALBM3_FD_111480 | JGI IMG/M metagenome (GOLD analysis project Ga0157362, IMG submission 111480) | Fungus gardens microbial communities from leaf cutter ant in Ribeirão Preto, State of São Paulo, Brazil - Atta laevigata ALBM3 | ecosystem: Host-associated > Fungi > Mycelium > Unclassified ... | reverse complement strand
CTTTCCTCGGTGATTCAACGGGGAAAGCAACCGCCTGCAACAGACCTCCTTTCCACGCGGATCACGCGGATGATGCATTCGCTAATCCGCGAGAAACAATCCCGGGCGCGTTATCGTGCCGCGTAAAGAGAAACCACCTTAATGCGACACTGCGGACGAGTATGATTCTGGCTGGATCAGACCACTTCTTGGCGGGTAAGTCCACTATCCGGCCGGACTCCCCGTGCTCCCTTTCGCCACAAGACAAGACAACCCCTCCACTGTACTAACTTGAAGTCAAACACATCATTCCGTTTATTACACCTTGCGACTTGATAGCGATATGTTCGCGCGAGTTTCCTTCACGATTACGAAATAGAATAGAAATCGTCCACTTGAAAAATTGACAAACGCGCTACTCGAACGGCGGCCTCCTCTCTTTGTCTGTTTTTCCTTTCAGTTGGAAATCGGACCTCGAATCGATATTGTTAGCTTTTCTAATCATCCCTGGATCATCCCTTCGATATGTGCTCGATTTTTAGGATCTTAAGAAGATGAAAGAACAAAAAAAAGGGTAATTTTTAAGCTCCATATCGGGAGTCCTTCACGATCTCTGCGCGAGCAAATTCCCAAAATGATTCCCCTTGAGCGATACGTTTTGGGGAGTGATGTTTGTCAACGACGATGTTTCTGGAAGGTCTTTTTATTTATTCACATTGAGATAAATCAATTGTGATTGGAAAGTTATGGAAGAATATTTGGAGGATCTGCCGGTCCTCTTGGAAGGCTTAAATTTTTTTTTTTTCTTTTCACCGCATCTCTCGCATCGCATTCTCGGGGGAAACATGCGTGTAACGCTGCGCAATCCTGTGTAATCCGCAGGTAGTTTGTCACAACTGGAGCGATAATAAATTATTCCAGGTCATTATAGGTACGACGTAATATGTCGCGTTAACGTGCGCTCGATACAATGACCACGATACACTCCGATATATTTACTCCGATATTTATCTAACATCCCAAGTTCAAGAGAGAAAATATAATATACGAATGATTTTTCGATTTTCCTAATTATAGTTTTCTGAGAAAAGAGTGAAAAACTTATATGGGAAAGACTGTTGGTCTCCTTCTTTTTGAGACTCTCTCTTTCTTTTTATTTAAATTATTTATTTTATTATTTAGGTTTATTAGTAGTTTATTAGCTTATCTTTCTTTGTTCTTATCTGTTTTTTATTTATGTTCTTTCATGTTTATTTTGCTGCACTTTTTTCCTTTTTACTTATTGCTATACAGAACATTCTTTAAAAATAAAGTATAAAATAAATATAATAAGTAATAATTTTGATTTTTTAATTTTTATTATTTTTTTAAGAAACGAAAATTTGTACGAAAAAGATTCGGTTTACATTTTTGAGTTTATTTTATTTAAATTATTAATTTTATTTTAGTCCATTTTATTTAGTTTATTTTATTTAGTCCATTTTATTTTTGTTTTTTTATTTATGTTCTTTTGAGTCCATTTTCCTGCACTTTTTCTTATATTGATTGTTGTATATTGAACGGTCTTTAATTAAAGTAATAAATATAATGATTTATGATTAAATAGTAATTTCGATTTTTCGATTTTAATATTTATTGTATCATATTCTATTAATACTAAAGAACATAATGGCAACCATGTTGCACTCTTATTGCCCTTTATTAGTTTCTCTATTTGGTTCATAACATAATAATACATTAATTAAAACATAATTGTAACGAATCCATTAACAACTTCATTTCCATTAACAACTTCATCTTCAGCGTTGCAGTAGTTAAAGAAAGAAACAAAAATTTTATGTTCTCTTGTTATATATATATTATTTTTATGTTATTCACAATTGTAACAAATGAAAACGTTCTACATACATCTTGCAATATACTATATGGATCAAACTTTAAATCTATTCCTGATATTACGCATTAATTTTAATTAATTAACTACGTGCAGTAAAATGAAGATGTCCTGCATTCGGAAAGCAAATAAGAAATAAGAATTTTAAATATAATGTGCTGATAATTGTATTGGGAACGGAGCAAGTACGATATTTTAATAAAAGTAATATAAATGAAATAAGAACGCGGAATTGAAAGCTCAATCAATTAAAATAAAATTAAAAGTCTATAAACCACGCTAGATGTTCGTTACTAAGTTATACTCCGAATATAAAATATTGTACAAAAAAAAGATGTGATTTATTATTCAGAACTTTTTTTTATATTTTATATTTAAAAAGTAATATATATTATGCCTCTAAAGAAAAAATTGTATGTATCTTTTAAGAAATTTTACACATTTAAAAAAAATTTTACGTATCCTTTAAAAAAATTTTACGAAAAATTACGAAGTGATGTTGAATCCGATGGGAATTTCTCGATGTGTTTCAGTACCTGTGGAAGCGACTGCAGTTTTGGGTGCCGTTGCCGGTTTCGTAGTGCTCCTGCTAGCTCTCTTTCTTTACCTGTCCCGGAAGTGGTGCTTCACGCCGCCCTCGTCCACTACGCTCTTCGGCGGAGTCTGTGTGCCTCTCTGTGAGTCCACCAACAGCTCCACATCTCAAATCTCGAAAAACATAGGTACATGATCTTGGTTTACACCATGGATCCTAACTCCTGCAAATCTTGCAAATTTTTATTACTCCAAATATTCCAATTTATTTAAAATTTCACCCCTCTTTGCGATAATAGTTTTAAATCTGTTAAGTAAATCTACGAAGTAAAACATAAAGTTAGTTGATTTATAATATCACTCGTGGTGAAAGTATGATATCACTAGTTGTCAAATTTTTCTAGATTAGAATATATTCTTCGGTTCTTCGTGATAGGAATAATTTATAGTAATTAATATAATTTTACTGTTTAGGCAAGGCATTTTCTTATTCGGATCCAGAAACAAGTTCCGATTCAGAGGAAGACGCTCTCCGACGATTAAATTCGCGTTCACTTCCTCCGCCGGATACGTTGACTATCCAAGCGGAGGACGGACCAACGACTATCTTAGGTGAGTAACAGTAACAAAATAGAATTCCTCAATATTTCTGCAAGTGTTTCCGATTCGGGCACAAAAATTTTGAAAAATTTGTATTGAAAAAAAGATACATTTAAAAAAAATAATTAACATTTTATATATTTGTAACACATATACATTACTGTGTGATATAATGATATATTATTATATCGATCTTCATATCAGCGTAGTAATTGTGCAGAAAAGTATTATTTATTTATTCTCTGTAGTCCCTATACTTTGAACGTAATTTTTACAAAACTCCATTTTATGTCAGTATCCATATACACATCCATCGCATTGTTGTATTAACATTAAAAAGTGAGGATACTTTATGGATAGTTATAAAATTTTTTTTTTTATCTGTTAATTATTGTTTGTAGATGCTGGAACCACTTCCAGTAGTTGCACTGAGGAACACTCTCCAGCAGATCAACAACAGGTGATTTCTCATTTCTTGTGTTTAAGAAAAATCTTAAAAGAATTTGAATTATAAAAAAATTTTCAGAAACTTAGATCAAAAAAAGGATTTGCATTCAGCATGTACCAAGTTTCGTTTGTTTTAGTGCGTGGTGGAAGTTGGAGCTTCTAGTATTATACTCGATAATCGAGAGCAGGAGATACAAGTTGAGCAAAATGACTCTACGACCAATGACGTCATCACAACGATGGGTACAGTGGCTACCGAGGAAGTTGGTAGTCTGGAAGTCGCTTTCCTATATGATGCTCCAATGCGTGAGATGACAGTTCGTATAATTAATGTTTAATTAATGTTTAATTATAAATTTAATATTTATTATTATGATCTTTTCTATTTTTGAATATTCATTTAAATAAAATAAAATTTGAATATAAAAATTTTGAAAATATATAATGAATTTTATCTAATATATATATGTAATATATAATTTATATAATTTATTTATTATATATAATTTATTTATTATCTGAGAAATGTTATTTCTTATTTACTGTACTGTAAATAATGAATTTCTATATAATTTTTAAATTGTGTTGTTTAATTATGCGGTTATCAAATGGGATATTATTTTCCCAGGTTCATGTCTTACAAGGACGGAATTATCCTCCTGGCATTAATGGCAGTCAGGTACGATTGGTCTTGCTACCATCAAAAAAACAAAGACGTAAAACACGAGTTCGACAAGGGACATCTCCGCAATATATGGAGAGTTTTTTGCTTCCTCGTGTAAATCCAGAAGATGTAAATGCAATGGGAGTACGGCTCAGAGTATATCTGTGGGGTGGCAGAATGATGCGTCGGGAAAGATTGCTGGGCGAAGCCAGAGTGTCTTTCGATCACATTAATCTCCAATTGGAAACGACTCTGTGGTTAACTCTTCAACCCCCACTTTCTTCCTCGGTAAGTTTTTCTCAAAATCTGTACAATCATTATTAACAACGAGTCCAGCGTATATCTTTGAATATCCTTGGATCCTGGAATTTTATGTATTCTCAAAATATTCTTGGAAAACTCCTGAAATTTCAGGACTGACCTGGGAGGGAATTTATCATTCTTTCATTCTAAAAAAGTCAGCGTAAAAAAAAAAAATAATAGAAATATAAAAGTTGTGTTTGGACATAAATCCTTCTTTAAAAGTACAATAAGTTAATATACCTATAATCATAACATAGAAAGCTTGAATTTAATATCTAAAATAGAAAATATATAGAATAGAAAAATCGTTTGTATTGACGGAACGTTCGTTTGATATTATTTATAAAGCAGTAAATATTGTTCCCAATTTGTTAGCGTTTTAATTCATTCGTATAGAATCCTATAGAACCTGAATACAAAGCACACAATATTGCATGAATCGATGACAATTAATCGATGGATAAATCAAAATTTTTCTGGAATGTCTTGGAATTATCCTTGAATTGACTAGCCAATTTTTTGCTGAACATCATGTATTAATTAAGTAAAAATATTATTACTGATATCTCTTTTTGTAATGTATACTTAGAAATAGTGTAATTTGCCAAGATGGAAATTATGTTACACTTTCTAGGCACAGGATTGGGGAACTACCAGCAGTCTAACTCGTAGCGATTCCACGGGATCCCAACAATCGGTCCAATCGTATGCTTCTCCGGCTATACCACCTTACGGCAGCAGCATGAAGGGGGGCAGTGTTGCTGAAATCCTAATCGGTTTGGCGTACAACGGCACGACAGGTCGCTTATCAGTTGAAATAATCAAGGGTTCCCATTTCCGTGGTGGAGGCGGAAATGATACGAAACCTCCTGATACTTACGTCAAATTGGCTCTTGTTGATACCAATAATCATGAAATGGGCCGATCTAAGACCGGTTTGAAACGTGCCCAACCAAATCCCCTCTATAAGGAGACTTTTATATTTCAGGTAGCTTTTTTTATAAAATCTCCGACTTTCTTATTTCTTGATCCTTTAACTGCGACACGCTTTAAATGAAAATCATGACTTTACAATAACTACGAATTGATTCATGAAGGCATTTATTTACTCAGGTAGCAAAATGCTAAAGCATAACAAATTCAATCAACAAATTCATGACTATAGAGATTCCTTTTCCAGATCTTATTATAACTGTAGTATATTACAACAGAAATATAGCAGAAGTGGAACATACTTTGCCATTATGATGTGATAATGTACGGCCTAGAATAAGTACGGCCTTGTGTCATTTAATGGAAAGTATTCACATACTCTTGGCAAGTTCAATTAAATACATCTTTTACAAGCGATGTATATACAATGTTTACAGTTAAAGGATTAACAAAAGTTTCATAATATTTAAAATATAATTATATTAAATAATATGTGGTTTTTCTTGAACAGGTTGCGTTGTTTCAATTGGGAGACGTGACACTCTACCTCTCTGTGTACAATCGTCGACGAGGTGGAATGGGTAGGAAAGGGCGAGAAATGATCGGCTGGCTCTGTTTGGGTCTGAACAGCTCCGGATCTGAAGAACTACAGCATTGGAACGACATGCGGACGGCGAGGCAACCGATACAAGTGCAACGCTGGCATTCACTACTGCGTCCTTGAGGTGTCTTCGTGTGAGTGCCTCTAATGGATTCATTCTTGATGCAGTTATTCGAGCGCGAAACGATTTCACCGGTACTCGCCGAGGAAATAGATGGGCGTTTCTAGAAAAGAACAATTGTTCGCGGCAGGCTTTATCTCGAAAGAGATTTCAATTCTTTCTCCTCATCTTATGGAGACACACTGTGTACTGCCTGGTTGAAGAACGGAAGTCAATATTCCAATCGGTCTGTCAATTCCGAATCAGAGCACGAACAATACAAGAGAGTATCCAGGTAGTATAAAAACGTTCTTAACTTCCGTGTCTACATAAATGAAGCAAATGATAAATATAATAATGACAACACACAAAATTCAAAAAATGTCTTAATGTTAGAACTCTGTTAGACAAATAGTAGTGTCTAAATGACGTTCTAAGTATCCAAGAGATGCCTCTGACTTTCAGTCGAATTTTAAATTGGAACTTTAGAAACTTGCCAAGCTTTTGTTTTGTTCGGGATGCTCTGTTTGGAATACTGTAAACTCTGAGTTATAAACTCTTGTCTAAATGTACCAAGTACATTTCCTTTTTGATACGCTAATGGGAGCAGTGTGGCTAGTCTTCGATGTTGAGGGTCCCGACGATCGCGTGATCGTTGTCCCGGCATTTATCGACGTTCCGGCCCAATCGTCGTACCTGTCCTGTCACATGGTACGATGCTCTCCGACTCGACATGTGCCTGAGCCAATCTGAATAATTTATTTTTTACTTTGTGCCTTTCACCCTTTTTATGCCGCGCACCACGCTAAATGGAGGATTGTCGTGAAATGTAAGCGGAATTTCAATGTCTGAAACGACGTTACTTCGAAAACTGAAATGGTTACATTTCTTGACTTCATAATTCATATTTTAAGCTGCAGGGTGGTTACGCGATAGAAGATCCGGGATTCTTCAATAGTTTTCAATGTACTCTGAGAATCCGAAAAATATTCTCGCGTGGATTGGGAAACGCTCTAGAAAAATTAACAGAGTTTTTCCTTAATTGTTAAAATGCAGGAAGAGCCAAAAGTTCCTGTGATTTAGTAAAAATATTGAAAATCGAGTCTCTCGATTTTATTTGTATCAAAGCCTAAAAAAAAGTTACTTAAATCTTCAGAGATTTAATAGAAAATTAAAGTTAAGTACTTCAATGTAGGAAACATGGTTGAAATGTTTCCTTGGAAAACAAAGTTTCTCTTATTTGAAAAATTTGAGAATTTGAGAAAATGTGATTCGTGTGTCCACCCTGAGGTAGGATAACATCGACACAATGAATTGTGTTACTATTGTAATGCTTGTTGTTTGTAGAGCTTGTGTATAGAACAACGGAATTGTCGATATACATTTTTAATGTTTGCTTTTTCATTTATAACAGCTATTCTAAGTAAATATAAATTAATACAATATCTCGAGATAGTAAACAGAACATTCGAGAGTGACCTCTTGTTCAACGTGAGATTGACAACGCAAGCTCTTTACAAGTTTCTTATTTATAATTTCATTTTTTTTCAATTTTTGAGATTAAAATCTTTTAGTTTTTCTCTCTTCTGTATTAAATTCAAATGTAGAATATTCCTAAAATAAATCTACTTTTTTATAGAATATATGTATTTTATTTAAAAATGTGATTTTAAAGTGTGAATTTCTTTTTCCATATAATTTTCAATTAAAATTATTAAAACTATGAAAAAAATTAATTTTTCTATGTTAAAGAATTGAATTCTATTCTAATTTGTACCGTTTTTCTGTATAATATCAAATGAAAGTATTATCCATTGTAACCATATCATATGTATTTCAACACAATATCGTTGTTCTTCAAATCATAAATCATTTCTACTATTTCGTCATTATGTCGATATTAACCTATCTTACCATATATAATTGTATATTCGATCCCGATATCCGATCTACTTGTGTTTATTCATATGAATCAATGTGGCGAATATCGGGCCCGTGTTCTCGCATGCATTTAACACTGAATATAACCATCCGATTTTTCTTTATCGATTAATGTTATTACGCAGTTCAACAAAAAATATTCTCAAAAAAGGAAATTTAATTTTTATATTTTTCTTTATATTTTTGTCATGTCAAAGTTAAGAAAATTAAGATCAATTTAATAAAAGAGAATTTTTTAGTAAAATTTTCCAATTTGTTACAATTATCGAATATAACATGCTAAAAAATTTTTCTCTTCAAAATTAAGGCAGCTTTTGCTAATTAATAATTTCACTGTAACAGTTAATGGTTATCCCAATATTTAATGGAAGTATTCTAGTTAAAAAAAATTCTCATATCTCTATTATTAAGATCTCATATCTAATATTATTAAGAATTTTCTATATTTTTAAATTTATAAAAATTTCTGAAAAGATATCTCTTAACTTCTTCAAAATTTATCAGTTTTTTTCAGAAATTATAGAATGAGAAAGCTTATATTATTTCAGAATTCGCATATATAAAAAATTTTAGAAAAAAACTAAAGGCTGAAAATTCTAACAATAACTGAACGGATATAACCATTTCAAACAAGTTACACGCTATAACTATATGATATAAAATTTATTGAAATACTTTTTTTTACATTTTCGTGTTACACTTCACAGTTCACATATCTCAAAATTGACATGACACAATATTATGGAGATAAGAAATATAATTTGAAAGAAAAGACTATGGGAATAATTACATTCTTACCTTTGGATTTGACAATTAAAATTAGTTTTTGTTGAACTGTGTTATTGTAACTTGGGCATGCATGAATGAAACGTAGATGTCTAGTAATAATGAACTTGAAAATGAATGAAAAATATCAATGATGAATTTAATCTACTGCTTAGATGATAACTTAAGCTTAAAATTAGAATCTGACACCAAGATTGATCACAAAAATAGTGAAAAAAAATTTATTACTATTGAATTGTTAATAAATTTATATTAACTGATATTACTGAACAAAAAATTTACACCATATGTTGTATTCGTTGAGGCGCTTATAAACAATATGTACAGCTACCCATTTATTTATACGCAATAGTTTTTTTTATGACTACTTATCTGGTTTTCTAGCTTTTAACTTACAATTGATATCTCACGTTCCCTTCAAGTATGCCTGAAAAAGAAAGAATTTGGATGGATTAGCAGCAAATGTAATAGTAAGATAAGATTTAGGACACGGGCATTGGTGTCTTCAGATGGTTCGAGAATGGATTGATACATGCGAGAGCCGACACTGTCACCGCAATGTGACGGCGATAGTGGTTTATAGAGAGATTTCTCGGATCGAGATGGGACACGAGACCAACAGTTTGACAATTCAATGACGCACAATGACTCGCAAAACGCACTTCGTAAATGCAAATGTGATTGTAGAGTCGATATACTATAATTGAAATAGAAACATACACGATCACGAGTATGCTAGGAACATGGCATAACCTATGCGTAATATTAGAATTTTTGAGCAAGGGGTTCCATCGTCAATAGCTATATTAGAGGAACACAAAAGTAGAGGATACGATTAAAGACGCGATAAATTTATGCCTACAATTAGATCATGAGAGAGAAACTGATTTAATATAAATTAATATAAAATATTATTGCCCAAAAATATTAAAAAACTGTCATATTATTTTTTTTTTTTAAAGATTTTTCGACTAATTAAATATACACTTCTTTTAGCAAATATTTGAGTTTTGCCTTTTTTATATCTTTATAACTTTTAATATTATTATCTTATAATTAATATTATATTAAAGATTATTTCCATATAAGCATTGAAATTAAACGAAAAACAAATCTAGTCATATTTATGGAACTTTATTCACAAAAGAACGTTTATTTTAAATCGTTTTAAATCAAATATAATTTTTTGAGCATTTTACATTAATAAAATTATTTAAATTATCGAATCATACATAGATATAAAATTTGGTTTATTAAGATGTATTAATTTTATATGCATTCTACCTTTATTTTGATTAATTCTTTATGCTTTATCACTGAAAATTGTAAAAAGTTTTCTTAATTATCTGAGGAGCGTGATTAGCAGTTTGATATTGTCATTATAGTATAAAGGCGCATAGTAATAATGTGGAAAGTAGCCTTAGACCAAAGGATCGTTAGGGGACCCCTAGATCAGCGGACAAAGCCAGCGACTGATTAATGGACAAACAGATGCTGTGAATCATTTAACGCTTGACTTTTTCAAGCCTCTAGTAGTAAATCTTCATCACAATTACATATTAATCCATGCTCGAACTATTTTATCATTTATATTTTAAGAATAAAATAATTGCAGGGACTCAGAAATCTCCTTTAAGACCCAAACAATTGTTTTGTCGTAATGTAAGCTCTCTTTTCACGTACAATATGTGCGCTAGATGTGCGTTGCGAAGAGAACTAATATTGCAAACAAGAATTTACAATAGAGAATTTAAAACATCTTAAGCATATAGTGTTTGCGATTCTAACAAAATTATTTTGTTGTCTTTTATTTATAGATTCAATGATTAAACTAGTTTTTTCACAAAGCATGCAAATATCTCTACCTCCAATTTTGATGGCCATGGATATGTTGTGGAGCAGTTAAAAAAATGAGGGAGATAGTTTTATTAAAATTTTTATTTAAATTGTCTGTTTGCAGGTAAATTTAATTCTGAACATCAAAACTATAAGGTATGTAAAAAGATAACCGAGATGAATGATATTTGCATCTTGTTATATCATCATAAATCATTTATACAGGATTTCGAAGGTCTCAAACTTGAAGAAACAAGAAATGATTATCATAGTTCAAAAAATTAACTTTATGTCGTAGATAGACACGATTTCTTGTTTTACAATACAGATGACTCACTTGCATTTTATTTTATATAGGAAGTCAGACATTACTTTTTACTTAAATTGATCCTTGTTATTCTATATATAAAATAGTCACATAAAGTATTATTAATTTAGAAAGCAAACACATTAACAGTAATAATTTATTGGTGACTTAGATAGAATATTGGCATTTATTTGTATCTATTAAGTTTGTTTTGATATATATGACATATTCTTAAAAATATGAGAATTTTTTTTATATCGAATACT
>Ga0157362_1000977_pt1 | contig 11200 bp, 9 predicted proteins | sample AttlaeALBM3_FD_111480 | JGI IMG/M metagenome (GOLD analysis project Ga0157362, IMG submission 111480) | Fungus gardens microbial communities from leaf cutter ant in Ribeirão Preto, State of São Paulo, Brazil - Atta laevigata ALBM3 | ecosystem: Host-associated > Fungi > Mycelium > Unclassified ... | reverse complement strand
GTTACTTTAACTTTCATATTTCATAACTAGTACGTTAACATCGAGTCAACATTAACTAAGCTTCAAATCAAATTACCTAAGCTTCAATTATTATCGAGAAGAAACTACGTAAGTTTCCGCTCGGCCTACGGATTCATTTTCGTCATCTCTAACTAAATATATAATGCACCCCCAAAGAAATCGCACCAACATCCTACCGGATGCCGCCGCAATGACCTCTGGTCATTTGCGAGCGATGAGAGCGTTCGACAATATTTTAAAATATAAAATATTTTAAAATATAAAATATTTTAAAATAATTCACAGGTTACGGATCGACAGGTTTTGGTAAGAAGCCGAGAGCGACCGCAAACAACCGAACTGTGCGTTTTCCGCTCGTATTCGCGACATGTAAATCGGCGGAAATCGCCGAGCGACGCCGTAACAATATGAGCGGGAGCAACAATATTAAAGTCGTGCTTTTAGCATGAGTTTTTTGTTCTGCCGCTTTTCCCGACCACCAGCTCCTAACGGACCGATCCGCAACGCGACTAGAATGGTAGAGCGTACTCTGTCTCCGTCGAGCGTTCTTGGTTGCAACCGCCGTTGCATCCTTATCGGACTAAGTACTAGACCAGAGGTTGAGTGTTCTCAGCCTTTGCCGAGCATTCTCGGCCGCCGATAGCCGAGCCTACTCGCATCATATCCCACGTCTTGCTAACACATACCCTGCGCGCCGCGTTCGCGACAAATAATTGCTGGTTTATATCCGCGATCGCGAATCAGTGATGCGAATTCAACCCGCTTGCAGCACGGTTAGTAGCATGAAGAGAGCATAAGAAGGTACATACATTACGATAAGTCCATGTACATTTGCGCATGCGTTGTATGTCTGTCTATGTTCTCTTCATGATAGTGAAAGTGAATTTGCAATTCGCATCACTGTCGCGAATACGCGAATCGGGGCGCCTCCCGCGCTCCGTTGCAGCGCCGCGTTACTCCGAGTTATTCCAGCGAGCGCGCGAGTCTAAATACGCGCTCACACACATCTATATCTATACTATAAGATACTGTACACACCACTACGGTTAATAAACACATTATATTGTTTTGCCAGCCGAGCCGATTTATACATCTCTCCTCTTCGCCTGAACCTTTTTATTACGCCCAATCGCCACCTGATTCCGACGAGCTAGTTCGCGCACAAAGACAGGTTGTTGTGTACATAGCGCCTGAACAGGGACTGCCGAGAAGGGAGAAATGTCCAGCGTACCGAGATCGTGAATTTATACGCTAAGTAAATCCTTGATCGATTACTGAGATGGAGATCCATGGATTGAATACCGAAAGCGTTGAACGAACTGCGAAGCTCGTCCGTCTGAGTGCACGTGGAAGGGAATCTAAGGAGCTTTCAGGCTCGAGCACCGCCTTTGTTCTGCGAGACATGCCTTTGATGCATCTGTCGCGAATCTTAGCGTGAATCCTTTCGCGAATCCGACCACCCCATTCAGTCCCGAGAACTGGCCTGCTAAAATCAAATGAGGTTTCCAATTTCGAGGAGAAAGATCCGTGAACGTTCTTAGAACGCGTGGAAGAGCTCAAGGACGATTACGAGCTCACCGACGAACAATTTTTTAAGGGGCTACCGATATTACTAAAGGGCGATGCATAAACATGATGTCGGGTAAACCGTCATCGATGGAAAAATTAGAATGATTATCGAGATTCAAAGTCGCAGGCAGATCATTTTCAACTGCTCGAAAACGTGCATGCCCGTAAATAAAAATAGGGGGAAACATTTTTTTAAATATTCCACCGCGTTAATAGCACTGATGCTCCGCGTCGGGATAACGACAGAATCGCGACAATTAGAATATATATCTATCTCGCAACATGCATTTCTCCTACCAATGGCGTTTCCAACGATCCGACGTGCGCACGTCGGTCTGAGAGTTGAGCCATGAAGCCGCTACGTATGAATGCCTCTTCTCGAAAAAAGCTGAAGCGAAAAGTGAAGGAAGAACGAAGGAAACCACGAGCGACACATTGACCATCACTGCTGTTTATAATCGCGACAAATGTAGCAACGAGGGCACACCCGATTCGACTACCCGCCAAAAAAATTCTACTCGCAATGCGGCAAAGACGGCGTCTTAATAAAGAATTGCTGTCCGTCGCCGGGAAACGGACCGCCGACCGAGAAGGCACCGACCGTCTCCCGATCCACGGAATAAGATACACGCCCCGAATATAGATATCCGTATCCGATATAACGCTAATCGTGGAGGCCCTGCTGGATATCGGATCTAAGGTCTCCTTCATAAACAAAGATACCGCATACGAGCTCGGCCGACTACAATTTTCAGCCATCGACGAGGTAAGCGAAATGCAGCTCGCCGATGGCCAAACAATCTCACTGCCCGGCCGCATTAGTCTGCCCATCATGTTCGCCATGAAATTTGGCATCCTTTCCACATAATGCCGACGTTAAAAAGTGCAGCCCTATCGACGTCGACCTGTGGACGAAGCTCGGATTCGCAATCCACTCTTCCGAGCTCCTGAACTGTCAGCAACATATCGCGATCGCCGCAATAACGGGTGAGCTCGCACAGGGGGACGAGGACGAGTGCCGCGACTTGCAGAAATTTCCTCGCAGCCGAATTGTCGGTTCGACGTCGTGCAAGGCCCCACCCGTCTCACACAATACCACATTTGCATTAAATCAAGAACCAAATCGATTAAACAACGATACCGCTCTCGAAATCTGGCCGTGCAGATAATTATTGATGACGAAGTCAAAAACACTGCGCGGCAGAATAATCGAACCAGCTACGAGCCCATGGAGCTCCCCTGTTATGATCATCAAGAAGAAAACGGAAAAAATCGATTTTGCATTGATTTCCGCAAGATCATCGAACCCGACGCCTACCCCTTGCCACAGATAACCGCGATCTCAGATAAACTGCGAGGGGCACGATACTTGACGACTCTCGACTTGAAGAATGAATACATGACAAATATCGCTAACGCCTGATAGCAAGTCTGTTACTGCCTTTGTAATACCAAAGAAGAATTTCAGTTCACGGTCATGCCCTTCTGCTTGCATTCGGCATCCGCGATCTTCCAGAGACTGTTAGATAATGTGCTAGAACCGGAGTTAGAGCCACACGTATTCGTATCTAAACGACATCATTATTATTAACGGCACATTTAACGAACACTTAGACACGCCCCAGGAGATTTTCGGGCGGCTCCAAGACGCGAATTTGAAAATCAATCTGGAAAAATTGTAAATTCTGTGTAGACTCAAATACCTTGGACATATCGTAGATCGCAAAGGAATACGAACCGACCCGGAGAAAGTAAAAGTAATAGTCGACTGGCCTTGCTACGAAACCGTAAAACAGATTCGGCAATTCCTGGGCGTCGCCTCATGGTATCGCCGATTTATCTACTTTGCTACCGTGGCCACCCCTCTCACCGCATTGACATATAAGAACGCCCGTTGGAAGTGGGGATCGGAGGAGGAAACCGCGTATAATTGAAAATCACGCTCACAACCGCCCCGGTTCTCGCATACCCTGATTTCACAAAGCAATTTTTCCTACAAACTGACGCGAGTAACACCGGATTAGGAGCCGTCTTGATACAAAATTTCCGGGAGAGAGAGCGCGTGATTGCCTATGCAAGCCGAACTAAAACCGACCGAACGCAATTACAATGCCACAGAGCTCGACTGTCTCGCTGTCGTGTGGGGGATATGACGAATGAGGGACTACTTGGAAGGATATCCCTTCACAGTGATCACCGACCACCAGTTTCTAAGATGGCTACAAAGACAAAATCTTCTCATTGGCCGGCTCGGTCGTTGGGTATTCGAGCTCCAGCAGTACGACCTAGAAATCAAGTATCGTAAAAAAACTCTGCTCGCGTAGCGACGCCTTGTCCCGTCAACCCATTACCGCCGCCGCAAGCGAGACTCCGCGATGCGCGTGGTATCGCAAACTGTTCAAAGCGATATACGAAAACCCGAACCAATACCCAGACTTCGAAATCATTGGGTTCTCACAAGTTCTACCGGCATGTCTTGCATCGACGGTCGATTTCGAAACGCCATTGAAACGTCAGTGAAAGCAGTGTATTCCGAAGAAATTACTCTGAAAAAATTATGCGCGAAAACCACAATGAGACAACGGAGATTTAGGAATAGCGAAGACTCTGTCCCGAATCCTGGCAATTTATTACTGGCCCGGAATAACCTGCGACATAACACGATACGTGCGGAGCTATCAGAATTGCTTGTGTATATATACATAAGGCATTGCAGGCCAAACCGACAGGCATGCTCCATGCGACGGCCGTGGCAACGATAATCATAGATTTGATAGGGCCCTCCCCTCAAAGAAAGGCCACTCCTGATTGCTTAACATGCAGAACCGATTCTCAAAGTGGATGGAACTATGGCCACTATGCCGCGCTACCGCCCTCGTGACGCCATCACAGAAAACATAATTCTCCGCCACGGATGCCCAGAGGTAATAATTTCCGATAACGCAATTCAAATCGCTGCAACTAACAAAGTTGCTACAATCACATGAGATTAGACATGTGTACGCCAGCATACGCGCTTCAATGCAATCCGGAGCGTAAGCACAAGAATTGGGACGAGCAATTCCAGTTCGACATGGAACACAGGAATCGGACGACATCCTACGAGCGTTGGATGAATTCTTCCAGGAGGAATACGCTCCAGAAAAACCTCGGAATAAGAGCACCAACAAGGCTAAGGATCGCGCTAGATCAATCACCCGCACGGAAAGAAGCACCTATCGGGTGCCTGATAACGAATTATCAGAGACAGGCGAAAATATCTTGACTCACGCAACCGTCGCCACCTCTACTATCACGGAAACCGATCAGCAGGACTGAAGCCGGCCCACGCTACAACCGGCCAGACCGAAAGAGCTTCTATCACTTCCTCCGATGGTTGAGGTCGAACTGGGACTACGGTGGACACGCCATCCATGTTGCCGGCAGTATAAAATACGGTCGGGAAGAAGCCGTTGATATACTTCAACAGAAACGGAACGTTTCCACTCTATTAAGCGCCTCGAATTCAGACACTGTTTGAGGAAGAGAGTGATGTAACAATGCATCCCCAAAGAAACCGCATTGTATTCGGCGCCAACATCCTGCCGGATGCCGCCGCAATTATTCCTCGTCACTTGCGAGCGATAAGAGCGCGATGCGCTCGACTAACATTTTAAAGCATAATTCACAAGTTATGATAAGAAGCCGAGAGCAACCGCAGACAACCGAACCATGCATCTTCCGCTCGTATCGTAAATTGGCGGAGCGACGCTGTAATAATATGAGCGGGAGCAACAATCTAATATAAAAGCCATATTTTTAGCATGAGGAATTTCTTGCTTCGCCATTTTTCTCAACCACTATCCGATTCCACTAGCTCTTTACCACTAGCTCTTAGACCATCCCGGGGATAGAGCGTATTCTCCATCGAGCCTTCTCGATAGTTGCCGACTTCCTTCGCACTGGTTTCCTTCGGTACCGCCTGCACCGACAAGAATCTGAGGGTCGAGCGTTTTCGACAGTCGGTTGCAATCGCCGCTGCATCCGGCCTAAGCACTAGACCAGAGGTTAAGTGTTCCAGCCTCTGCCGAATATTCTCGGCCGCCCACGCTTCGCGAACAGACGCCTTGCAGATCGCGTCCGCGACAAGCAATTGCTGACTTATACCCGCGACGGCGAATCGAGGCGCTCCCGCGCCCATGAACGCGCTCACACACACACACACACACACACACACACACACACACACACGCGCGCGCGCACACACACACACACACACACACACACAACACGCGCGCGCGCGCGTATATATTTATTAACGAAGGCAAAAAAATTTATAAAATGCCTTGTTGCGTAAACTGTATCAATAAATCAGAAAAAGATATTCGATTATTTAAATTTCCTGCGGATAATATTCGTCGACAACTTGTTATTGCTATAAAATAAATACATGACTTGTGAATAAACATCACTTCCTCGCAGATAAGAAATTTCAATCCTTTTCTTCAAATTGACATACATATTGGCACCTTATCTAGAAATAACGTCAGACACTCTTCAGATCTTGCATTAATATTACGATAGATATTCAACTGATTTTGAGAACAAAAATGGAATGAAAGGAGCTACAAAATTTCGAGCAACAAATACAAATAATTTATAATGAACCATAACCGTCACAATGATGGAATAGGGACAGAGGAGGGACAAGGAGTGGGAAAAGGAATAAAAATGGTGGACATGAATATCTACGTTTCTAGTGCTCTAGTGCTCCATGCTATCTCCCTAGCTCAGCGTTCTCACTTGGGATATAACGGTCTACTATTATCGCGAGTTCTGATTGGCTTTCGCTTTTTCGTCAAGATGTGAACCCGGCCTAAGAGAATCCTAAAGTGAAGCCCGAACTCCAATGAAACCGATCACTGTTTTACCGATAAAATGCGATACATCACATATCTTTATATACTACTACATCAATATCGCACTTATATATACGTACAAATTTTGTAATGATAATTATTCAGAATAGTATCCTCACTTTAGAGTTTAATAAAATTAGATTCATTTGACATATTTTTGCAAGAAACGAAAGAATCTTTAAGAAAAAAACATTGGGTCGGGCTACGCGACCAAGATATATTACCCATACAGCATCAATTATTGCGGAAAGTTTTCAGAAATGTTTCAATCTTTCACATTTTTATAACAATTCTGAAATTCTGCAATTTGCATGAAATGTTTTAATAGAAATGTTTCTAAAATCCCTCGTAGGTAATAAATTGAAAAACATATTTAAACAGAACAAAAAATCATGATATTAAAATGGTTCCAAAATGTTTACTAAAAGTCATTTTTTTTTATCAATTACGATTCAGTTTAATGTCATTTTAATGTTATTATATGACTCTACTTTAATTGTGAAAAACTTTTCTCAATTATATATATATTTTTTCGCAAATATGAATAATGTTGTTGTGTGGAAACTACAAGTGTAATTTTTTAATAGTGATTATGTATATGTGCTTATACATATATAATATGATTAATTAATCAAAATAGTTAGCGATATAATTACTATTTTTGAGAAATATTTTAAGTTTATTTGATCGATAAGTTTTCTAATCTGTAAATAGATCACAAATGCGTATGATGCTCAATATGTACTTGGAATTATAATCCTAGAATTGGGACATAACGGAATTTCCGTATAGCAAATTCGATTTGAATGATCTGGAATTTCAAATATGTTTCGAATAAAACGGAATTTGCAGACAAGATCGTGGAACATATCTGGAATTCCATATGTAATTTGGATATAACAGCCCTGCTACAAATTCTTATGGGAAATTTTCGTATAGATTTGTCCAACCATGGGTACGCGAGGTAAATTCGATTGGTCCCCATGGAAGGAGGCTCTCATCTTGCTATAAACTCCCATGGATTCTTATAGAGAACAAGTTGTGTTTCAAAATTTACTGCCAGTACTGAAAATCTATAATTTCGTTATGTTCACTATAGATTTTCTATTGACAGTAAATTATGTAACACAGCCTCCTTCTACTGACAGTAAATTTTGTAACACAGCCTCTCTAGAAGCTTATAGGAGCTATAGTATAAACAATTAATGATAATAGAAAAAAATATCAAGGCATTTCTCGTCTCAAACCCAGACCTGGTCTCTCCTCCGACTTGGTAGACTTCTATTCCGTCACTGAACCATGCAGCTCTGACGCTGATAACTTCTCTGTTGTGCCTATTTCCTCTAAATTTCTTACAATAGATACCTATAGAATTTACACAGCATATATATAATATATAGAATAATATAAGAAATTTTTCTACAAGATTTTATATAGGAATCTATGGCATTCAGTCCATGAAAAGAAGCTCCTATAAGATCGATGGAAAAAAAAATGATGTGCACGTTGATGCAATTCTAAATATATGCAAGATGTATTTGGGACTATTTTCGTGTGCAGATTAAACTGAGTAAAGTAGATTAAACTGAGTCGAAAAGTACTGTATCATTTTGTAATTTTCACAATAGTTAGTTTCTAAAAATTTAGTAGACAAATGCAACTTCTATTGTGCGCAGGGCTTTATTTCTGCTACAGGGTTATTGAGTCTTATATTATAAGGCGTCCCATGGAGTGTAAATTTACAGCGAAACGGAACAACGCGACCAATCACTCTGCCGTCATTATTCTATTTTCTTTTCTGAGATTGTGATTGGTCTCCGTTTCACTGTAAATTTCCGCTCATGGAATGCCGGTCTAAGGCTGCTTTTACGTGTAATATAACTTGCGTCAATCAATCAAATTATATCAAATTATATCAGCTACGCATTCTAGTTGAGATGATTTGATTGACTGACACAAGTTACTGCATGTGAAAACAGCCTAAGGCCGAGTTCACACTTTGATGGAAAAGTAAAAAGCGAAAAAGTGGAAACCAATCGGAACTTGCAGTAGTAGTACGCAGTACATTTCACTTGTCTGCTTTCCGCAAGTTCTGATTGGCTTCCACTTTTTCGCTTTCCGTTTTTCCGTCAAGGTGTAAACCCGGCCTAAGAGAAGCCGCAAATGGATTTCGCTTATTGATTGGCTGATAGCGGCTACCAATCAAAATAAAAAATATCAACTGGATATCAATCATGAAACCGTATCAACTGGCCGTATCAACTGGATATCAATCATGAAACTTTATCTCTAGGATGGAAAGTGGAAAATGAAAATTTTAATTATTGAAATATTAATAAAAATTAATAAAGAAACTTTTCTCTTTTCATCCTAAGAAAGAAGTAAAGCGGAGAGCACAGATTCTTGCATAAAGCATAATACATAAGGGAATTAATCAATCAAAAATCTTCTTTTCCATAAAATGGGAGGAAAGGAAAGATTTTGATTAGTTGATTCGTTTATGCAAAAGATTGCGATCTTTATTCCGAATTGGTTGTTTCAATGACACATTCTCTATTCCGCAATCCTTTTTCGCATCATGTGATTTCACTCTTATAGCTCCGGCACACCAGCATGATATTTATCGTGCGTGACATGCGATAAGTACAACATCCAATGAGTACAGTTTTATCGATGTTTTTATTCTAAAGATATATTCTCATTGGACATCGCGTGTCGCGCGCGATAAACATCGCGCTGGTATGCCGGAAGCATTATGGTTCCTGCACACAGAATGCGGCAAGCATTGCCGCGCGGCGAAAGTTGGCGCGATAGCCAATCAACATCTCTCTTTCTAGGAAGTAATAGATATATAATTTCCACCGCGCGACAAAAGTTGAATTCAATCCAATTTTTACCGCGCGGTGGATGTAATATTACATCATTTCTAGAAGTTTTGCATGGTGAAGTCGACTTAAGAACATAGAATTATTGATTAATGCGATAACTTCCGCCGTGCGGGAAACGTTGTCGCATTCTGTGTGCATAAAGGTAAAATCACTCAGTGTGGAAAACGACTGCGGTATAGAGAATGCGTCATAGAAGCAACCAATCAGCGTTATTCTGCATTATTCCGAATAGCGCTAATTGGTTGTTTCAATGACGCACCGTGTGATTTCACCCTAAAAATAAAATTACATGATGCGGAAAAGGGCTGCGTAATTAGGGCTATTACGAAAACTGAATTATAAACCGGCTCTTATTCCTGTTCCTATTATTTGTTTCATTGTGTGCAGGCCCTTATGGTTTCTAGAGTATTTTGTGTGTTCCAATGGAGAATAAGATAACCGCTTTATAGCTGTTTATAGCTTCTTATTCTTTCATTCTGTATGTGCATTTAATCATGCGAAGAATAAATAATTGGATAAAAAGTACGTATCGATCAATGATGCAGAATTTATGCGCAAAGACTTTTAAATAAGCGAGTAAGTCTCTTTGCATTTTTATATTTCCAAGTATAATTATAATATTAAATATTATTGTTTTGATATATATAATCTTTATTATTCTGAAAATTATTTTGTTTATATATATATATTTGTATATATTATATACTTTTATTTCACATTTATTGGTACTTTGGTTACATCAACCTGTGTATATATTATCGAGATAATAAAGTGAAAAATTATGCTTCTACAAAAAAAAACTTTGGTAATATTAATTTAACATTAAATTCTGTTTGTCAATTTAAAACAATAAAAACAGATTATTCCACATAACAAGCACTCAGGATTAATGATTGTATTAGCTAATGCTTGCAGATATTTCTAAAATAGTTGTGATAAATAAAGTTTAATAGTGAATTTGATTGGATGCATTCAGCATTGATGCGCATTAAAGCTGTAAAAAAATTAATTGACATATAAAAATATGTTCAACGTAAATAGAAAAATGGATTAAACCATGAACTCCTCAATACATTTTATTGTGCTGTTAGCTAAAATCTTCTATAATTTGAAATATTTGTATTTTATACAGATTAAATCATTCTTCAACGGCTATATACACTGGTGTGCATAGTATATCGCGCTACAATAGTAATGCGCTATAAGTCAGATTTTATATTTTGTACATTGAGGTGAAATATGCTTTTTATCTAATATTCATTCTCTTAATAAATCTTTTAAGTATTTAATTTTTACATTTATAAATTAAGTTTTTTTAATTATATATTTTTGTATATATTTTCAGGAAATATTAATTTATATTGTGCCACAATAAATAATATTTTGTATTAAAATGTTTCCTAATATCCAGAAGAAGGACTATAGAGTCCTGGATTTAATACGTCAAAGAGAAATACAAGTGAGTTAAATAATTCTTGAATATTTTTAAATATTTTTACTAATGTTTTACAATTATGTGTAATTATATGTATGTGTACAATGTAACATAGGACTCAGTGACACACATGATTTTACAAAAACTACATGTTACTGAAAATTTGATATCACGTCTGGGTTTAGAAAAAGAATTAAATGGTCATTCAGGATGTGTCAATTGTTTAGAATGGAATGAGACTGGGCAGTATGTACTTATTATTTATGTTTTTATTGAGATATAATTTAATCAATGACTATGTATGAAATATATACATATTTTTTTGTACAGAGTGCTTGCGTCAGCATCAGATGACAAAGATATTATATTGTGGGATCCTTTTCGTTATG
>Ga0157362_1000976_pt1 | contig 11201 bp, 7 predicted proteins | sample AttlaeALBM3_FD_111480 | JGI IMG/M metagenome (GOLD analysis project Ga0157362, IMG submission 111480) | Fungus gardens microbial communities from leaf cutter ant in Ribeirão Preto, State of São Paulo, Brazil - Atta laevigata ALBM3 | ecosystem: Host-associated > Fungi > Mycelium > Unclassified ... | reverse complement strand
ATCTAAGAGATGATATAAGGTTCCACACATACACGTTGACCTACGCTGATGCATCCGACATAATAATCAGGTCATATGTGCATTAATTACTATCACGTTTCTATTCATCCCCCCAGATGTTACGAGACCACATTTCCATTAAGAAACTATGCCTTGAGTGCACTCTCTCTCCTCTGTAAAATGCATGCAAATGAGCTCATCATGAGTTCGAAGATCATAAGCTTCTGTTATGAAAAAGATTAATATACCAATAGTTAAATAATTTTGTCATTTATTTTATCTGTCTTCTAAATAATATTCTATTTTTTTATAATAACCTTTTTTTCTATTAGACATGTTAGATATATTTTTAGATATACTTTATTTTGTTCATACACTTCTTAGATCAATACAATTGCGCTTATACACAGAAAGAATGATTTTAATTACTAAAGTATCTAAAAATTTATCTAAATGTAGATCTGAATTTGATTGGCCCATCAAAATAATTACGTAGAACGTTAAGCATTAATGACAATGTTGTAAAAAGTTTTAAAAATTTTCTAGCAAGTCCAGCTTGAGTGTCCTACAGATCTACATAATTATTTTAGAAACTAAACGAAAAATTATTTTCAGATCTGTGTATCTAAATTTCTTAATATCTTAAATTTTTAAATACTAAACACAAAATTGTTCTTTCATGCAATGTAATCATATTAATTTTAAGATACAGATGATAGGTATTGGTAGTAGTCAAAGTAGATTACTTTTTTGAAAGTTTATAATGTATTTTGAGCGAACACGTGCGCTCGGGCTATATGAAATGAATCAAATTACGGGACGAGTACATCCTCAAGCTAGACGCCAGAGGTCAGTGAGGTCAACCTTCGGCACTCGTGGGCTTCTTAAGAACCGACAATGAGTGCCCGAAGGCGCTAAGAAACCTCCTCCCGCCATTCGTTGTTAAAGAAATTGTCTTGGCTCGTCCTGGACCCGGAGATGTACTCGACCACTTGAGCATGGCATTTGTTCCCGAGACGCGCCAGTCGAGATCGTCTTTCTGCTCCATCTGGACGTTAACAAATGACATCTTCCTGCGCGTTCATCTTTTAACTGCGCCACGAGCTGAAGAAATTCGCTTAAATTGAGGGACTTAAACTAAGGAGACAGATTGCGTCGAGTAAACTTATTACGAGGAGGCGGCTCTATGCACTCGTGTAGTATACAACGATCCCTTTCTCTTCACTGTTTTCTCCATGATCTTCTCTCGTGATAAGATGCTTTTAATCATATTAATCATATATCGTGTTATATTACATCATACATAAATAAAATAAATACATAAGAATTATTTATTAATACAACGAGTATTCCTTTTATAATTTCCTAGAATACAAATCTTGCGATTATAAATATTTAACATTAGAGTAAGTACTATTCTATGGAAATGTATTTTTCGAGGATTATACCCTGTGATGCAAAAAAAAATGCGAAAGCGGCATTGCTAAGTAAGTTCATAATCGCCGCGTCGCATTAGACTCTGTTTTCAGTGCTAATTTCTCTGCCGCTGCCTTTCGATTGTGGCTCCGTACGGTGTCTGACCCACGATATGTTCCGGAGCGGCTCTTCCTTTTTCGCGTTCCTCCATCTCTTCCCGTCCGGCTTGATAAATTCACCCGATGATCGAGAGGCGTGACTAACTGGTAGACGTCCGGCGAACACGCGCGCAGTGACTTTGGCACGGGCACCGGGCCCTCTAATTAGACATTTGCTCAACGGCCGCAAAGAAAATGTTTTGTAGTAGGATGAGTTTTCTACGCAATCTATTCTATATAAAGCAATCCATAAGCCTTTAACAACTTACCAGGTAATAATGACTGATGAATTAATCGGCAAGCGATGATATGCATCGCATATCAAATTCGATCGACAATGCTAATGATCAATGTTAACAATATATATATATATATATATATATTAAATAGCAATGTAATTGTTGCGCTGAATCATTGCGCCCAGAAATTGAATTAAGTTGCATTTTACGTATGTTTCCTTTTTATCTTCAACAGATTTAATACAGATAGTGTTATCTATATATGAATATTATTATATTACTCAAAAATATATATGTATGCGAAATTGTGCAGTGAGAGAAAAATGTTTGATTTTTGTGATTATTGCACGGTAAAATAATTAGGAGTTTAATTTTTAGATGGTTATTATGTTAAAATGTTAATAATAATTATATCTATAGTTCTACTTAAAAAAATTATATTAACATCAAAAATTATATCTAAAATCTATTAAATTATAGTTGCATAGATAATTCCAAGTCTCTATTTTTTCTTTCAGTGTAATAAATTTTTTTAAATATAGATACATGAATTTTGATTATACACACATTTATATTGGCTTTACATTATCAACAAGATTTATTTGCAATTAATTGATTATATTGTCTTTTTAATTTTTCATAAAAAAAGTTGTGAAAAAAATTTTTTAGTAATAATATATGCTTGATGTACTGTCATCCTTAATAACGCTTTGCATAACGCATAACTTGCTTACCTAATACGAGATAACTTTATAACTACGTTGTTATTTTATCCATGATATTCTCTCTCTTCCTTTCTAAGAGCTGGCACGCGATCGCATCGCACCTTCTTCTTTACACCTCCCTCGGGCGTCGACCGTTCGATCCTCGGGGCGTTACGCAATTAATTAGACTGTGGCGGGATCTTCGATTTAGCGTCTATGCCGACAAAAGAGTACTCGCGCGTTGTGTGCGAACGGCCCCGCAAGCCCGAGAAATACCGAGACGGTTCGTTCTCCCTCGCCTTTGATGCTGGCGGATTTGTGGCTCTATTTGCATTCCACGTGGTCTACCACGCGCTTTCTCTCTTCCCTGTTCTTTCTCTTTTCCCGACTTCCTAATCGTTATTCTTTAGAGAATTAAAACGAGTCCATGATAATGGCGATGGCAGTGATGATACGTGGACGCATTGTCGAGCGCACTGCCAGGCAATTAGTTGTAGCCTTTGCTCATCTTTCTATCTCTGTTGATCGAAGTATTCGCTATATATACGATCTCTCTCGCGTTCTCTCTAGATCATGCAACATAGAAAATCAAGTGACGAGAAACCTAGACAAGTCGGATTTACTAATCCGTTTCGTCCGTGGAATTTCACCCAGCGTCTCTTCTTACCGATCTAGACGTGTCGCCTCGGCCAAGAAATCCCGCGTGCTCCAAGAAGCCGACCCGATGCAGCCGGCAGGAAATAGATCCGTGGACCGCGTGGTGTCTGCGGCGCCCGACGAAATTAGAGTCCACGAGGATCTGCGACATATATTTTTGGCTTGGCGTGCGACCGTCTCTATCTCGGTCGGGTCCATGGCCGTTAGAAGAAACGCGGATACTTTGTATACGAATGCATGCACATATTTCAAATGAGAATATGTGAGCATGTGTTTATATCAAATTAGAAATCTGACAATAAAAGTGATAGGGAGATCAATGCATGAACAAGTAATTAGATCAAATTTTAAAAATTATATTATTAAAATATCAAGGGAGCAAATATTAAAACTAGTTCATTATGTATAGGATATTTCGACCATACCTACAATTAATCTTTTTCAACTATAAATTACAAACGATAAGTTACAAACGAGAATGAATTAAGAGATTGAAACACTATGATATATGAAATATAATACAAAAGAATCATAAACAGAACTTTAAAAAGATTAACAATCATAAAATGAAAATCAAATATGAATTTAAATTACATTAAAAGTTGGACAATTATTAAATAATTAATAAAGAAAAAATAAGAATGAACATTTCTCGTACGACAAGGTCTCGTATTACAAGGTCCATGTTGAAGCAGAATTATTTCTTGTTCAAATGCAAGAAAGAATAGAATCAAGAAGTTAAATAGAATTTATATGGAAAGTCATCTATGCTGTATAGAATTAAAATAAAAAATCTATGTCAAAAATGCAAAATGAGGTACTAAAGAACATTATAAAATGAATAAAAGAAAGTTTGCGGTACACGATGTCTTCTTTCTGCTGTTTGTGTTTAGTAAATTACTAGAATTGAACTACACGAAATTTCTAGTAATTTATTAAAATCAGTAATCCAGCAGGAAAACATGCATTGTATGCCGTAGGCTTGAGAGAGTGAATAATTCAATTTACTGGAAACGTAATTTTAAAGTATTAAGGATTTGAGTTGTTCTATCTTCGGATAAATTATATGATAATTTATCTAATGGATAAACAAAAGAATAAAAGAATAAAAACATGAGAGAATAGTAAAAGAGTAAGGGAATGAGTTGAAATTTATCGAAAGGTGGAACAACGTAATCTAAATGTCCAAGTATTGAAATAAAACTTCATGTTGGCACGAACGCAAACGAACAAATGAGAAAGTGAACGCCGATATAATAACTTTAAAAATTCCGGCATAAATCTTGAGAGGTCAAAATTAAAAATTGTTACTGAGAAATCGATTTAAGTAAGCAAATATAAAAATCATCAAGATATTGTGTATTTGTAAATACACCATTGATTGATGATTCACCATTTGACTATTCTTTAATGTAAAGATAGCAAATCAGTCTCTTGTTATAATTGTTAGAGTTCAGGATTTTGATATTTCTTCAATTATAAAAATCTTATATTGTATTACACTATGCTATGTTTATGCATTTTGTGTAGGATAATTCTTAAAACTACACAAAGTGCATAAACATAATATAGTATACAAAATGCATATACATAGCATAAAATTATCTCTCGACTAACTAATGGATATCCAGCATAATGTCATCATTATTGGAATCCTTATAATCAATTTGAAATAATTGAAACGCAAACGCAGCAGATCTCTTTTTCTTATTTCTGGTATATTTAAATTTAAGCTGTGTGATAAACACAATCAATGTGACTTTTATGATTCTATGTATGTATACGGTTGTTTGAGAGAAAAAGAAGTGTATACTGCGCCGGAACTTGTGCAAGTTTAAATTTCAACTCCATCCACAGACAGTAGGTTGAAACTTAAACTTACCGTCCTCGAGTTTTTCCATAATTCTCTCCTTCTTGCCAGATCCCACATTGTCGTCGAACCGAGTTCGCTTTTAAACTTTGTCTATTTTCGCGAATTCTTCCGCTTCTTTCGCGACCGTATTTCGCAGGTGTATGAAATTCATGCGCGAATTCCATACGTCGTTATTATGCCGCGCCAACACGCGGCGCAGTTCCATTTTCACTGAACTGGCGACGATAAATTCGGGATGAATCGCAGCCGGGAAGATTATTGGCCGCGAATGTTGCGGGAACCAGCGCTTTTTCTAATTACGAGATAAGGTGTATCACGATACGTTTTTCTGTACTCGCGTTGGCAACCGATTTTCGCGAGAGAATTCGAATTACGGCGGCGGAAAATATGAGCCGCACGGTAAAAATATCGGCGGTTCAGGTCGCTATTAAGTATAAATTACATGTCACCGGGAAAAATAGGACCAACGGGAAAGCTGAAGGTGCGATCGGCTGGAAATACGATTCCCCGCTTAGCGGTGCTCGCACAAAATTTACGATCAGCGTAATAGATATTGGAACTGTGGATTCCTTATTACGTGTGCTGCCGTTAGATGAAAGATAATGATGATTCCCAGCCACGAATTCTGGCATCACATAAAACTACTTTTCCCTTATATAAATTCTTGTTTCGCGCGCGATATATTGAACCTTGCCTATAATGGATTTTATTTCATTATCGTATATGACAACCACTTATTTGCTTATAATTATGTTGCTGATTAACGAATTGCGCGATTGAACTTTTGCTGCTTTATCTTATCGCAATGTCATGAAATTATTTTTCTCATCATAATTTTGTTAATGACATAGGTCGTAGAGAGAAAGCTGCACGCTAATGTCGTTGTAAATGCAAAAATCAGCAAATAAGTCAATCCCTCGTAAGTAATTAGATAAGCGGGTAGCGGGACTTCAATAAATTGCCTTTCATTACAACCAATAAGTGAGCCTCATTTTAATTCCTGCAACCTACGAACGCGCAATTACGAAAACATCGTAAATACGAAACGTCGAAAATATTGAGATACGCGAAAGATGTTCGGTGAATCACACGGTAAAATCATATACTTAACGAGAGTCTTTTTTACTTTTATAAGATGTATTTTTTTGCACAGTATCATAAAAATATATGTAAATTTCTTGACACATGCTGCAAGAACAAGTACGAGTTTGACTGCGAGGATCCAAGTATAGCAATCTAACAATCTTAAATCGATAATGATAGATAGCATCGACGTTTCATCTTTCTTTTCGTATGCTACATTCGAGATAAATCCTGATATGTTACTACCTTCCCCCGCAACGATCGTTCGAAGATTCTGTCAATCGATTTAATAGAAAGTTAAATGTGCACGTTCTCTTACCTTTACCAATCAACTCGCAATTCCTCGGAATTCACGAAACAAGAAGAGGAAGAAATCGACATCACAGTGGCGCCAATGCGTCGATGCACGTACGCACGCACGCACCTACATCGGTGGCCACGAGTCCGCATTGCATCGCGTTGCATTGACTTAATGAGAGAATGCCGGAGAGAGAAAGAGAGAGAGAGAGAGAGAGAGAGAGAGAGAGAGAGAGAGAGAAATACACGGTGGCTGTCAGAGCGGCAGGCATGCGGTTCAAAGGGCGACGAACGATTTCTCGTTACGATCGAGAGCCGCGCGAAATGTATTATTTATTTGTAGTCTCTCAACGATTCTCGCGAGCGTGAGCCTCGACGGGTTTGCGAGAGAAACATCCCTTGTATGCTATAAAGGTAGAGAGGTAGAGCCTTGTTTGCAGGCACCTCGTATGTACTGATGATGTACTTTGCAAAGAGAATCGTGAACGGTACTGCAGAGCCGCCTTTCTTGCCGTTAGGTCCGTAAAGTGCGATCCTTCTTTATGCCCAGAGGCCATCATTCGCGTTCGTGCGACGAATGCTTTGATTGCATTTCGCCGGCGCACCGTTTGCAGAGGAATGACAAATACGCGAATAACGCTTTTATTAATTAGCAATCGCGCGAGCGGTAACGCATTAATTATTACACTGATTTGTTTTCATATTTACTTCGATATAAAAACTGACGCTACCGAATGTAATTGTCAATTGTAAATAAACATTATAAATGTAGCTATCCATTCGCGCGGATATCATTCGTTTATTAGCGAATAAATATTGAACAAACAGAGCGCAATCATATCATTCAATATTTTTCATTTATTACACGAGTCTGGAGCTTGATTATGCTGCATCGGTATTATATGCACTCATAATGTCCGTATATTGTGAGACCCTATAACTATTTGTCATGAGAACGATAAGAAATTGCTCGGCTATTTTCACGTGCGGCCGACGACGTGTATATCGGATATCTTCTAGTTCTCGGCATTGCCGTAACTCTGTCTCGCCATTACACGCGATGCATCTACTCGGTGCTTTAAATAAGCACAGCATAGTGCGCGATCCTTCATCGCGCATCGCAGTCACTAAACTTTTCTGCCGGCGAGATATCCCCGCAAGCTTGTTCGCGAAAGAATGATCGGGATATGCTCCCGACGTGCAATTCTAATAAACCAAATTCCACGTGCATTATACTGAAAAAAAAAAGATTGACTGCTGCAGCAAATTTGATTAAAATATGGTATAGCATTTTTAATTCATAGTAGCCAATTTTGGTTGCAGCAGCCAATTCTTGCATTATAGCCTATCCGCAATCAGTCAGTATAGGATTTCAAGAGATTTAAACCTTTAAAAATTAGCTGCTGCAATCAATTAAAAATATAAATAGCATATTTTACCATCTAATTTACTGCAGCAGACAATGCTTTCTTTTAGTATAGAGATCCTGTATATAATAGGAATCATGGGAAAGTCACTTTTGATTGGTCCACCAACAATTCCTGAGAGAAAGACAAATAGATAAGAAAAAGATAGAACAGAATGAGAAAGAAAAAGGAATAGTACTCTAAATTTCTTGGAGTGAAATCTCACTTCAAAAAAGTGAAAGTACCACCACTATTGAAAAAAGAGTGGCAATATTTGCCACTTGAAGAAGATTTTCATTCTTTTTTGGAGTGAGATTTCACTCTAATTTATAGAATAAATGTATGTCCTTTTTTCTCGCAGATTTTTGTTAAAATTACTATCCTACATACTAAAATTGCGACTCGTGTCTAGACTTATTGGAGGATCTTTTTTCTCTAGCACGCACGAATGATGGAAAGAAGAAACAACTGAATATATCAAAGAAGCGCAGGTCCTCCATTTTGTGTAGCGTGTAATGTATGTGTATGTGGATCTACTAACCATACCCTATACCAATAATACTAAATATTGGACTTATTGGACTACAGACAACTAAATCGAAATGGCAATCGAAAGAGCCAATAAGAAGGCTGTCGGCATTTCAAGCTCAAAATAAAAGGAATGCGCTACTTTGGTATATCTAGAGTTTTAGGTGGCTCTCATTGGTGCTCTCACATACCTCAGTACGTTTATCATTAACCCGACTGCGGAAATGGATGACCTGGTCAACGGCCTATTGACACCGACGCGCATTATCATGCAGAAGCGATCGCGTTCACTTATACTCTAGCTCTATCCAACTGGCCATTCATGCTGGTTGATATTTAAATACATTATCATAACAATGCGCGCGGATACATGTTAAGTTAATATCATTATACCTTTTCTCTTTCGCCGACAACCACTGTAGAGCGCACGCAACAACAGTAGTCCTTCGCCAAGGAACGAAAGGACAGGACGCGATTTCCTTCTCCGCGCTCACTCTCTGCTTATGATGCACTTCTTTTTTTTTCTTGAGGCATGCACTTGCGACGCCTCGGAAATGGCGCAGGTAATATATTTCGCTTGCCGCCAACGACGATTTGTTCTCATCACGGGGAATAATCGAACGCGATTGCAATCTTATGAACCAAGTTTGTAATATTCTTCGATACAAATGTTTATGAATATCAATGTCTCCCCGTGTATTGCTATTTTGTTTCATTCTTTGCAGTAATCTCTTCGGGAATGACTTTTTATTGTTAGAATTTCTTTTCCAAATTTTTGAATACGTGTCTTAAGCTAAATTCTTCAAAATCAATTCATAAAGAATGCAATAATTACTACTTTGAGATATTTAATCCTAGCTATACACATTGGGGTCTCAGAAACCCCAGTGCAATTTGCTAAATCGAGATTTTTTTCGTGTTTTCTGAACTTTTCTTTTTCTTTGAATCTATACATCTCAAAGCTTCTTAATTCTATCGACTTTTTACACATCATTTATTCCTTAATCAATTATCCGTGGATTGAAAAAAATTAATTGAAATATGTCCATTTTTATGGAAATTATAGTAATAAATATGGGGTTTCGGGACCCGAGTGTATATATTAAGTATTAAAAAAAGAGTGTGTATAGCTAAATGTATAGTTAAATTTTCATTGAATAGAAAAAATATCTTTGTCGGAAGATCTCCCTTCCGTTTGTTACATATCAAATAAATACATCCAGTAGCTAGATATGTATCTCAAACATTTTATGAGCATACAAACCCTATTTCTGAAGAGTCTAATATGTTATTGTACGTATTCCCTATCAGCATTTAGTCCCTATTCTCTTCGCTTTAATTCATTCGCTTGGATTTGTCATCCGCAACAAGACCGGCTCTTCCGCCTGTCGGCAAAAAAATTCACTAGTACGATGCCAGAACTGTCTTAACCCTGTAAGAACCAGGACGATGGGGAAAAGTGCATGACTGGGGTAAGGAATAGGGCAAAGAGAAACGTATACGAGCATACAAGCATCTTGTAGCTGGACAAGCTCAGACGACCGCAGCGGCATGCGGCACAAAGAGACCGCAAACAGCCGCGGTAAGAAGAGATTTTTAATGCTCGACGAGAGACGAGAGTGAAGATGCGAGAGGGAGAGAAGCGAGGGAAGAAATCGGCAGTAGATCCATAGGAAATATATTGATATTTATTTATGACTGATAATAATAATTGATCTCTCGTAGAGATGCGCCTCTACGGGATCTCCAGTGATGTCTCCACACGCTTCCGAGCTGGTATTACGTACCAGGGACTTACTACTTCTTTATTTTGCTTTATCGTATATCAATGCCAAAGATGGATAGAAAGACGCAAACTTTACTGAATACATTTAAATCATCGCTTCAGCTTCTAATCCTAACTTTCTTGCGCAGCGATGTCTTAGAAGATTTAAGGACAGAAGAGAGCTCCTAGAGCGAGTAGAGAGAAACTGGTTTAATACATTGATCGTTAATTGTATCGTTAATCGTACTTGTCGCGAAAATGAGAGAGGCAACAAAAAATTTAATCTAATAAATTTATATATCTGTATATATAATGTTTATAATTAAATTACATTATGTAAAATTTTCTTAAAATTGTCAGAAAGCGAAATCGATTATTTATTTTAAATAATGCTGTTGTTATTGTTATTTAACTTTAACTGTTTAATAAAAACGCGCGATATTATGTAAACTCTCTTTAACTTTTAATTTTAATTAAAATATTTAAATAGTTAAATTTTTTTATAGAAGATTTCAAAATGAAAGTAAAAAAGTTGATTGTGTGCTCTCTCTCTCTCTCTCTCTCTCTCTCTCTCTTTGAATTTAAATATTTCCTATAATATTTTCATGCCAATCGCAAAAAGTAGATATAAACAGCTGATGCAAAAGGATGACATTTAGATAGCAGATATCGGCATTTCGCATCGTAGACACGACTTGATGACTCCCTAGAGTCATATAAAACTACGTATCACGATCGCGTTTATTTCGTTCTCCGCGCGAGTATGTTCGTGTGATAGTGCCGCTTGTTAGTTGATCAGAGAAAGAGTATTAGTCTTAAACAGCGTCATTTAATAAATACGTCGGTCGTAAACTATTTCTCTCACTCGAGATCATTAAATATCAACTTATTACAAAAGAGCCTCTCTTCCATCATGTGTACCTTCATTGTGACTTTGCTTTCGTCTCTTCTTTTTGTTGTTGTTCTCTACATGTGGCAATAATATATCTGCACCTCGTACGCGTGCATAAGGTGTTCAGAGATAGATAACTAGATAAATAGATAGATAGATAGAAAAAGAGAGAAAGAGAGAAGT
>Ga0157362_1000975_pt1 | contig 11205 bp, 9 predicted proteins | sample AttlaeALBM3_FD_111480 | JGI IMG/M metagenome (GOLD analysis project Ga0157362, IMG submission 111480) | Fungus gardens microbial communities from leaf cutter ant in Ribeirão Preto, State of São Paulo, Brazil - Atta laevigata ALBM3 | ecosystem: Host-associated > Fungi > Mycelium > Unclassified ... | reverse complement strand
CAAGGGTCACCCCTGATGCTTGCAGAAGTAAACATATTTGGCGTCTTCGTCTCTCCTATTGCCGTTTACGCTGTAGCCGCAGTATTCGTAACCCTGTTTCTCCGCAGCATATTGTGGCGAACCGGGGCACTTGCTTGGTTTTGGCATGTCGCTCTCTTCGAGATTGCACTCTATGTCTGTGTTCTCTGTTTGCTCATCCTTTATGTCTAGGAGGGGTCGGCAATGAACTGGACCCGCGGTCTGATACGAGTCGTCCTGACTATTGTAGTCCTTGCACTGGCTATTTCATTGGGGCGGACCATGTGGGACATTTATGTCCTCTCGCCTTGGACGCGTGACGGTCGTGTCCGCGTTTATGTGGTTGATGCTGCCCCTGAAGTTTCCGGGACGGTTGTTTCCGTTCCTGTCGTAGACAACCAGCTGGTCCACCGTGGCGACCCTCTTTTCGTTCTCGATCCTGTGCGTTTTCATCTTGATGTTGATGCAGCACGTGCCCGTCTTGCGGGTGCTGAAGAAGATCTCAACCTGCGCACATCTGATGCAAAGCGTCGCATGGGGCTCGGTGGCATTGTTTCTGCGGAAGAGCAGGAAGACTTCAATTCGAATGTTGAGACCCAGCGCGCCAAAGTGAATGCTGCAAAGGCAGAGCTGAATACAGCCCTTCTCAACCTGCAGCGTTCCACGGTTTACGCAGCGGTTGACGGGTATGTCACCAACCTGAACCTTCGTGTAGGTGACTACGCGCATGCCGGTGAACCCCGCATGGCTGTCATTGATGCCAACAGTTACTGGATCAATGGATATTTCGAGGAAACCAAGATGCACGGAGTGCATGTTGGTGACGTCGCGAGAATCAAGCTTATGGGATACCGCCAGATACTGACAGCACATGTTGTCAGTATTGGGCGAGGCATTAATGACCAGAACGGTGTATCGGATCGACTTGGCCTTCCAGACGTCAATCCGATCTTTACCTGGGTCCGGCTGGCGCAACGTATTCCGGTCCGTCTGGAGTTCGATGATGTTCCCCCGACCATCACCCTTGCGGCTGGCATGACCGCAACCGTGACAATCGGTCAGGAAACGCCTGGCGCTCGTGGTAAGCTGACCACCTGGCTGCAGAATCATCTCTGATATGTCCCGCAAGCTCCTGGCCCTTGCAATGGGCACTTGTCTGACCCTGAGTGCCTGCACTGTGGGTCCGAAGTACAAGCCGGACGACATGAAGGTTCCGGATGCCTTCTCCGAGCAGCCACACGCGGCGACAGCTCAGGAGATTGCCCGCACTGAAGCAGACATGAAGGACTGGTGGGCGCAGTTCCACGATCCGATGCTCAATGCGCTTGTCGTGCAGGCGATCAAGGGAAACTACGATCTTCAGGCCGCGTCCCAGCATATTATTGCTGAGCAGGCTGTTCGCCGTGAGGCCCAGTCCGCTTGGTATCCGCAGCTCGATGCGTTTGCTGGCGGCGGTGATGACCGATTTTCGATCAACGTCGATAACTGGCCCCTGCGACCAGGCAATCCGGCCAACCGTCCGCAGGCCTCCATCCTGACTTATGGTGCGAAGGCTTCGTGGGAGATTGATCTTTTCGGTCATATTTCCCGGCAGGTCGAGGCCCGCAAGCGGATCGTCGAGGAGACGATCGAAGAGCGCCGGGCCATACTGGTTTCGTTGCTGTCCGAACTTGCGACTGATTACGTGACGCTTCGTTCCGTGCAGGAGCGTCTGGATGTTACCGAGCATAGCATCAAGGTTGCTCAGGCTTCCCGTGACCTGACTGAGCGTCTTTACACTCATGGTTTGGGTAACACTCTTGCCGTGGCGCAGGCGCAGACCGAGGAACATCTCGAACTTTCACGGCTTGCACCGCTTCACGCCCAGCAGGACAGGCTGACGCACGCAATCGCTGTGCTTCTGGGGCAGATGCCTGGTTCGCTTGAACAGGAACTTGAGGTTCGACGTCCTCTGCCCTCCATGCCGAGCTTCCCGGCCACGTTACCGTCTATCGTTTTGGCCAACCGTCCGGATATTCGTGAAGCAGAGCGGCGTTACGCTGAAGACACGGCACGTATCGGGATTGCGGTTTCCAACCTGTATCCAAAATTCGTGGTTCCGCTCACGTTCAACCCGAATGCGTCTGCAGCCTATCAGGCGTTCCAGCTTGGTGGCATGAGCTGGCAGGCGATGATGCTGGCGACGTTGCCGATCATTCACGGTGGTCGATATACAGCAGAAATTGCTCAGGCACGCGCAGGCGCTGAAGCAAGCCGCCTTCAGTATCGTGAAACTGTCTTGAAGGCGTTCCGTGAAGTCGAAGACTCCATGACCGACTGGCAGCATGACAACGAACTGGTTGCACAGCTTGAGCAGGCGTCTACGGATGCGGGGCTTGCAAGGGATCGGGCCCGCAAGCTGTTTAGTGCTGGTCTGACCGGATACCTGAACGTTCTGACCACCGAGCAGACCGCTCTGTCCGCGCAGGATCAGGCGGTTGTGGGGCGCATGGCACGCTTGCGCGATGCGGTGTCGCTCTACACGGCCATGGGCGCGGGCTGGCAAGGTAAAACTCTCGAAGACACGACGCTTCCCATTGAGAAGGGAAAGCAGAATTTCCTGGCACGAACAGTGTTGCGAGCGTTTTCTCGCTGAGAATTGCTGGTGGCTGTCCGTTCCGTGTGCCTAAATTCTTCCGCTCAAGCGGTTTGATGATCTGGCATTCAGGAGAAGAACGGAATGCTGATGTCTAGATGGACGTTTCTGCCGGTGCTGGCCGTACTGTGTGGTGGCATTTCAAACGCTGCCCCCGTTTCCACCGATATGACGATATCAGGGCCTCAGGGGACGCTGGCGGGGACATTCCTGAGCTCGGGCGATCATGCACCGATAGTGTTGATGATACCGGGTTCTGGCCCCACAGATCGTGATGGTAACAGCGCCACTGGCATGCGCCCCGCAACACTGAGGTTGCTGGCTGAAGGCCTTGCAAACAGAGGCATTTCCTCCGTCCGCATTGACAAACGCGGGATGTTTGGAAGCCAGGCCGCAATCCCTGACGCCAATAAGGTTACCATCTCCGATTATGTTGACGATGTCCGGAACTGGGTGGGCGCAATTCGCAAGAAGACTGGCGTGCGCTGTGTCTGGGTTCTGGGGCATAGTGAGGGCGGGCTCGTTGCACTGGCTGCAGCACAGAAACCTGATGGAATCTGTGGATTGTTGCTGTTGTCTACCGCTGCCGTGTCTATGGACCGTCTTATCGGCTGGCAATTGCGTAGAAATCCGGCCAATGCGCCTTTGCTGCCGCAGGCTGATATAGCGCTTGCCCGACTGAAGGCTGGTGAGCATTTCGATGATTCTGGCCTTGCAGTGCCGTTGCGTCCGCTGTTTTCCAAGGAAATTCAGGGATATCTGATTGATGTCATGCATTATGATCCCGTAAAACTTGCATCGAAAATCTTGTTGCCGGTGTTGATCGTTCAGGGTGGCAGGGACGTGCAGATCTTTCCCCGGAATGCAGAAATGTTGAAAGCTGTGTGCCCGCAGGCAGAGGTTCTTATGGTTCCTCAGATGACGCACGTGCTCAAGACAGCGTCAGGTTCTGCGCCGCAGGACATGCTGAGGACATATACCGACGCATCTTTACCTCTTTCGCCTGAAATTGTGCCTTCTGTTGCGCAGTTTGTTCTGAGACATTGACCTTGTGCGCTGTCCGCCACACATCTGGGAATAATGAGTGATCATATGACAACGTCTGATGGACATCCTGCAGAGGACTATCTGAAACCAAAACTTGAAGCCCTGATCGAGGGTGCAGTTAGCGCAGGCTTTTCGCGTGACGTTACGGTTGCAGTGCTGATCGATCTGCTGGACGACAGCGTTGCGCTAGATGTGGAGACGAGATGAGCGACCCCTACTCGGTACTGGGTGTTTCCAGAACGGCTACGGACAAGGAAATCCGTAGTGCGTACCGGAAACTCGCCAAGGAATACCATCCGGATCATAACCCGGATAACAAACAGGCCGAAGAGCGCTTCAAGGCGGTCGGGCAGGCCAACGCGATCCTTGGAGACAAGGAAAAGCGCGCACGTTTTGATCGTGGCGAAATAGACGGTGCCGGACAAGAGCGCGCGCCGTATGGTGCGGGCTTCGGTGGTGGGCAGGGGGCAGGCGCACAGGGCTTCCGCGGTGGCGAGTTCAATCAGGAAGATCTGGGATCGTTCTTCTCGGATATGTTCAGTGGCGGTTTCAGCGGAGATTTCCAGCCAGGAGGCGCTGGTGGCCGCCGTGCTACAAAAGGCTCTGATCGTCGTTTCAGTGTTTCGGTATCGTTTGAGCAGGCTGTCCTGGGTACTTCCCTTGAGCTTGCCTTGGGCGAAAGCGGCCATACGGAAGTCCGCATTCCGCCGGGCGTTGAAGACGGACAGACTTTGCGCGTGCGGGGCAAGGGGGCACCGGGGCGTGCAGGCATGGGCGGCCAGCCCGGCGTTGCCGGAGATGCCCTGCTGACGATCACCGTCACCCCAGATCCGCGCTATACCCGCGAGGGACGTAATCTGCGGGCTACGCAGGATGTGGATCTCAAGACGGCTGTTCTGGGTGGAAAACTTCGGGTGCCTACTCCCAAGGGTACCGTTACGATGACCATTCCCAAGCATTCTGACAGTGGCACGGTTCTGCGTCTGGGCGGCCGTGGTATTGGCGCTGACAAGAACAATGCTGCGGGGGATCTTCTGGTGACGCTTCGGGTTGTTATCGGCAAGCTGTCTGCTGCGCTGGAAGAATGTCTCGGCAAGCAGGAAAGCTGAGCTGGTGGGTATGATGCGTCGCGCCAGAGCACGCCTTCCATCATGGCCATGGCGTGAAATTCTCGGCGTTATCGTAGCGTTGATTTTCGTGGTAGGTCTGGTTTTGATCAGCATGCATGCTCAGCTTCTCGCCGGGGAGTGGCATTTGCCTTAAGGTGCGTGCCCGTCTCATCAAATGACGGGCTTCGCATGACCGGATCTACATCTACGCTTACCGCTTCACACCTACCTGCCACCCGCAGGCAGGCTTTTACAGTCGTTCTGGCAATCGAGCTGTGGGAGCGGTTTGGCTATTACGGCATGCAGGCTGCCCTGACGATCTTTATGGTCGGCCAGCTTCGTATGTCCGACACCGCAGCCAATCTTCTCATGGGTGCACTGGCGGCCTTTACCTACATCACGCCTCTGTTGGGCGGTCTCATCGGAGACCGGCTTCTGGGTGCGCGCCCAGCGATGGTTCTGGGGGCGGTTTCGTTGGCCGCAGGATATGCCCTGCTTGCTGTTTCCCTTGGTTCTCCGCAATTTTTCCTGATTGCAATGGCATTGATCGCCGCGGGGAATGGTCTTTTCAAACCCAATGCCGGAAATCTCGTCCGCAGAATTTATGAGGGTGATAATGCTGCCCTCGATGCGGCATTCACGCTCTACTATATGGCGGTCAATGTGGGATCGGCCGTGTCGATGCTTCTTACTCCATGGTTGCAAGAGAATTATGGAGCGCCGGTTGCCTTCGGCGCATGTTCCGTCGGACTGGTCATTGGTCTGGTTTATTATCTGTGGCGCGCGCGCTGGCTTTCCCAGACCATCGCCGCAAACGAGACTTCCTCAATGCAATGGGGACGGCTGGGGTTGGTCGTGGCAGGCATGGTTGTCGTGACTGCTGTCATTGCCTGGATTCTGGGGAACGCCGCTCTCGCGCGGACCTGCGTGATTACGGCTGGCGTCGTGCTGATCCTGGGATGGGCAGTTCTCTATGTTCAGGCCCCTGCGCAAGAGCGGCCGGGTTTGCGTCTGACATATCTGCTTTCAATCCAGACCATGTTCTATCTGGCCTTCTATCAACAGATGATGACATCGCTGACCCTGTTCGCATTGCGCGCTGTTTCTGGGGATTACCAGATTGCGGGCGTCACGTTGTTTCATCTATCTGCGGGACAGTTTCAGGCATTGAACTCCATCTGGATCATGATCCTGAGCCCGATCCTTGCGGTGTTATACAACCGGCTCGGCGCAAAGGAGCGCGATATTTCCCTGCCGCGCAAGATGCTCCTCGGATACCTGTTTGCGGCTGCTGCCTTTGCAATATGGTGGGTGGCGTCCATTACTGCGCATGGGCTTGTTTCGCCGTGGATCATGGTGGTTGGTTATGGATTGCTCTCCACGGCTGAACTCCTGACCAATGGTCTCGGCCTCGCGGTGATCGCGCGATATGCACCTGCAAGGCTCAGCGGCTTCCTCATGGGAGGGCTTTATCTGCTTTGGGGCATCTCAATGTATGTAGGCAGCATCATCGCTAATGAAGCAGCGATGCCGTCCGATATGGTCTCGTCTGTGGGGCCAGCGTTTTATGCGCCCCTGTTCAGGACATTGTTCGCTACAGCTGTTGGAATTGTGATCGCGCTTGCTTGTTTGGAGCCTTTGGCTCGTCGTTGGGCTGAAGAACACGTAAACGTGATGATTGGCAAAGGTTAACAGCCCATCGAATGAACAGTTTGTAATTTGGCGGAAATCCTCGGAAACCAAGTCGTATTGTTGTGATAATTGTTGCGACGATGGCACGGGTTTCATGAAAGATGAGGGTTTCCTTGGCTTTCCGCTCTATTCTGGACCAGTTCTGGACTGTATGAGTCGCCCCTTCTGATCGAAAGCCGACGCGATGGCATAAAGAGGGGCAGTTCCAGATCATGAAGCAAGTTAGCAGTGAGTGGTTGAAAGTTCTGGGGATGGCCTGCGCCATAAGCTCTGTATTTCCCTTGGGACTTTCAGGTGCGTATGCCGAGACGGCAAAGAAATCTGCGGCGAAACACCATTCATCTGCACAGCCTCCTCATCAGACCGGTAACATTGCTGCGAACCATCCTCACACAATGGGTTCGCCGGTCATCCGCAATACGGGGCGTCAGCCAACATTTCCGGCGATCCAGTCTGCAGGGCCTGTTCCGGCTCAGGATAGTGGGGCGATCAGTGACTCCACCCAGCACAGCTTTTTCCCGGCGAGTTTTCATGACTGGCTGACGCAGAGCACCATGACCGGTGACTGGGGCGGATATCGGACACGTCTGACCAATATGGGCATCAATGTTGGTGGCCATTATCTCGAAGATAGTGCCGGAAATCCGATGGGGGGCAAGTCCAAGAACGTTCGGTATGCAGATGAATTCGGCATCAACGTCGATTTCAATCTGAAAAAACTGACAGGCTGGAATCTCGGTATGATCCATACTCTGATTACCGCACGTCAAGGGCTCGGACTTGGCGCCACACTGCCGGCGCTGGACAGCCCGCAGCAGATTTTCGGTTCGGGTGAGACGGTTCGATTGACGCGTCTATCCTGGGAAATGCCCTGGAACCATTATGTTTCGACGGAAGTTGGTGAAATTAACACCGAGAATGACTTCGAGCAGTCGTCAATGTACTGGGGGATGAGCCAGTACTGTCAGTTCGAATCAAACGCGATCTGCGGTATGCCTCAGTCCATCGCGATGAATTCAGGTTATGGTTATTACCCGACGGCCCATCCGGGTGCATGGGTGAAGTTCTATCCGGCGGGCAATAACCATTATCTCGTTCAGTTCGGCGCTTATTCAGTCGATCCAGTGATCTCGAATACGCATAATGGCTGGAAGATGAACCTTCACGGTGCGACGGGTACTTACGTGCCGTTCCAGCTCGGCTGGCATCGCGGCGGTAATGATGATTTCAGTGGCCCGCTACAGACGAACATCAAGATTGGTGGTTACTGGGATTCATCGCAGGTCAGCGATGTATATTCCAAACTGGCGTCCTACGGCGTGCCGTCACAGTATCTGATCTCAGCACCGACCGCCAAGGTTCGTGGCCGTTTTGGTGGTTGGTTCCAGTTTGATCATATGCTTGAGCGCGATGCGTCCGACCCGAGCCGTGGAACGTCTTTCTTTGGCTCGTTCACCTGGGGTGATCCGCGTACGGCAGTTGCTCCGTATTTCATCACCTGGGGTTTGACCCGCAAGGGCACGTTTGCAAACCGCCCGAACGATACGATCAGCCTTGGTATGAAGATGCTTTGGGTCAATCCGAAGCTGACGATCTGGGCTCGTCAGATGCAGGCTGCAGGTGCAGATTTCAACAAGCCTTCAGGCGAGAGTGCCATGGAACTCAACTATGGCTGGCGCCCGACACCTTGGCTCGTGATCCGTCCGGGTGCCCAGTATATCTGGAACACGGGTGGCACACATCGCTACAAGAACCCGCTGCTGCTTGATTTCGAAACAGGTATCACGTTCTGAAAATCGCAATCCTTGCCCTTCATGAGGGGCAGGAAATTTGCGGAAAAAGCCTGATCGGTAACCGATCAGGCTTTTTTTGTATTCGGGCTTAAAGATCTGTCGTGAAGGAGACCTTGAAAGTCCGTGGAGCGCCTTGAAGGAGGATGCCCAGTAACGTGTGTTGGCGATGTTATCCACGCCAAAGCGCAATGTGACGGGCTTGTGATAGGTGACGAACGTGTAGCGTGCACCCAGATCGAACCGTGTCCAGACGGGGAGATGCAGCGTATTGGCCGTGTTGACCCACTGTTTCCCCGTATTGACGACACGTCCGACAACAGTCGCGCTTTTCAGGAACGGCACATCATATTCGAGGTTGCCGTTGATTGTGTAGTTCGGAACTCCGATGGCTGAGTGGCCATTCTGGAGACCGCCTGCAGTGTTACGCAGGGAAGCGTCAATGAGTGTTCCACCACCATTGAAGCGCAGGCCGGGTAGGATCTCACCATTGACGCTGAGCTCTACGCCGCGGTTCCGCTGAAGACCGTTGAGGCGGTAGGTATATGTGCCGGTGGAGCCGATGGCCTCTGCATATCCGTAAGGTTGTGAGATCTGGTAAAACGCCAGAGACGCGCTGAAACGTCCGATGTCATACTTGGCCCCAACCTCGTACTGCGTGGATTTGTAGGGCGGGAAAACCTGACCTACGTTAATGACGTTGCCCGTGGCAGTTGGCCCCTGAGACAAGCCCTCAATCCTGTTGAAATACAGGGATGTCTGGCGCGTCGTATGAATGACAAGGCCCACCACCGGGGTGATGGCATCCTGATTGTAATGGGCATTTTCGGCGCCTCGTCCGGTCTTGGAATACTGATATCCATTGATCAGCATGTTCTGGTAGCGAAAGCCGCCGGTCAGTGCGACACGATCATGAAAGAACGACATCGTATCGGAGAAGAATAGGCTGTACAGGCGTGTTCTGCTGGTTGATTGTGGATCATCCAGAACACCGTTGGAGTAGGTCTGTGCGGGCGCGGCGACTGCTGGGGTGTTATAAATGTTTGTAGTGATGGGCGTCAGCGCCATGCTGTACGCAGCACCACTATCAGCCCAGAGCGATGAGCCACCGGCGTTGATTTCGTGTCGAACCGGCCCAGTGCTGAAATGTGCGCGAACTCCCGCTCTCGTGCTTTCATTGGTCTGAGCATAGGGTACGTACATGCTGCCGGCCGTGGCCGCGCCTGTCGTGGCGTTCTGTACGGTCGGGGAGGAGTAGTTACCATCCTCGTTGCTTCCGAGGCCTCCGAACGCTCCATAGACCGTGATATGATCTGAAAGATCGTGCTCGGCATTGAGCATGCCGAAGATGTAGTTGAGGTTGTTATAGGCCCAGCGCTGGCCAAAATTATGTGATGCCGAGGGTACGCTGGGCACGGAAGTCACACCACTTCCCAGGAAGATGGCAGGGCGCCCGCCATCCACACCCTGGTTTTGATAGTTCATGTCCAGTGAAATGCGCGTGCGGTTGCTGCTGTCGTGCCAGTCGAAATCCGCACCAAGAACCGCAGAATGACGGTATTCGTTATTGATTGCGTCTTCACCGGACATGCCTGCGACGTTAAGGCGCACACCAAAGTTCTTTTCCGGTCCGAAACGACGTCCGACATCAATGCTGCCACCCCCCATGGCGCTGCTGGTGTAGTCTCCCGTCAGGCGCGTGATGGGGGCATTGGTGGCATGTTTGAACATCAGATTGATGTTGCCGCCAATGGCTGACCCGCTGGGCGCTGCGCCATTGAGGAAAGCGCTGGCACCGTTCAGGACCTGAACCTGATCGTATGGCTGTGGCGAGACGAGCTGTCTGGGCGTGATGCCGTAAAGGCCATTGATGGCAATGTCATCGCCATTCAGCACGAAGCCACGAATGACGAACATTTCCGAGAAGTTGCCATAGCCATACGTTGTCCGCACCGAAGGGTCGTTTTCGAGGACTTCGCCCAACGTTTGGGACTGCTGGTTCAGGATCAGGCTTGAGTTGTAACTGCGGATATTGAACGGCACATCCAAACCGCGCTTGTTGCCGAGAGCACCAAGCTGGCCGCCACTGGTGACTTCCATCTGGTTGCGGCGCTTGGCTTTTACAACGATCTGTTCGTCCGTCTGGGCGGCGGCTTTCTCCGGAGTGGTGGCGGGTTGGCTCGCAGCGGCATGCGCGGACATGCTGGCGCCTGCGAGAAGGAGAAGCGACAGACTTGCGAAGGTGTGACGCTGCGGGAATTTCGCTGCAGGGAGTGCGCTCACGGTAACCTCAGATAAACAGAATTGGCACGCTCCATACGATATTGATAATTATTCGTAAGTCCGTGAGTGTGGAGAAGTGTTTCAGCCCCCCCCCTGAAGGGGGCTGTGTTCAGGCAATCCAGCTGGTCTTAAAGGACAACCGTGAACTGGACGCCAAAGACTGCTGCGTCATGGAAGGTGGTCGTGGCGCTGGGCCGCTGGATATATTGGAAATCCGGCTGAACGGCCATCGCGCGGGCGACATGTGCGCTGTAGAACAGCTCATAAACGTCTTCATGGCTCTGCACACCATAAACAGGGCCAAACTGGTTGCTCTGAAAGGGAAGATTCAGGGCCAACGAGGATTCCTGCTGCAATGCAGCTGTGCGACTCATATCAAAATGCTGCCACATGGCACCTACCGTATCCAGCGGGCGGCCCCATTGTGCGCCGCTATCGATCATACCAACCCATGTGTGATCTCGCATCGCAACGGTCTTGCCGTCGCTATACATGGCGCCTGCCATGGCGATCAGGCCGTTACTCGCGCCTTCGCCGTTGCGCATGAGCATCTGGTCCATGATCAGCCACGCACTGTTGCGTCCGGCTTCATAACGGGCGGGGAGGCCGCTGGCCTGCCATGAGTTGCCGT
>Ga0157362_1000974_pt1 | contig 11206 bp, 12 predicted proteins | sample AttlaeALBM3_FD_111480 | JGI IMG/M metagenome (GOLD analysis project Ga0157362, IMG submission 111480) | Fungus gardens microbial communities from leaf cutter ant in Ribeirão Preto, State of São Paulo, Brazil - Atta laevigata ALBM3 | ecosystem: Host-associated > Fungi > Mycelium > Unclassified ... | reverse complement strand
GCGCAATTTCGGCTGGAAGTGTCACGATGATTTCCGTGGCCAACCGCGGCGGCAGCGGCAGCGACGTGGCGCGACGACGTCGCTTCGTCCGTAGCTGCGCGAAGCGGCACACGTGACCTGCGCGGCTATTCTTAGCCGCAGGAGGCGACGAGCGTACGCTGCCTCGGCCATTCGTCGTCCGACGCGCGTCAGAGACACTTGGAGTTTCTCCTCTCTCTCTCTCTCTCCTTTACGTTACCCGTGTCTCACCCAACACCCATATACACGCGCACTCAACCAACCCATCACGATGTCTGGACTCGCGGATCCCGTGGCTTTCGCCAAGGATTTCATAGCCGGTGGTGTGGCTGCGGCTATCTCTAAGACCACTGTCGCGCCCATTGAGCGCGTAAAGTTATTGCTGCAGGTACAGCACATCTCCAAGCAAATTGCCGAGGATAAGCGTTACAAGGGTAAGTGTGGAAGTTCCAATATATATATATATTCCCTTCCTCTACATCTACTTGTCTCGCTCTTTCTGGATCTCATGATCGTGTGGGGAAGTACCGGCCGCTTCACGCGCTTTTCCAGTGTCACGGCAAGGACGGAACTCGTTCGAAAAGAAAGGAACGATCGGTTCATGCAGTAGAAACCTGCGCGTGCATACATGGAACATGTGACAGTAGTCAAGTAGTTCGAACGTGCCTATTGTTCCTTGCGGTGTGCGAACGCGGCGGCGAGCCACGACGCATGCCGTGAGCATGCAAAAGATAAGAGAAAGAAAAGACATGGCCGTTATGTAATGCGTGTCGTTGGTGCCGCGCACCGCGTGTGGAACGCGGCCACGCGAGCGACGCGAAAACTCGAACGTGTGCGCGCGCGCATATACGCGACGAACGATAAAATTTCGCATTACTTTTATGTAATAAAGGTCGACCCGCAGTTTCGGCCGGATTTACATAACTCCGGTCGCGCTGCGATCCAATCTCGCATGTAGCGGAAAGTTCGCTTCATCCACCGATGCCTCTCGCGATGGGATCGATATTTCGTTTGGAACGGCCAGCCGTTCCCCGAGCCAGATGGCAGCGCGTCGGCTTCCTCTCTTCTCCGCCGAGACCCCGATCGATGACGATGCGGTCCAACATGGCTGCCCTTTCGTTCGACCACGAGACCGAATTCCTCTGTATTCTACTTCCACGCGTCATGAATTCCCCCGCCGTCCATTCACAGCCTTTTCTCTGATTCATCCACTGACGACGCGTAGACGCGTTGTCGGGCCGAATTCCCATTCGTTTGACGCTCCGAAGAATGTTACTGGTCAGGAATTTAATGAATGCATTTTATAGTCTGCAATGGTCGATCTCGTGCTGATCATAGAGTCACGTTGCTGACGACGATAACAGAAGATGGCTTGCAGCTTATCATTTCTCCGTAATCTCAATTACACGTTACCGTGTCAAATTACAAAGATAAAATTAAGGAATAAAGTTACAAGAGAAGTCGATACACTTAGATGATAATGTATAATTAGTGAAACAATTTTCTATTTTAAATATTCAAAATGCTACTTGATCGTTCGGGAACGTTCTAGACATCTACTGTCGTCTCTTTTAATTCTTGGTCTATATTTCGATCTTAACCTTAAAATTTTAAAATTCAGCCAATAGGGTTGCCAGTATAATCCTAATTGGTCCTAACTGAAATCTGTATTCCATTGGCAGAATTTTAGGGTTAAGGTCGAAACATAAATCAGGCAAGTCTGTTTTAGTGTACATTTTTCGAATTTAAAATGAAATAGATATATGTTTGATATGGCGAAAGTAAGAAAATTCTAATGTAGTTTAGTACAAGAAAACAGACTTTTTATTCTTAATTTTTTATTGTTAATCTTTTGCTGGCAATTTGATCTTGAAGCATGGCAGTAATACTTTGAATCTTGGCAAACAAATTTAAATTTGTAAAAAATAAAATAAAATACAATCTGATATCTATGATGATAAAAAATCTGTTAAAGTTTGTTTTAATAAGTCAATCAGAATTTTTTGAGATTTATCCGGATATTTATCCAATAAAAAATTTGCTTCGTTTCTTCTATTGCTAATAGAATAGTTAAAATTTATATTAGTGAAATTTATATTAGTGAAATTTATATTAGTGAAGAGTTTACTGAGAACAATCTTTAAAAGTATGAGATTTTTTTACGTTTATTATATGTAAAATATATAAAATTATATAATTTTGTAGTTAAATACTATGAATCTCTTTCTAATTTATTTGCCTATTATAAATAATTATGCATATTTTATTTTGTATATATAATTAACATTAAAAAAATCTCAGATTCACGAAAGTTTATATTCAATTAAATTTTTCTTAAGGATAACTGAAATAATTTACGAATTATATGACAGTAAAAAAACGATGATAGTCTATTAATATTTTAGAATATATAAAACATATTATTAGTTGAATTTGTGAATTGTGTAGCATTTTAAAGTAGAAAATAATTTATTAAAATAAATTATTATATATAAAATTATTATATAAAATTATTATATTATTATATAAAATAAGTCATGTATAAAATAAGTCCAAATTATTAAAATGACAAAGTATTACAAGAACGTTATATCACATATTTACATTGTATATTACTTTCCAGGTATGGTCGATTGTTTCGTTCGTATCCCACGTGAACAAGGATTCCTCAGTTACTGGCGTGGTAATTTCGCCAATGTTATCAGATATTTTCCAACGCAAGCTTTGAACTTTGCCTTCAAAGATAAGTACAAACAGGTTTTCCTTGGTGGCGTTGATAAGAATACTCAATTTTTCCGTTATTTCCTTGGAAATCTTGCGTCTGGTGGTGCTGCTGGAGCCACTTCTCTGTGCTTTGTCTACCCACTTGACTTTGCCAGAACCAGGTAAATTACAATTAGATCGTTTTATTTTATTCATTTGTTAATAATAGAATATTGAATTTATATAATAATAGAAGTTGTTTTAACTACTGCTAAAAATAAAAATTTTTATCCCTACGCTAATAATAGAATTTATCGTGCAATTAACGAGCAATTAATAATTGTAATTAAATTCAATTTAATACAATTACTTTTACTCTTATAAACTTCCGATTTAAATTTTATCGCAATGAGAAATAACACATGTAGCTATATTTATGAGTAAACTTATTTAATTTATAAAGGTATACTATATACAAAATTAACGTGATATTGATATATATTATAAAAGTATCAATATTAATTTTGTATTCACTACCGTGTCCCTTTATATTTATACATTTCGTACAAATAAGTCAACTACAAATACCTAAATAATATCAAAAATTTTAAAATTATGCTACATTGTGTTCTTTCTTTGTTTCACTAGGTTGGCTGCCGATGTAGGCAAAGCTGGCGGTGAGCGTGAGTTCACAGGATTAGGTAATTGTTTGACAAAGATCTTCAAAGCTGATGGCATCGTCGGTCTTTACCGTGGGTTCGGCGTATCGGTGCAGGGTATCATCATTTATCGTGCATCTTACTTCGGTTTCTATGACACTGCCCGTGGTATGCTGCCAGACCCCAAAAAGACTCCATTCCTCGTTTCATGGGGTATTGCCCAGGTGAGATGATTTTACTATATTTCTACTAAATCGATGCAACCTCATTGAACTGCATTTTATTTATTCATTCTGAATCTGTCGCAGGTCGTAACCACTGTCGCAGGTATTGTGTCTTATCCCTTCGATACAGTGCGTAGGCGTATGATGATGCAGTCCGGCCGTGCCAAGACTGACATTTTGTACAAAAACACTCTCCATTGCTGGGCCACCATTTACAAGACGGAAGGTGGTAATGCCTTCTTCAAGGGCGCATTCTCTAATGTTCTCCGTGGTACAGGTGGTGCGCTCGTACTCGTATTGTACGATGAAATTAAAAACCTTCTTTAAAGTGTTAATACGATCCTCGTCTCATTACTCTCACGATCATTGACATCGTCATTAATTATCCACATCATCCGATTTGATAGCGATTCCCGCAGACCGACAGACAGAAGAAACGTTGTCGGCGATATTAATAAGTAATTCAGGCTGAGGACGGTCGACGTAGCAACTCGTAAAGTGCATGAAACTCGGCAAAAATAAACAAAGGAATAGAAGAGAATCTGCTTAACTTATTGCCGGATTCAGTATTTTTCCCGCAGCGATTGACATTTACGTATTTTCGTATTCCATTATAAAAACGTTGAAGAGACAAGCACAATCGCGAAAATATCGCGAACACCTGTTACTTGGATAACGTTCCATACACGCTACGCTGAATAAGTAGACCGGTCGGAATATCAAAGTACTTGAAAGTAATAAATTGCCTAGAATATTGAGTCAGCGCACGCGAAACCATCGAGAGAGGAGAACGCGCGACGAAATGTCATCACGGCGATGGCGGGGCGCGTAGCCTGGGCCGCCCCCCGCCCTTATTCTCGGCCCGTTGTAGATAATTCATAATTAATTCGTAATTAAATTAATAAAAACTCATTTTAATGGTAATCAGCCAGTCCGTTCATTTTTGACGGACGATAATTTAATTTCGCACTCCAGACGACCATGTAAGAAGAAAAGCGTTACTCAGAATGTATGCATCTAATCTGTTCATGTTAGGATGCATGCAGGGAAAGCAGCAAATCAATAAAAACGATATAAAATTTCATACATTCAGTAATTATTTTTCTTCCCTGAAATAGTAAAAAGAACTTATTTAAATAAAAAAACATTTTTTCGAAGCTGATTTTAATTAATAAATTTAATGTAATAAATTTCATTAAATTATTTCAAAAATTTAATTATAAAATTAATAATAATAAAAATTGACAAAAATTTAACAATTTAAAATTATACATATTGTATATTTTTTTCAAATTTAATATCATTCCGTTAATAAGATTTAAGTACTTAGCATTCAATATTACTAATCTGATACATTTTTAAATTAATATTTAGGTTACTGAAATATTTCTTGTTGAAAAAGTCTTGTGTAAATACGGTATTCTTTATCTTGATTTCAATAAGCATAAGATATATTAATGATAAATAACACATTAAACACGTCCATTTATTACATTATCCCGAAACATTCATTACTTGATCAGGAGAAGGGTACATTTGTTGGCCATTATTTGTTTATTGATAGTGATGAATATTTTAAGATGAAAATGAATAATATTATCTTTTTTTTTTTATAAAAAAGCCTTTGGAATGTTTTACATAACCAAGTGTACCCTTGACATAATCAATACATATAAGTTATATGTATATAAATTTGAAAGATACAAATTCACTATATATAGTAATGACAATGACTTATATAAGAAATAAGTAAATTCTTACATTTTGTACAAAACTTGATAGCTGACATTCTTCAAACGGAAGAACAAAAAAAATATGAAACATGAACATTTGACTGGTTTATGTACAGATTCCAAGCAAAAAGATATGGATGGTTTTAATATATTATATAGTTGTATCATACAGTTGTCCGATTAGAATCACCTGCTATTATGTCCAAAACTCGACTGATGCCAGGCATATTTAGTAGAGTTCCCAATATAGGTACTCTTCGTAAAAAGTTTATTGCTACTGGTAGAAAACCACTGAAACAAATATATGTGATGAATTATCTGTTACAAAACATGGTTTTATTAACTATTAGTCATTAACTATTAGGACATCAGTTATTCGAGATTTTAAAATCAATTTTTGTCAAGGTCAACTGTTGGAAGTTTTCTTTGCGCTGATTGGATTATATTTTTATTGCTGATAATCACAAAACGGATGTAAAACTGTGATTTGCTAAACACAGTTAGTGCACTTGCTATATTTTTTCACTTGAACAGGTCTGTTTTTTTCAGCTGAAGTTTATTTTGCATAATCATTAATCTTTCCTTCATGTTAAAGAAAAAAATAAAAGTTAACTATGTGAAAAGTTCAACTAAAAAGAACTAATATTTCCTTTATGTCTGTTTCTATATAGATTAACTTTAATCTCGATTCAACTTACTCTTTATCTTTTTCTAATTCTTAGAACTAGAAAAAGATTGTACCGAGATTAAAATTACTACATTGAAAACAGGTATTAGCGTGTTATATTAGACTCGAGTTTCACTGTGCTGTAGAAGTATTTAAAGATTTAGTATTAAAGATTTAGAAGTATACAACACTTACCTGAAGAGTAATACAAAGCCATAGGTTTCTAAAATCATTCCTACAAGGGGCCAACCCATAAGTACTACGAAAACACCTCCTAGAAATGAGGCACTGGCTTTTATCTTGTGCCTCTGAAAGAAGAAGTTTAACGTCCTCCATGGTCCAATGACACATGCCAGTCCTGATATAAACAGAAGCTACAAGGAATCCAAAAGGTCAATCCAGTGTAAGACTTAACATAAATAAATAATCTGGTATAAGATTTAATGTAAATAAATAATAAAGAACATGCAGTCTTACATTTCCAATAGCGAGTAAACCTTTATCGAAGAGTAACAATACGCCGAGGAACAGAAAGGAAATCCCAAATCCCGCCAATCCCACTCCGATTTCTGGAACACATCCCTTATAGTACAATCAACAAAATGTAATCAATATCTCGGATATTCGCCGGTTTAATATAAAGAATTTCTTTCAATATTGTCAAGAGGAATCCTTGTACTCACTTTGCGTGTCTGTGATTTCGAACATTATTTACAATTGTCTTTGTCAAAAATTGCTCGATACACTTGGCGATTTGATTTGTTTGAGCGTGAATGAGAACTTAACCTATATCCACGTCATTGCTTATGATGCGGCACGTTTGTACATGGATGGAGCTTCGTCAGCTCTTTCCAGCTCTTTCGCGAATGCCCTTTGCCCGGGACTAAATTCATCAGATGAACGTTTTAATTCATATTCATCTATCGTCTCCGGAATTATATACAATTGTTTTGGAAAAGATTTATGAGACAAGAAATTGGCACTTGTTAGCACTCGAGCTTCGAAAGGCGTGAGCGTCAAATCTGAATCGAACGTCCCGATTATTCCCGATTAGCCCCGACTGTTTCATCAGTATGACAATTGTATACACGTGCCGTGTGTGCGAAGTGCACACATCTGTTTCTGTTAAATCCAACTATTTAGTAATACAAGAAGTAGTGAGATAGGAGTCTCTTAGTGAGACAGGAAGGTTTTTATTTAAATATAAATTCGAAATACATCGACAAAATCGCATTGCAAAAGCGCAAATCAATTGGAATCTACTTCAATCTATATATATGTATATAGTTCGATTATATACATTGTATCTAAAAAAATTCAATGTGTTATATGGTAAAAGAATATTTTAATATTTTGATTGCCAAGCTGATTTCAACATTGAGCTCTGGGAAGCCTAAATGTCGAAAAGCTTATAAAATACTATATTTGCGAAATCAGATTATGAAATAAATCATACAAAAAATTAAAAATATATATATATAAATATATATTATATATTATTTATTATTTTAGAATAAATAAAACTCGTACATTAAAATGTATAATTATGATTTTTATTTATGATTGAAAAAGATATCATAAAGCAGGAAAATAAAAAATTGAAGACTTCTGTTTTTATATAATAAATTGTATTATTTTAATACTTTATTATTTTTTTTTAAATTTTCATTCATATCTTTTTTTTTATGTTTTAAATTAAGTATACTTAATCAAATCATTCTTAACCGGATAAACAAAATAATTATCTACATGATTGAGGTATTTATTGCAGAAATTTATTGCATGTCACTCTGATGTGACAATTTTGCCGGAAGTATTAGCTGAAATATACGTGAGATTTTTTGAAAATTTCAAAACGTTCAAAAGAAAATGTTCTAATGAGTGTAATAGGTTTATATCGGAATTCTATATCGGAATGGTTAGAATTTCGATTTAAATTAAATAATACATAATATAATTATATCGATTTCAATTAATGCAAATTAAAAAATTGATGCTTAAATAAATAAATATCGATCAAATGTAGTGATATATGATATATGCATATATATTATGCATATATATTTTACACACACATATACATACAAAATTTATTTAACATGACGTAATTGCACAAATCTACAGGAGTATGTATCGTGTTCGAACTTTTAAAATGCCAATGCGTTCTAAAACTCATCAGAATTAAGGAGTGTTTTGTTTGAAAGTGTCTATTATATTCTACATATATTTGATAAGAATACAAAATTCTATTTGCTTTATGTGTAGATTTAAAAAATTTAATTCTCAAGTTAATTGTACATTAATCCGCAAATTATATATTTAATTATAAATTATTATTTCGATAATTGATTTATCTTCATTTTATTATAAAAGGAAAGAATGCTAAAGAATGTTAAAGAGAATCGAATTAGAAGTAGTTATAGGAGGTAGTTATGGGAGGTAGAAAGACTTTTTCCTAGAAGAAAACCTCTCCACAATGTTGGCATCATTGGCAACAAGTCGAGCTTATTTTAGAACACGAGAAACGCAACGTACAACTGAATCGCGAACGTTTCATATAGAACGTATATAGTGCGCAAACTGAATCTGACGGTTCCTCGTGGTAATCGTTGTGCCAGGAAGCCCGACCGAGCGGAACGATTTACAGGATATTTATGTGAGAACGCAGACGAGCGAAGATGGTGTCGGTGATGCAGCCGTATATGGTGAGTTCGATGTCCGATTAGTTTCGTATGCGACCTCCGGTAAAGGGCCGTTTGACGCATTGATAGAGCTGACGAATCCCACCGTTGCTAGTAACGCCAATAATTACATCACGGTTTTCTCACGGTCTTGCAGGACATCGAGAGTTCCAGGAGCTACATCGATGAGCTGTACTCTCCGGACGCGCAGAAATGCCTGGAAGCGATTATGTGAGTGTTAAAAAAATTATTCTTAACCTTAAGGATAATACTTCATATGACTGAAAAGGTTTATTCTTTATTACTTCATTCGACTGCACTGAAGCTTCCTTTCTCGTTTTTATCAAACATACATCTGTTCATTCTTTCATTTTAAATACAAAGAATGTACACTAATTTGGCTATAAAAAAAATAGATTTAAAGTTTCCAATGACGTTTTCTCTACTTATGTTTATTTTTACCAATGTAAATTAATTAAAATTTTAATCTCGGTTTATAAGTCACTTTTTATCTTCTTCCAGTTCTAATTAGAAAAAGATAAACGATACATTAAACCAAAATAATAATTAATCTACATTAGGGATGCATAAAAATGGGCTTTATTACGTTTACTTTTTTAATAAAAAACTGTATTAATGTTTCATGGATCTGATCTTTCTCAGATGTCTCAAGAATTCAGTGATCGGGAGCAACAGGCAAAAGGGTTCGGTTATAGCTCAAGGTGTGGTGCCTCGTCTCTTGCAATTGCTCGGCGATACGTCCGGTACCATCAGCGATCGTATAAGATTAGAATCGGCTGTAACATTGGGTTCCTTAGCCAAGGGCACGGATCAGCATGTACTGGCGCTTATAGATTTAGGTGTAGTTCCACTGCTTCTACAAGTCTTGATCTCCTCCCCAACTCCCGACATTGTCGCAGACAGCAAGATAAAGGTTCTAGATCTGTTGCACGAGGCCTGTTTGCGATGTCTGCGCACGGTATTCCAACATACGGCAGCGCCGGTCCACTCGATTTATCAGGATCCCGCGTTAGTACCACGGTTGTTGTCTCTAGCAAGTCGGTCGGTTACCTGTCAAGTCTGTGTCGCGACAATTTTAACTACGGCATGTAAGGTAAAGAGAGGTCTGAAACTCTAATAAAAATATATAAAATATATAAAATATATAAATATATCTGTGCCAGATAAGAAGGAACTAATCTGCAAATTGTTTGTTAGACGACAGAGGAACAGAACGCTTTGTCCAAAGGCGGTGCGGTAGAAACACTAGCGATGCAACTGGATTCCCCCTTGTCTGATGTCCAATTACCAGCTCTAGCCTGCTTAGCGAATATGTGTTACCAGAATCACATGGTGTCGGCTATGGTAGCGTCAGCCAGCACTAGTAATACTGTCCATGGTAGATTGGTACCTGTCGCATTAGGTCAATTAATGGGACGTGAGAAAAGTTCATTGATACAACTCGAAGCAGCGAGATGTATCGCGTATATGCACAGGGCCGGGGCGTTGCCGTCTACCGATCCGCGAGTAGTGTATCGCACGTTACCTTGCCTCGTACGTTTATGTCATCGAGACCGACCGCCACGCGAGAGAGTCGCCGCGGCCGAAACACTTGCGTATCTGACCGAAGTTGATACAGATTTACAACGTTTAGCTTCCATTAGTAATCACTTGATACCGACACTGGCGGAATTGCTAAGACCACATCCGCAAGTAAGCAGAAGTTACATTAAATATATTGAATATCTACAAAGTATGATAAAATTGATTTAAAAAAACTCCATTAGGTTGTATTAAAATAGTGTTTAAATAAAAGTTGTACGTAATACTTTTTGTTGAGGTCCAAGATGCAACGCTAACGCAAGATATGCGACAAGCTGCGTTCAGGGCATTTGCGTCTCTCGGAGCGAATGACGAAGATATCCGAAAGCGTATTATTGAAACAGAAAGTCTTATGGAACAAGTTGTCTCTGGTCTTCAAGATCCTGGTGGATCCCGTGTTCGTTTAGCCGCGGTTAGATGTTTGCATTCCCTTTCGAGGAGTGTGCAACAGCTTCGTACTACATTTCAGGATCATGCAGTGTGGAGGCCACTTATGCAGTTGTTACATGGAGCGGACAAGGGGTTGGAGGGTAAAATATGATAATACATTTACAATAAGCATTACAGAGATACGCTACAATAAACACTGAGAAACGTATAATGTATGTTGCATGCATATATATTGCATGTAAGATACGAAAAAATAATACACATTTAGCTTGAAATTTCGAATTAACATCTTAATCAAAAAGAAAAAGATGCAATATCGAAAAGAGGGTTATTAATGTACAATGTGAGTTATTCTTTTTTTATTCTATATAAGACAAGAATAGATTTGTAGCTCAATTAAAATGCACGCATCAAGAAAAGTTCGCAACCTTTTACGCTTGTGTTGGCCATATTAGTATGTCGTAAGAAAGATATTTACAATAGATATAATAGAAGATACAATAGATATAAAAGAATTATATATAAACAT
>Ga0157362_1000973_pt1 | contig 11208 bp, 7 predicted proteins | sample AttlaeALBM3_FD_111480 | JGI IMG/M metagenome (GOLD analysis project Ga0157362, IMG submission 111480) | Fungus gardens microbial communities from leaf cutter ant in Ribeirão Preto, State of São Paulo, Brazil - Atta laevigata ALBM3 | ecosystem: Host-associated > Fungi > Mycelium > Unclassified ... | reverse complement strand
ATTTACAATAATATTTTTTATACATACATTTGCCAAGAAGAATAATATTTCTCGGCTGTACAAAGTCAGTGAGCCTAATAGTATACTGGAATAAGCCATCGAACCAATAAGAAGTGGGAGTGTTTCAATTCTTAAACAATGACATTCTGAGCCAAAGATTGTGACAGTTTTCTTTGTCAGGAATTTATCGATTAACTAATATTTTACCACACTAAAAAAATTCACTTGAATATTAATTAATTTAGTTCATTTTTATTACGTATTTAAGTCAAATATATTAGATTTTACTTAAATACATACATATTCTAATGAAAGAAATAAAGATGAATTAAATTAATGCAGTCAAACGAACAATTTTTTTTTCAGTGCATAAGTAAGACAAGTATTTGTATGCCATCTTTTTCTCTATTCGTTACGGTTTTCTATAGTTTAATTAGTACAGAGGAAGGCTCGCTCCAGTATAGACTACAAATCTCATAAAGTAAATCATTTACATCTGTTGACATGCCGCTGCTAACATCACAAGGACAAACGATGCAGTCTTTATATAATGTTGTGACAATTTCATATAAACTCGGTGACGAAAATCTTTTTGAAGTCCGGTACCGAACCGCCAATATCGTGTTTGCATATGTCGCCATTGTCGAGATAACTCACGTCGGAGTTCTTTAGGATAGTTTTCAGATTCTCCATCGAGAGATTCGGCATCTTTTTATTAACAGTCAGTTTATCTAGGTCGTTCATCGAATAACCGGGCACGATTCTTTTAGTTTTTAGATGATAGGACTGTATGCTAGGCTTCGTGTCGGACAGCTTCGTATTACTACCGCACTTCTTGTCCTCCCGATCCTCGGTACCGTTCTCTATGATACGCGGCGTGAAAGATCGCATGCTGACCTTTACCTCGCTGGTTCGCTTCGAGGGCAGCAACTCCACCTGTAAAACAGAACGTTCTCACGATATGGGATTACGTAAGCGTGTGCGCCTTTAACGCCGCGAAAAGGCCGACGAATCGCTCTGTCAGCGGCGAATATTTTTCTATTAGGACAATGCATTTTCTCGTGAAAGTACCTCTGGTATCCTTTTGCGTTTAACATTAAACTCGAGAAAACCGGTCATTCTAATCACTATCGGTAAATATTGAATTTATTGATTATTATCCTGATGAAAAAAATTCTCATAATATTTGTAGTATTTTAAATTCTTAATAAAACATTTTTAATAAAACAAAGATTTTAAAAAAATATCTTAATTCTTTTTAGACTTTTTTTTAGTATTTTCTTATAAAAGGGATGAAAAATCTTAAAAATTAAAGAATATTTCAGAATTCATATATATAGAATTCTAAAAAAATTTTTTGAAAAAAATATTTCAGGGCAGATTTAAGAGCCTCTTCTGTAAGCGTTAGAGTCATTAGAAGAAAATAGGCTCTTTAGATTTCTTAAAATTTAGATTTATTTTTTAAAGATATTCCGTTTTATATAAAAAAATTTGAGAAATTTTTTAAAACGTTATAAAATTATTACAGAAATTCTGAAAAAGTTTAAAGTTTATATAGAAGTTCTGAAAAATTGTATAAAGAATTCTAAAAAAAATTTTATTCTCACCGCGAAATTAAGATAGTAATATAAAATGTAAATTATATTTAATTACGAATAAAAATGAGACATTTGATGTGATAATATTGAACTTAATTAATTTAGTATAGCTATTTGCTTCAGGATAAATTTCAAAATTTGTTAAAAATTTACTGAAAGACGGCAAGATTTAATTATATACAATTACCTTGGTTCCCTTACGTTGAAAATATTCAAAGTCATCATTGGCGACCGTGGTAACGGAACAACAGCTTCTGCTTCTGCTCCTGCAAGAGCTCATTGTGTCGAAGTCGCCGTTCTCCAGATCGCAGCTCTCATCATCAGAGCTATCATATCCTTCGCAGTGACTATCTCGTCTATGGAGATTTAAATGAAGATTTTCTTTCAAAAGATCGTCTTTCTTTAAATTATAAGTTCTCGAGTCGAGCACAGGTCGATGATATCTATATATCAAAGAAAAAGGATATTATTTTACATTAGCTTTACAAGAATTTATGAAAAATATACTTAAATATTATGATAGAGATATATTATAAATTGAAATATTAAATAATGTTCATAAGAGTTATAAAACTTATAAACATTAATAATACTTAATATATATGTATTCTAAAATATTACACATTAATAAATGCATCTAAAAATGTATCGCAATTTAATGAATTTTACAAGTCGTGAAAAAAAAAAGTTGAGACGATTGTAGGTCATCCTTCATGTATGATGTACGTCAAAATATGCATTTTGAATAATTTATGGGAAACTTCACGTCTCACACTTTCCAGTTATACATTTGCCACGTATTCGCGACGGCGGCTTAATGGCACAGGTAAAAGTGAAGGTACGCTAAAAGATACGCGAGAGCAATCGGCGAATCGACAAGTAAGTGGCACCTGGCATGGTCGAAGCTTTGATTCCTGCGTAGAATGTTTCTAGAATAATGCTGCTCTTGAAGGTTGTTTTCCAGCCCGAGAATTAGCTTCTCCAGACCGAGGACGCTCCGAACGTGTCGCCTGGATGGTTCTTCGCGAATCTCGTCTAGATTCTTGATTTTTCGATTATTCGCAGAATCCTCCAGTTGTACTAGGTTCTCCATGTTCTGCCCGAAGACATCAGTGCTGCCGATCTTCCTGCGATTACCAGCCAGCTCGTGCAAGTTCTCGTTTGGTCTCGGTCGTCTGTTGTATCCCGACGGTGGTGGTTCCACTGGATTCTTCTTCGGCGATTCGGGAATTTTATCCTGACGCGGTTCGAAGGTCGAACTCGTGAAGGACGATAGTTCTGCTGGCAGAGATGCATAGCTGCCGTCTTCATTCATAGGTTGCGTTTTAGGATAGTGTTGCTGAATTCCCATAGTAATCGTGCCAGTTTTTGCTGCAAAACGTAAGAACAATTATCACAATAATTCAAATAATTATACTAGAAAATCTAACAATTATGAATTAACAATTCTAAATTAATTGTAAATATATTTTATTTTCGCTATAAAATGAAAAAAAAAAGATTTTGAAGTAAAAATTTAACTAGATACAAAAATAATTTAGATTATCAAAATTATAATTACATAGAAATCTCAAGCATGATGAGCAATATTGTACAAAATTCTAATAATCAATTGCAGATCTAATTATTTTGATGACGTAATAAAATTATTTTCAGATTTGTATCTAACATTTTTAGCTACAATACTTCAGTAAAACTTGTATAAGAACATGAACATAAGACTGATTATTACAATAAGTAATTATAAACATTCATATTAGAAAATTTAATAATTTATTTTTTAATTATAACTTAGATTATTTATCATTTTCGCTTAGAGCACTTAATTGTGATTTTTAAATTGTCAATCGATTTAAATTTGACTGGACGAATGAAACGTAATAGAAAAGAGACAGTCGCGATTTGTGAAAGCCACTTTCGGGAATATCGAAACATTCGGTTTTTCACGTTACAATGATCTGTAATATTTGATATATCTGGTAGATATGATGATCTGTAATATTTGATATATCTGGTAGATGATGGAACAGAGACGAGCGCGAGAGATGGTTTCGTCTCGGACTTTCTAACGTGGTCGTGCCGAGTGTTCGATGGGTGCATTAACAAAGCCGCACGAAACGTCGCAATTAATAATATAGGCCGGGAGAGAGAACTATCAAGCGATCGAAATATTTTCGCATCGTTAAATCTCACTGACATCCGTTCTCGCTCACTCACCTCTGTTCTGATGGCTGTGCAACCGTCCGTAGAGGCTTCCGTTAGTCAGAGGGAACTTTAGTCCGTGATTGAGGTTCAACTGCAGCTTGTACTCGGTATCTTGTTCGAAATGTCGAAATTTACCATCTATACCGCCTGAAAGAGAAATCCCAGAGAAATTTCATTACACAGACAAATTTCGCTTTAAGTTCTATGATGTAAGAGTGTTTTTCTTTGATTGAAATAAATGCAACATTTTATTTAAGATGGTATTTATTCTTGAGAAAATAAAGGTTAAATTTTTTACTTCTATCAAACTTTAATTCAGAAACAGTAATACCGAGATTCGTTTGACGATATATTTAGATTTTACTTTTGTTATCTCACATTAATTAGATTTGAATAGTGATTATGTAATCTTTCTCTTAAGGCGGAAACATGAAAAGTTTTTCCATTAATCTCAATAATCTGATAAAAATTCGCTTTTCACGTTTTCGTCGTAGAGGAAGAGTTACATGATCGTTATATCTAGAATGAAAATGTATAGAATGCAAAAACTTTAGCAATTTAATAAAAAATTCCCATAATGGCTGTAAATCGTGGGAGTACCGTGAAACTGTAAATAGTTACGTATGTTGCAAAAAATGAAAACACGACGAATTACTCAAACGCGTGTCGTTAACGAAAAATTGATGGTTGTCGCGCGGAATATCACTATTGTGCGGGCAAATATTACGATTATTACACGGAGTCTTAACTTTCCCACGCACAACGGACAGGTCAGTTTTTGCTTAACTGAAAGAATGGAAATCACGTAGTGATCTCTATTATGAAACACAAAGAATTTCTCTATTTAGAAAAAACGCACCGTGCGACAGTCTCCTTGCATGATCCTGCTTTGTGTACACCTTGGCCACGTATCGGCAAAACATCTTATCGAAGAGAGCCAGAAAAACCGGAAGCAGAGTATCCTTCACCAGTGGCAACCATGTTGCCAAATTTTGCGGTGTGCAGAAATTCTTTAAAAGGTTCGGCCTAATCGAGATGATCTAGGAAATCATATTTAATTAATTTAACATATATCATGTTTCGAAATAATATTATACAATTTATATAAGTACTTTCATAAATTTTGCAATAGGATATGATCGTATCTGTAATATACATATATAATATAATGTAATCGACACACAACGTGATTACTGTTATAATAAGTATGTAATAAATTAATCGATTACTTGTATTTTTGTAATAACACTTATGAGCGCGATAATCATTAATCGAAATGTGATCATTACTGTTGAATGTATAGAAAACGGTATTTCTGCAATCTGTTGCGCCTAATGCAATGTAATGCAATCTAGGTATTCTAGACCACGGTGGGTTTTTCTTCGCGCTAATAAATTTCACCAGAAATCGTGTCAAGAAGATTCTATATTCAGAAATTGGGTCCAGCTTTCGCCGTGAGGAATCTACCATATACGTTCATCGTTCAGATTGGGTCAATTACACGCAGCTAATTGTTCAACATGCGTCTGGATATCGTGCACGCGATATCTAACGTCATAAGAGAAAAAGGATCGTACCTCGCAGATTATAGGAAGACATACGTTGGAAATATGCAAGCGGGCCTCTTACAGAGGTACTGCGAAAAAAAAACTTTCGTTTTTAACCGCGGATTCGCGCAAGAATTCGCGGTGAAAACTCCGCGGTCGCGCTTTCAAAAGTACGCACATCACACACGATGCAATGCGATATGATGTGGTGCGAGCATGTACGCAATTTTACGTGCACTGAACACGCATGTTGTATCTATGTGAATCGCACTATTTCGTTGATTATTACAATGTCATTTAAAGATAAGCGAGCGATGGTAGATAATCTTGTTTGCTAAATTCTTATGCAAACAACATGAGATAAATTAGATTCTTTGTCGTAAAATTGAAATCTTCTGTAGTTTTACAATGTAACCATAGACTTTACTTTAACAGAAATTTTAAGAAATTGTTAAGCTCTCATATGTTTACTCAAACAGAAAATTAACCTTAATTACGGATTAATTTAATTTTGTTTGATGCCAATAGATTAAAAAATATTTTATTTGTTACATAAACCTTAAATTTATGTAACTGTAAAGGAGGATGTAAAAAAGGAATCGATTTCTGTTCAAAAAGATTGTAAAAGGAACAGTGTTTTTTTTATAGATTTTGATTTGATTATGATAAAATTATTAAAAAGCATTTGGAGAAATTCACTTCGAAAATTAAGTAACTGAATAACATCAAACATGATGTATTTATTCAAATTTCAACATTTTTACTTAATTTTCGTATTCCTCAAACGCTACGAACTTTTTGATAACTTTATCGTATCCAGGAGGTATTATAAAAAAACACTATTTCTTTTATTTATACCTTTTTGGACAAAAATTGGCTTTTTTTTAATATCCTTTTTATATAAATACGCATTTTCGGAATATATATATATACATATGATTCTGTGCGAAAATAAAATGTATCTTTTTACTTTTGAATGAGGTGTTTCTTTTTCAAGATAATTCATTCGTGTAAATAATTTTATTTGTCTTCACTTATTACTGCTACTTTATGTTAACTAAATTTTTAATCGCAATAAGATAATCAAATTACCGTTAATTAACAAGTAGCAAGGCCTTCCTTTCAGTTCCTTTGATACATTTTTGCCTCCCACTGTATATAGTGTATATTTTATCACGAACGGTATAACGTGCGGTAGTACCGCTGTTAGTTACGTGAGTAACGGCCGGTCTAGTCCGAAGTATGAAATCGAAACTAGTTGTACCTTAATTAGAGAATAGAGCGGCACTATACGCACGTGTATAAGTGTGTGTAAAGTACACGCGCAATTCTCATTCCCGTCTCTTTCTCTCGAATGTGTATCGCTCCGGTTGGTGAGATGATTGCCACAATCATAAATTTTCTGTTATATTGCACTTCTTTTAATTAATTCCTTTAGCGTAATATGTGTAAAAAATATCTTTTATATGTGCAAAAATATATCTTGTTCTTACGTTATAAAATGGCATTTTAGTATATTATGAATACGTGGAAGTGATAGTGAAAAAAAAAAAAAATTAAATTAAATTTCTTATTCTGTATAATTTTGCAGTGTAAAGTTGATACAAGATTATATCGGCATTTTTCATTAATTTTTTTTATAAAATATTCCATTTCATTATTTTTGTTTACATTTTGTTAATGTTAATTTGAACTAATATTCCGTTTAATCGCATATTTATATGTCTATTATCTCGAGTATATTGTTTCGATTGACACAATAAACGGAGCGCAGTCTTTTTTTTTTCTCCCATATGTATTCTCGTACATCTTAAAAGAACTACATAATGTTTTGCAACTTGTTCTCCGTTTAATCGATCTGTGAGTTTCTTTAGTGCTGACTTTAATTTAGTAACTCGCGCTGATCTCATACATTGACGTTTTACTTTAATTGCAATTGGTAAAGAATAACGCCCACAAACATGCTCATTGCGCTTGTTAAAAGTGCGTTCGGACCGATCAAAGCTCTGATAACAATTACTTAATATGCGAGAAACCGATTGAAATCGATCCGAAGTTTCTCAAGAACGGTGAATTTTGAGGAGTAAATGTAAATTAATAACAAAATGAAAAAATAAAGGTCTTATTTGATCAAAGCAGATGTTGTAATGATACAATAATAAGCAACCTGTTACTTTCGAATTAAATAGATTTGATTCGATTCAATTCCATGTAAAAATTTCAAATTCGATTCATTTTCGAACAAGTTTATTCGGTTTGATTCGATTCTTATCTTAGAAATTCTTCGCACACCTTTATATTCTAATTATAACAACATAAATATATTCTAATTATATGTTCTGCCGAGAACAGCTACTGCAAAAAACGATTGTAACTGTAATCGAATAAAGAACAAGAAAAAAGTTTTATCATCGCTCCTATATGTACATTTAAAATTCATACTAAGTTTTTTAATTGCAAGATTGGTAAACGTTTTGTTTTAAAGATAAAACATCTAAAAAATAATTATCTGTCACAAATCACAATTCGATTCTCTTTGAAATATTTATATTAAACATAAAAATCTAAGAGAAACATATTTTTTTATATCAGCTCAATTTCTAATTTAAGGGGTGGAACAATTCTTTAAAATTAATGGAGATAGAGGTGTTTTTTAGAATATTAAATTTATATATACAGTTATGAAGTTAGAAAATTCTGATTTGTCCATTTTCAATTAGAATTCCGATAAATGCAATCAGATTCTTTTTTCAGTGTACTTTTGAGTGAACATTTTATGCGAAATTTTCAAATTTTGTGTGCTAATTATTTATTGATTTTGAAAAACAGTTCTAAACTGAAATCAGAATACATAAGATCATAAATCAAATTGACATTTTAATATTTATATTAATAATATTAATATTAAAGGGCACTTTAAATTATTATAAAGAATTTGCAAAAAAAAAGATCTGTTTTGATCGAACAAGATCGTCATTTCTTTCGTTTATTTGTTCTGTTATTCATATATTGATCATTTCTATTTATTATTAAATGTGGATTATTTGCACATTAAAATAACTGTACATGACAAAAAATCATGATAGAAACTCGTTGATTTCGCCGATTTGGAATATATATATTTTTGCTCGAGCCTGTAATTAAACTTTATATCGGTGATTTAGTTTAGTAGTTAGACAAAAACACGAGTGTAACGGCCGTCACGCTGTTTGCACGTATGTAAGCAGAGAACGGTGTTTATTTCGATGAACGGTGAATCGACCATTATTTTTCAACGAACTAATACACGCGAATCTCGAGTATAGGTTTACATATATCGAGCAGCGAATCGTCTCATTTCGTAACTGCCTGGACACCGGGCATCAGTTTATAAAAATGGTGATTCATAAAAAATATCACTCGTTAATATGAGATGATAGCGACAAGAGAATTCATTGAGAGTTTCACTTCGCATTTTATATATATTGTGACATTTAAAATAATATATAAGAATTATTTTTTAACGATTCGTTCTGCGATTTTCTACGGCGAGATCGCGTACGCCTACTTGACGTTAGCCTAATTGACCGCGCGTTGTTCCTATACGATGTAAATAGTATGCGTCACGCATGTAACAGCCGCGATCATTAATATTAATGAGGAAGGTCATGGGAGTTTCTCCGCGGGACGACTTTTGCGGAACGTCGACGCCGCCGCGTGAATTCTTAATTTGGTTCACCGATTAAGGTCGCTGTCCGAATTAAGATTGCGCTTTCGAATTTCGCTTTATACCGAGCCCGACCCTTTTTCCATCTAGATCCCCTTTGTTTCTCCCGACCACTTTCTCGAAGAGCGGCATTTACTATTAAAAAGTCCCTCTTCCGGATGGCACACGCAAGTGAAGTTCGTGTCCGGCTTGGATTCGCATGAAAATCCTCTCGGCTGTGTGATGTAATTGTATAGATGTAATTGGTGTGACGGCGATCAGACAATTCAATCAACCACCGTATCGGATCTGTTGTGAGATACGATAAAATTTTCAAGGACGTGACTAATTATAACAATACGTCTCACAACAAACAAAAAAATTAGTAATTTTGTTTGGAGATATATTGTTACATTGTATATAGACGTAAATATAGATTGCACATTCCCTGATCTAGCACCTGTGAATCGTTAGAAAGAAATGAATCAGCGTTTCTCTTCAATTCTGTCATCATCTCTCTTCTATTCAATATTTTAGAGAGAGAGACAGAGAGAGAGAGAGAGAGAGAGAGAGAGATTTCAAGCTTTATTTTTCTCTTTCTAAACCGATGATTACTTATAACTATATAAAATGCGCAGTCTATACTTATTAGATTATTATCTATTCTACGTTAATAGAAAAGTGACACAAGCAAAAAAATTAGCACTTTTGAGATAATAAAAGAAAAATCGACAATTCTGGAGATGAATTTATACTATATATATTACACTGAGAAGAAAAAGTTGTTCTAACTAATTAGATATATTTAGTTGTTCGCAGATTTGGTTAATTTAACAAATTTTATTTAATTGAATTTAATCTTGAATTTAATTGAATTTAATCTGCTCAACATTGAACAATTGTTAAGACTATGGTTAAATTCGATTAAATAAAATTTGTTGAATTAATCAAATCTGTAAACAATTAAAAGTATTGAATTCGTTGAACAAATTTTTTTTTCTTAGTGTAGGATTGCAATACTCAAATTTTAAAAATACATAGTTTTAAAGAATTTTACAGTTTACAGACATTATACAGTTGAAAGTATAACATGAAGAGAAAGTGAAATTATAGAAATTGCATATTCATTATCTTAATACTACTAATTTAGAATTGTAAAAATATTTGTTTATTAAAAAAAAACTAACTTGAGATGTTTTTGATGATCTTTTTTAATTAATGCAGCAATGTGATATTTCGGATGTAATAGAATTTTGTAATGATATTTATTTTCTGAATTATTATTTTTTTCTTATCAGAAAGGAATCTAAATTGTATCTATAAAAGGAGAAAGGATTTAAAGTTTCCTTGAACATTAAGTACACGGTATGACTAATAAATAATTCTACGTTGCTCGAAATTTATTTTATGTCATGTAAATGACAGGTCATGTGAATAATCTATATTTTTCGCTATTTAGAAGCATCGAGGACGTGCCATAAATTAGGTCGGCCACTTTTAACTATGCAACATTGCAACGGTCGACTTGGCACGCGCAATTTTGAGAATATTGCGAAATGTCGCTTTTATACAATCGAGATGCTCGTGCAAAAAATGGTTTCAGTGTCGAGAAAAAAAGAACGTATGGACTCATCGTGATCATGACTTAATAAATTATATATCCTTTCCAGGTATCTTTGATATATCTTAACTACGAGTCAATAATTAGCGTTACCGGTTCGTTAGAGTTTCAATTCGAAAGTAATAATTAATTAAACCAACGATATGGAAAAACACGTCAATCTCGATAGTATTAGGTTCTTACACTTTTACATAAATTAGAAATGGATTTTACAGTAAAATACTTTTAATGTAACAAGATTGTACTAACGACCAAAACGATTTTCCGCAAACGAGTTTCCTGTTTCGTCGTATTAACTTTCAACTTGTAAAAAAAAACAAGTAATTGCTTTGCCGTTTATATATAGGGTGTCTCTTTCTAATCATTAACAAATTTATAGTAAAATTTTCTTTAAGAAAAATCTCTTAGAACTAATAAACTTTAAATTGTAAATTATAGTATTATGTATTATTAAACAATAATGTGCTAAAAAAAAATATATGAAAAGAATTTCGTGGCTTTTTGTAATAATTGACTTCTTAATTTTTTGTTCTTATTTTTTTGAAAGTTAAT
>Ga0157362_1000972_pt1 | contig 11211 bp, 10 predicted proteins | sample AttlaeALBM3_FD_111480 | JGI IMG/M metagenome (GOLD analysis project Ga0157362, IMG submission 111480) | Fungus gardens microbial communities from leaf cutter ant in Ribeirão Preto, State of São Paulo, Brazil - Atta laevigata ALBM3 | ecosystem: Host-associated > Fungi > Mycelium > Unclassified ... | reverse complement strand
GGGGGGGGGGGGGGGGCGTCCAGGTAAAAGACCGCAACAGGAGGCGGGCGGGTGTGTCAGGGGGGGGGGGGGGGGGGGGGGGGGGGGGGGGGGGGGGGGGGAGGTGGTGATGTCTATGTACGCGCGAGAGAGCCTACCACTCAATAAGGACGCCCGTTCTTGGTCTTTTGAACGCGACCTCCGCGTGCAGTTCCCTTGTAGGTACGTAAGGGTATCTATCTATCCATCCATTTATTGGGTGGTGGCGGGTGCGCTGCGGGAAGCGGCGGCAGCAAGAAGGAAGAAGGTGGATATTGGTACTATGGGAGGATGGTAGGTACTTACGTCCTCTCAGCATCGCTAATTACTGAACGATACTACGCCGTGCGCGTGTACATACGCGCGCCCGGTCGACGATGTAGAGAACGCGATAAACTAACTAAATTTATAATGGAAAAATTGACCGTACTCTCTTTTCAGATGTAGATATTCGCACTTGAAAATTATCCGAAATATATTTGTAACGAAGAAATATCTTCTCAAGATCTTTACATTTTCGATTTCAATTCTGAATTTATTACATTTCATTCATTTTTAATTCAATCAAATATATAGTTCCAGTAAATTATACATTTGCATTTGTAATTTATTAATAATGTCGAATAAATTCCTTAATAATTAAAATAAAATTTATTTTTATATTTTTACAAAAATTTTTTCTAAAGAAACAGTGATATTTTCAGATTAGCAACAGCCATTATTATTCGACACGGCTGCTACATTAGAATGTTCGAATGGAGGGTGGATCGACTAAGCTTCATTTCCAAGGACAATCGTTGTTTCAGCATCTTTCCTCCCCCTTTTTGTTTTTCTCGCAAGCTTCGCTTTTCTCTCTCCACTCATTTCAAATCGAATGGAACCCCTGTGTCGAGCTTACTTCTGTAATTAGAATTAATTTTACAGTGATGGCGAACGATAAAAATGGCTCCTTCCACTAAATAAAAAGATCAACTTGTTTTTTGAGATAGAGATAAAAAATAATGCAGTTTTATAAATTTCTCTGCAAGAATTGTGCATTTATTATTAATAGAACTGAATGAAGTCTATTAATGTTAGCTAAAGTTTGCAGTAAATTGTACAAGAGCGGCTTTTACGATAATTACGCTGTAAACGAGTATTTTGCGTTGGTGTTATATTGGTGACAAAGCGCTTTGAAAGAAGCCACAAGAAACACGTAACAGCTAGCACGTGGCTTCGATGCTAGCAGGCTTACTGTACCTTCAATGTTGGAAGCGCTTTACTTTGCAAATAATTCTAATTAATTTATACTATCCGCCAATACACAACATAAAACATTGTGCACCAACAAGCAATGAAGCTACTTGACTACAAATCCCGCTGATAAAACTGCAACACGTGGTAACTGCCACGAGTGGTGTGAAAGGATATTAATATTTTCCAGAGAGAACATTTCCTCTGCTGGCAGTGTTAAAAGGAAAAGAAGAAGAAGTAGAGGAAAAGGATAGAAGGAAGAGATAAATGTGCCGATGAGGAAGCAAGCAAGACGATATGAACCATACGGAACAATCCCTTATGAAATGAGACGTGCAAGCGAGATGAATTCACAGGCAAGAGTGAAAACCACAGGGGTAAGACTCTCTTAAAACATCCGTGCAGCTTCCATCTTGCCGATATTATTGACGTTTTTTGCTACCCCTATTTTTCCACCTCCTCCTCCTCCTCCACCACCCATCGTCACGGTAGGGTCGAACGGGGTGGCCCAGGAACGAAGAAGTAGCAGGGGCGAAGGGGATTGCCAGCTAGAAGCGAGAAGGGGGATGAGGATGGCTGCTGGATGGCGGTAGGGGGAGAGAGGGAGAGTAAGACGGCTCTTATTCGCGCGGGCTTTTTAGAATACTTTATTGACTGAGCCTTCGTGGAACGAGGTGGCTGCGGGGGGTGGCCAGAGGGTGGTACTGTCGGCGGACAAGCGGGGGCCCGCGGGAAGAGGAAAGAGGTGGGCAGGGGTAGCAGTGGCGCGGAGGTGCGCTTCGAAGGAAGGATGAGAAACGAGGGAAAAACATTAGGAAACGCCGCAAGCGAGACGAGGACGAAGAGAAAAGAGAGAAAAGGAGTCGGTTGGCTTGCTCTCGTTTTTGAATTTAAATACCAGACCGTAAGAGACCGGAGAGGAGCCTCGGGTCCCCAGGAGCCCCTGCAGCCGGAAAACCCCCGTGACTCTGACACTGTCTTTGCGAGAAATTAATGAAGCGAAGTGGGTACCATGGTCGAGATGCCGGCAGCGCACGGCAGCCTCCTTGATCTCTTTCTTCCCCTTTCTCGATTTCTCTTTATTCCACGCTGTCGCTGTCTCGTAGTTTCTCCACTCGCGAGTCTGACACTCGCGCACTTATTCAGGCGTAATATTTAATGTGTAGCGACATGCAAACTCGGCGTACATAACTTACATTTGTAGTCCGGCAAAGTTTTATTTGATAGAGATTAATTATACGTGGTAAAATATTTCGTGAAGTTCGTGATCATTGTTGATAAAAACTAAACAAGATTTATCTTTTGATAAAACAATATTTTACATCGTTCTTATCTGCTTCATGAAAATGAAACGATCCGTTCTTAAACGTTAATATTCAAAAGAAACGATTAAAATTTTTATACAGTAAGTAAATTTATCGACTCTATCAAAAAAGTTGAGAAGCAATTAAGTTCCGCTAAGAAAAATATGTGTTCACTGCGTGCTACGGTAAGAACTTCTTTTTTATAAGCGGCTGCTTGGAACAGAAGAAGTGGGCAAGAACGAGAATAAAAAAGGCGTGTTCGGGAGAATTGTCCGAAATCAGGAGGGGATTGAATTCGTGCTGCGTAATGCGGGGCCAGGGTCTGGGCCATATGTCGAGTGACCCTTCGAGCTGACCCTACAACCGTAGCTAGAAACCATTTGCTCGGTACCTTCAATAAGATCGCGGTACAGTCTTGATCACAAACTCCTCGAAACTGCTGTTGTGAAACTTTATTGAAGTCTCGTTGAAAGTGCATTGTTTCGGCGTGCTTTTAGACAAACCTCATTTGATAATCAACCATGCTATATAATATAAAATCATAATTTATCGTAAATGTTATTTTATATCATTAAATATATCACCAAAATGTATATACTGATATTAATTTTTTGTTAAATGCAATTGAAAATTCTTTAAAAGAATTTTCTTGTCAATTGCATGTAATTATATTATTACTGCACGTAATAATATTATTACTGCATAAAATAAGAATTATTGCAAACAAAAAATAATTATAAACCCTTTCTATTAATTCTTTTCTGATTAATTGTATTTTTTATTAACCTGAAAGGCTACCTCAAGGTAGCCCATCTTTCTAGTGTTAAAATAGTTTACGAGCGTGTAATTGCCGCGTGCGCCAACTTCGCTAAGCTTTCGCAAACATCATTATCCACTCTTCGCCTTGCGAGAATGTAATTAACGTCTTGCTTATGTGGTGACGTTGCGCTATGAAAAATATCACGTCCAGCGGAACGCCGCGTGTCAAAAATTCTACAATCATGATCCAATCCATCATCACCGACGTAAAATTTAAGCGGCCTGATCGGGAATGATGAATTCTAAGAGTAATGAGGGTCGACGGCTCGGAACGCGGATCGAAGTCGATTTTGATTTTCATCTCCCTTCTTTGAGACAAGGCCGGTGGGCTCTCGGCCGAGAGAAAGGGCTCGGCGAGAAGAAAAGCACGAGAGAAGGAAGGAGTGAGGAAAAACAGAAAGAGGGTGGCCAAGAAGATGGGCGGCAGGAAGAAAGCAAGACGGAGATCGAAAAAGAGGACGATGCCCCTTCTCCTGGTTCGAGGTGGAAAACTTTCTAATCGAGAATTATGAAAGTTATTTGCTATGCCGGGGCTTTGGAAGAAGGGTGGCCTGCCGGGGAGGCGAGACCGCGGGGAAGAACGCAGAAGGATAAAGGAAGAAAGATGAAGCTTAGCGGACCCGAGCGAAGAGCTCAGCGGAATCGGAAAAAAGGAAGGAACGCCCAAGGCAAATCGGTAATTTCGTTCTGCGCGTGCGGCTATGATATTTCCAACCGTTTGCCTCCCGCGCCGACCCCGCTATTCTCACCCCCCGCGCGCCGCCATCCCGTGGCCGCTCTTACTTCTTGTCTTCTCTATACCGCCCCTCCGGAGAAAGTAGCTAGACTCTCGAGCTAAAGACAAGGCCGGGTGGGTGGTAAGTCGCGGGGATGGTGGGTGGTTAGATGGGTGGATGGGTGCAAGAGGGACGGGGGGGATGCAAATTAAAATCCTCGCCATTTTCCCGTTTCTTATTTTCCACGGTGGTTCTCAACTGCAACGTGCTATCCGATTATCGAATCTGCAAATGTGATGCGTAATTGCAGGCGCAGAAAACATTACAGAGAATATACGATGTACGTATTGTTATATCTATATAATATTTAAGTCACAATCATTAAAAAAGTCCACCTTTATATTGCTATAATAACTTTGTTATGTTCGTGTATTAAAAGATTTCTAATAAAAAAAAGAATGATGATAAAAATAAAGCATCTTCTCTAATTTATATAAATCCTCTAATTATTAAAAAAAATATACAAATATAACATATAATATTTTAATTTATATATTTATAAAAAGATAAGTCCTTATGTTATCTCTTAGCCTCAAACAATAAAAAAAAACATATTTCTTTTGTATTCCATTATTACTAATACAAACTTTATAAAAATATAATGATTTAATTAAAAATATTTTTTTACTGTAAGTCTTAATGATACCAGGATCTATGAATCAAAGAAAAATTTTGCGTTTTGCTTATCCGTCTACGACAGAATTTTTTTCAACTAGTCTGATTTTGCGTTTGATATTTCGAGACGGAGATATTAAGAGTATAACTCTAGCAAGACAGTCGTCGTCCGCGACAACAGTTGCATTTGACAACCCCGCACGGCTCCGGACTAAGACAGATTAAGTATTTTAAATTGAACAGAGGGAGACGTTCTGCGGCGGGGGCACGGGGTTGTCGGAAGGATTGGTGGCCGGACCGAGAGAGGGTGGACGCGGGCCGCGGGAGGCGGTAGCCGTCGGAGAGTTGGGGGCTTTTTCCCTCCTTATCTGCCTCTCTCTTCGTTCTCTCCTGGCCGGAGGGAGTTCAGTTTTTATAATAAAGGACCGTAATTAATGCCGCCCTCCTTCCACCACCGTCTCCATCCGCCTTCGCCGTCTCTCTTCCTTCGTCAACCCCCGCGCTGGCCCACCCACCCTCGTCAGTTCTCACCGGCTCCATGGGGAAGGGGAATCGAGAACCGCCCTGGGCTTGACTTTTTCTTCCTTCCCTGCGAAGTGTTTCGCCGTTTTCGAATTTCTTTCGCCGTGAATTTTCTTGATGACCGAGACTCGACGATATGTTGGCGAATCAAAGCCAAACGAAACGTCAAAATACACCAATATCCTTCAAGAATAATAAGTAATACGTTAATTGCTACCTATATTGAAAAAAATGATGTATCAACCAAATTATTTTAATTGAAAATAATTTTACTAACTCAATAACTCTATTAACAAATATATCATGTTTTAATAAAATTGTATTTTTTTCATTAATACTGTTATTGTGATTCAATAGGATTATTTTCAATTAAAATAATGCTGTTGATGTAACATTATATCTTTCTCAGTATATAATCCTTCAAATAATTTCAAGATACAACCTTAAAAATAAATTGAGCTTCAAAAAATTACAGACGAGATCTGTATATATAAATAAGAAAAATAATGCAAAAGTTCTAGTATTTTTTCCTTTTTGTTTCACACATGTCTTGTCAGAGTCTAATGTCATAAATATTCTTATCGCATTTTCACGTTCAGCAGTGCAGCTTAATGCATGCGATTGTTTACTTGAATGTAAACGCACCGTCGTTGATAACGCGGCGTGTAGACGTCAGCTAAATCGGCTGTGAAGCGTCGCGCGGTAGAGTACGAGGCTTGTCGTTCGATTGCATCGATTTAATTTCACATCGCGCGGTAACGCCGTGCATTGTAGCAACGCGGTCGCTGTACCTAAGTCCATTACCTTCACCGGGTCATACCTCATCCTCCCCCGCTTCCCGTCGATTCTCTCGAGAGATTCCTGAACTCTGGAAACTTGAGTCTCTGACACCGAAATGGATGCTTTTGATACGCGCGATTTATCTTACCGGCGCCCCGTCGCCGAGCGCTGTCCCGTCTTTCGACGTACACTCGCCTTACCTCGAAGGACACGTCTTAGGAGAAAGTCGATTGTCCATCCAAAGCCAGTAGACAAAATTTTATCGTGCTATTCATGAATCAAGTTGTCACTTTTAGGGTAATGACTATATAGCCGATAGATTCTATGGTGTTCTATAACATTGTTATATTTTTTTTAACAAATTTCTACGCAAAAAGAAACGTTTCAATTTCTTTCTCATTACTTTTTTTTTACATAATGAAAACTGATACTGTGATCAGAAAAATTGAATATTGCCCAATAAAATCAGAAAATAGAATATACAAATAATCTCTGTAGGAATATCGAAGTGAATGTAATTATTCGTTTCTCAAGTATGGCAAAACGTTACTGAAGGAAGAAACACATGCTAGTCACGTTGAAGGATAACGATCAGCGCTAACACGTTTACCTGAAGCCTCGTACGCACCCGGTATATATTTCTCACGCGGCCGTTAAAACGTCCGAAAAATCCCGGGTAGCGGGAACCGGTTCCGCAATTTTTATAGGGTCATCCGGAGCCGAGAAGGGGAGGTCATCTCTCATTGAGGTCAGGATCGGCGCCCTTCCCTTTACTACGTGCAAGCCGGCAGGCCGACCGGGCATCTGGTCATCGGGAATTAAAAAGTGCGAAAAAACTTACCTGACCAGTTCTACGGCCCCCTGGCGCACACGTGGACAAACCGTAAGGGTTATGCTAATGCGGAAAGGGCCGTTTGGGTCGCGCGTCCTACTCTCTTTCTCTTCCTCCCCCCCCTCTCTCTCTTCTCTTATTCTATGCCTCCGACATCGTTTCTCCCTCTTCTACTACCCTTCGGCCGCACTCCGTTGCCGCCAGGTAGGGTCACTTTTGAGAAACGGGTTTCCGAATTTTTTCGCAACGATCAAAGGACCCCGCAGAAGTGGAATAGCAGAGTGGGGAATGGCCAGTGTGGCACCCTATATCGAAGGTGAGTTAGAACTTCCGCCGTGCCGGACATGTACGTATAGTCTCACGTTCAAGATTTGTAGGAGAATTACGCAATCGATTCGCAAATTTCAATACGCGTCGCAAAGTGAGAAGATTCACGTGCGCGTTCATCAATGGAAACGAATATGAAGAAGGGCTTAGTTCCGCCGAGTTCCGAGTGGCGCAAAAATTTGCAGCAATCGTCAGAAAAGTGCAAAACATCTTCGCCAAAATTTGAGTTCGCGATACATGCGATCGACTTTAGTTTCACTTGAAATGCGCAACAGTGCTACTTTAAGCTTCTAGTAGTGCTTTGATTCCGTTCGTCGTTTGCCGGATCGACAACGTTCGCGCGAAACGGTTGGCTATCGTTGATCCTGTCATCGAGTCGGGTCACGTTCTTTGTAGGAAAACAGAGGTCCTCCGCGGCTTACTCCTGACGAAATCGACAAGATGTCATTGTGACGTGACTTGAACATCCTTCCGGACGTCGCCCAAATATTTATCTAACGAACAAGCTTTTCCGAGTCGTCGTGCGACGCTTCGTTACACGTCGCTTGTAGAAATATTTGTCGCACGAAGGGATTGATTAGAAGCATATTTACCGGAGAAATGTGTACAGATTTCTAAACAAAGAAAGAATATTTTTATCAAAATATTAACAATTAATCTTCTTTAAACTTTGTAATCATAGAGCTTAAAATTATAAAATTATTAATAAACTAATAGGACCAATTTTTGCCGAGCAGATTGTCGTGACCTAGGCTTGTTTTCTTTCATATCCACGCCACGGTTAAGGGACGAGCGATTAAGGCAAAATTAAAATTGCAAGTTTCGAGGAAGCCCCTTAATCGCAAAGTAAAACCGAACTCCGTAAAGACGCCGCCTCGACGAAGCTCGAATCGCGTCTTATAAATTGACCCGGTTGAATTCCATGAAAATGAACTTACGCTCTCTCTCTTTCTCTCTTTCTATTTCCCTCTTTCTTTCTTCTTCTCTATCAAGAGAGAAAAGAGCGGAAACGTTACACGGCCATTTTACTTGGGATTTACTTTTTTTTCAAAGAGCACCCCCTCCTCAGTAATAAGCCAGCAGTCATCGACTGCCACGAAGTGGACCGGAATGGCGAAAAGGGGTTGGAAAAGCCGGCGGTGGAAGGATGGCTGAATTGGACGAGGGTGGTTTTTCTGACGTCGACTCACCCTCGACTACGAATCCACCCGCCTCATCCCCGACCCTCAACGCAGCTCGGGAAATGAAAGACGAATAAAATGGCCGATGGCTCGCTTAATACTTAAAATACACACGGCAGAAATTGAACCTCAACAAAATAGAATGCTTATGAAATGGTTCGAGGTATAGAAAATTCGATGTTGGTTTATATGTATATTATCAGTATAATAAATCGTTTATTTCTTCAAGATAATTTACTTTAAAATTCTCATATAGCGAAAGAGAAAGAAAAAGAGAAAAAATAATGTATAAAAATGGATTAAAATATTATTTTAATTAAAAATAAGATCTAAATGTAGAATTTTTAAACAAGAAATAGGAATACACACAGACGAGAAATAATATTTTCTAAAAGTTTACATAATTAATACTGAAAAAACAGAAATCAAATTTAGCTTCTTTTCCATGCTAGCAAATTTCCATCTAGCAAGCAAAATCGAAATCGTTTTTATATCGAATTATCAATTAGAGAAATCTTATCTCTCGATCTCATCGTGTTATTGTATATTATTATTTGATTTTTTGATCGCCATCCACATTACATTATGCATAAATCAATGTAGTATAGTAACACATGTGTTATATATTTTCGTATAATTATCGCGAATTTATTTTATAACATAAAAAAATATCAGAAAAATATAAAAAAGATACGCTAAACTTCAAATGTTTAATTAATGAAAAATTTAGTGCATGAAATATTTTCTTACGCTTATCTACATATAGCTATATACATATAGCTTTTTTCAACTTTTTTTGATATTATTTCCGGAACTCTATAATAAGCGAAAATAAAACTTCGCGTAATCAGATTATAACACTTATAACATGACGCTGAAAAATATTGCTCGCTTTTTGCCACGGAATAAGGGCAATTAATGCGCGAGACGTTGGTTATGCAACGTGAGGGCGAGACGAGAGAGGTGGACGGTTAGAAAATGAATCTCAGTCCTCGGAAGGGATGCTTTTTGTCACTTGAAATATGCCGAAAGAGGGGTGTATTCGTCTGGCGCGGAGGCGAGGAGTGATAAAATGGCGTGCTTGGAACAAAGAGCCTCAGGATTTTTGTCCCCTTCTTTAATGACGTCAAGTTCTGGCCAATTGAGATTTTCGCGCGTGGCAACAGCGGGTAAGAATTACACAATCCAATGACAACAATTGTAACAAATAAGTCCAATGTAACAAGCAAAAGCGCAATCTTATTCAAATATCATAAACATTCCTAAACGTTCCTGAAAAATAATCAGATTGGCGATTTTTTTATTTTTAAGTTTCTTTATCATTAATAAGTTATAACTATTTTTAAAGCCCAGTGTTCACATTGCTAGAAACTAGTTCGAGATCTCGAATGAAGAAAGAGTTGATCAATCGCTTTGATGACAGTTATGTGACGAATTGTTCAAACGTGATTTGTTAATTTTTTCTTTGTCCCAAATCTCGGACCGATTTCTAACATCGTAGATGATTTTTGGAAATGGTTGTCATCAAGATAATAAATCAGCTGTTTTTCTAGAATGAAGAAAAAGATATCCAAATATATCTTTAATCTTTTCTGTTTAACGCTGAATTCGCACGCCGTATTGAAGTTCTTACGAATAAATTTATGCCGGCATTTCGCGAGTACTTCGAAGTATTCCAGCTTTTCCATCTGGCGAAAATCTTTCACGGCACGAAGAAGGAACAAAAGAACGTAGCATTGGATGATTTGCCGGATCGCGAGGGTGTACGACCACCGAAACAAGGAAGAGGAAGAGGGAGAGATACGCAAAGGGGGTTGCCGAAGGAACCAGAGATGGAAGAGCGGGGGAGGCAGTGGCAGGGTCGGCAGTCTTCGGAGGGGTTGTATTTTAAGATTCACCCTCGGCTATCTCGCCCATCCTATCAGCAAGGGGATAGATTTTTCCACGACTCGCTTCGAAACTGAAAGAGATGATGGTACATGACGAAACAAAAACAAAAATTATTCATTTACTGCATACGCGCCAATCTCGGATGAATTAAAAGTTTACATATTATGTTTGAGACTACTAAGAGAATACCAAAAATATTCTCTAAATTTCTTGTGGTGAAATCTTACTACAAAAAATGAAAATACAATCACTCACTTCTTGAAAAAAAGTGATAATTTTCACTCTTTTTAGAATTTTCATTTCAAAGGAGTGAAATCTCACTTTTTTGGAGTGAAAATTGTCGTTCTTTTTCAAGAAATAAAATATTTCCGTTTTTTTCGAAGGTGAATGTATTTTCATTCTCTTGGAATGAAATTTCACTGCAAAAAATTTAATTTAAATACAAATTATGATATTAATTATTTTTTTTTTATTGTAAGTTAATTCATTCATGTTTTATCAAGAATTCAATACTCTTTGAAACATACTTAAAATTCGAAGTCATTAAGATTTAATATTCTTTAAATAATTTTTTAATCGACACGTTCCAAATACTATCATCCTGACTTACTTTTTTCTTACAGGACACGTTAAGACTGCACGTGTAATCGCAAACTTTCCACACGAAGATGCTAGTCAAACATCTCGCGTCGTCTTACCTCCTTCGGAATGCTTCGACTTACAAGTATCCTCGACTTGAAGGCACTTTGCACCGACTTGAAAACGACACGAGGGTCGTCCGAGGGACTCGCTCGCCGCCAAACTTTGAGCGCTGTTTGCAGCGAGCAACATATGCCACGGCACTTGAGGATGAAGAAGATGACGAAGAAACAATGACTACTCGAGCGAGACTTTCAACTAATTTTCTATCGTGT
>Ga0157362_1000971_pt1 | contig 11213 bp, 6 predicted proteins | sample AttlaeALBM3_FD_111480 | JGI IMG/M metagenome (GOLD analysis project Ga0157362, IMG submission 111480) | Fungus gardens microbial communities from leaf cutter ant in Ribeirão Preto, State of São Paulo, Brazil - Atta laevigata ALBM3 | ecosystem: Host-associated > Fungi > Mycelium > Unclassified ... | reverse complement strand
TGATTCAATAAATATTTGTTTAAACAGTTAGAAACAAATATTTATTAAATATTTATTAAATAACATAAATTTATATTTGATACAAAAACATTATTTTTATTTATCATTTTTTATCGAATAAATATTTATTTGCTATAAGTAAATATTTGCTTATTAGTATTTAAACAAATATATCTTAAGATTTAATAAAATTTGTTCAGTGTGTTGTTCAAAGCTTTTTGATATCCCAAATTAATTAATATCTATCTTTTAGTAATAAATTAATCAGTTTTAAATTGGCTAATATTAAACTTTTGTAAGAGAATCGTGTTTAAAAATTTTTCAGATCCAAATGACTTATAATTGAGAATTAAAGACTAATATAATTTTCACACTGCAATATCGAACATCAACGGTATAAGTAAATAAAAGGAGAAAGAGAGTAAAGGATGCAGTTTAACTTTCGATTTCCATTTGCGGATTTCTAAGCTGTCACGAAGATAATCGATATCTTATGTGGTCGTTGAGAGAATAAATCGATCGCATGGTAGATGTTGCTTGTTTGATAGAATACCGGATAGCGGCTTGCACAAAGCGACCTTCGGGACCAACCGGCCGAACCTGCTACCACACCAGACAAATTGATACCAGGCAACGCACTCACTCTCCCTATCTTTTCCGTTTGCGCAGGGGTACGTATGCCTTATGTGCTTGTAGTAGGTACAGTCGCATAACTTTCAGACCTCGATACGCCGCCAGTGGGAACGGTCATGGCCGCGAAGAAAGAGTGCAACGTTCATTTCCGTTTTATTACGTGAATGTCATGCGCATAAAATTATCAGTGAATTATCTTTCTTTAAGATCCTTTGCCGATTTCAGGTCATGATTAGCTCGCTATCGCCAAAGATGATTAGAGACTGGAGACATATCTTGAATTTTACTTATTGTTATTTTTTTACTCTATAGCGACTTAAAATTTTCAACCAATACATAATGCTGTTACTTGATATCTTACTATATCTTGCTGATTTGAATTATTATTTAACCCAAAACTTATTTATTTTTTCGCTAATATTTTATTTAAAATAATAGAAGTTTCTATAGTATTTGATATATCTTCGTCTGTTAATATAAGATTTTTTTGATAAGTTTTTTTAGATTTTTAATCATATTTTAATCATCACTGATCCAAACAATAAATGAAATAAACAAACTAGCAGGATTAATTTCTTATTTATTTTTGATAATAAAATTTTAGATTTGTTAAACATAAATTATTAAACATGAAGCAAATAAACACTTTTACTGCTAATATTTATGCATCTTGAAATGGTTAGAAAGTGATCAATTGACATATCTCGTACGATGTAAGAAGGAAATTATTTCGGCGCGATTATTTATAACGCAGACTCGCGGGTTGACGGCGTGTCGCGACAAATAATTTACGCGGGTATATACGGAGAGACGAGTGCCGGCAAATTACCGATACTTACGATGCGACTTCCTCGTATATATAGTATCGGGGAAACGGTCCTATAGTCTTGGCAAGCAGACACGCACACGTCAGGTCCGATTCTTGTTCTGACGTAACTGGCACGAGACGGCCCAAGTACCGATAACAGAGTATCGAAACCGTAAGATTACATAATGCCGTTTATTCGTGTCACATTTTATTTAAATTAATAACATGACGTGTTTTATCGACTCGCTTTATCAACTAATTATAAATAATGAAAAAGCCTTACGTGCTAATATCCAACTTGAATCAATAAGGCTTTTTCATTATTTAATTATAATTAATTGATAACAATGATTGCATTGTTTAGCATTTTAAATATTATTGCGGTATAAATTTATATACATATCCACACACACACACACACACACACACACACACACACACACACACACACACACACACACAGCAAACTGCGTGCTGATAATTTTTGATCTTAAAACGTAGTCTTAAATTGAAACTGGAATAGTAATAACATAAATTAATAACCTTATTTTGTTTTAACGATATCGTTATTCATTAGAATAGGACCCAAATTGGCAAGTAATTTAATAATGTTGATACTAATAAATATTTTAAAAAGCTATAAATAAATTTATTGTGAAAAATATCATTTTTTTTCAACTTTTCAAACAATATTTAAATTTAAGTTGCAAATAAATGTCTTTATAAATATCCCGTTTGTAACGCATGAGAGTTGTCATACAAAGAGAGAAACATAAGATAAATAATCATTTAAAATAAATATACGACACAAGTTGAAGTAAATAAAACGGAAATTGTCGGGTCGCTACCGAGACATAAAATAAATTACACGCAAATGCTACAGGTATAATTTTCGCGCATTTGTGCAAAGCTCATTGAACGTTGGATCGCGCGAAAATTCCGAACCGTCATGATTGTCGCTTCGCCACCAGGCACAATCGTTATAATTGCAATAATAATAGTAATTACAATAATGATGGTTTAAGCGAGCGCATTAGCTTTATTACTGTAGCGTAAGAGCGCAACCGGTTGTATACTTGTAAATCGACGTCTCATCTAACTCACTTTATGATCGAAATCGTAAGCAGACCTTTAATATCTGAAGAATTCTAAGATTATTAACACAATACAGCATTATACACATAGAGTCATAATTAACAATACTTAAAAATGTCTTGATAAAATTGATTTATTATTAAACATTAAGATATATTCATTTTGAACGAAAATATATCATATAAGGATTATTATTTCTCTTAATTGAAATTTTGTTTTAAACATCTAATACAATAATGTTAATTTATTCTATATAGAAAGAATAATTTTGCTGAAATATTTAAAGATTTAGCTAGATACAGATCTGAAGATAATTTTGTTTTAGACCAAAATAGTTATGTAAGACAACTAATTGCCAAAATGTTAAAACTTTTTATAGAATTGTCAGTTATGCTTAATTATTTTGTAATACACAATTATTTTCATAATCAAACAAAATTTTTTTCAGCTCTGTGTCTAATTAAATTTTTAGATTATACTTCAGCAAATCTTACCGTACAGGGGAAACTAGGAACAAACGCAACTAATTTGTCTTTGATTTTATAACTTCTAAGTTATGTGACATTTTTAAACGAGTCTTACACGATAGTAAAGCTAGATTAATAGACAACATAATCGAATAAAAATATCTAGCAATATATTACATCAATTTTTTCAAATAAGTCATTTTCTAAAAGATGTTATTTATTACTTTTGTCCCTAGGGATGAAAGTAATACGCTAAATGAGGTAGGAACGATTGTAACATCCTATTTAAATATAAAACTTTAAATATAAAACGAATTAATAAGAGAGATACTTTTAAAAGGATTTTTATTTATTCTGAGGATGAAAATAAATATAAACATAACATAAACTTTTCATTAAAAACACTAAATAATGATAAAAGGAAACACTGTTAAAATTTAAACAAATACAACAAAGTTACATTTTAGGAACGCATTATTCAAGAAATCAAACATCGTGTGATTTCACTTCAAGCAAAGAATACAGAAAAAATCGAATCTTGTTACTTTTATCCCCATAGCGGTATTTCCTATTAACATGTTATTGCATGCTAACCTAACTTACTAAGTGTAACAAATTTTATGTGTAACAATATTTAAGTTTAATGTCTATTTAATACAATGGAAAAAAAATCGGTTTTACGTAATCAAAATACAAAAATTTACAATTGAAACTGATATTAAAAATTTATTTTTTATGTAATATTTCAATAAAATAATAGAATTCTAAGAACCGCTTATTATACATACTGTCAATAATTGAGGTAAAAGATAGTGGGTGTAATTAATATGTAAAAATGGAAGGAGAAAATTATTGGTCGATTAGTATTTTTTTATACCATTTGTTATTTTCATCCCATGTTGCATTTGTACCTGGTCTTCCCTATACTTCTAAATAATGCGTAATAATTAAACGCCAAATTTTCATAAGATCTATCAATTATTCATAATTGCTTTTACATCTCAACACAATTTTGAGAAAAACAATTGTCTTTCTCTATCTTCCGGAAGCATCAGATAGAGAGACTTAAAGTACATTTTACGCATCGTTCAGTTCGGTGCTGCAAATTGCAGCGCGCGCGCGCGCGCGCGCGACATAATGAAAGACGACTTAATTCGTCTCGAACGCGAAGGCGACTCGTGAAAGCCGCGCAAGAACGACAAAATCCACATAACAGCGTAATAACGTTGCGATGCACGGGGGGAAAAAGGAGCGCGCTTAATTTTTCGTTCCACTTGGCGCGCATCGCGCTCGTAAAGGCGTTGCGCTCGGAAACGCGTTTCAGGACTTGACGGATGGGAAATTCGGACGTCGCAGCAGGGTGTAAAGCGTTGCGAGCGTTCATCGACCGTCATCGAGCGAGATGTACCAAGAAACAGGAATTGTTCGGGATACATGTTGATCTTTTCTCACCTTTCCATCCATTGTTGGTTTCTACCTGACCGTTGCAATATTAGTGCTTCCTAGTGTATATTAATTTGACAAATGTTATTTAAATCTACATTTTTTTAATTCTACTATTTTAAGTTCATAATATGTTATTTTGAGTTATTTCTAATTATTTTATCGTCTACTTCTACTCAATATGTAATTAATTTAACTAGAACAATGGAATTAAACAAATTAATTGAAGAAAATATATTAAATTTAGTTTATTATTTATTAAATGCATACATTAATAGATGATGTTTATTTGAAACGAACAAAAATGGATTAATTTACATTTTGACACATATGGAAGTTAAAAAGAACAAAATATTATTTTTATTTTACTTCTATTTCTTTTATTGTTAAAAAAAATATTATTTAACTTAAATTGGACCATTACTTCTTTGATATCTAATAATGTATTTTTGCTGTAGAAAAAAAAGAAAAACAGGACAAAAGAAAGAAAGTTCTCTTTATTTAAAAGGATAGTTTCAAGAAAATTTAGAATTAGCACAAAAAGTTATAATTAATCTTCAAATAGATAATCACAACACGCATATTTACCTTAAAAAATTTTGTTTTAGGAAAGAAAAATAAAATGTAATGTGCTGACAGGTCTTAAATTCATTATTTTTACACTCCCCTATTTTATAGGGACATGATTAATGTAAATATACAATAACTCTAAAAATGCTATTAAAAAAATTTAACTATAAAAATAAAATTTTTTAGAATATTCCAAATACTCCATTTATCGAGAAAGTTAATATTACAAATTATTTTTTTGCAAAATAAATGTTTAAATCTAAACGTACAACCTTTACGATTTGTAAATTTTGTAGCATTTCTTTTTCGCACAACTTTATTCGAATATCTAAAGATCCATGAATCAGTTTCGCAGAGGTGCCCCAGACAATCAGTTTACGAGAAGAAAAAAAAAAATCATCGCGACGCGCAAGTAAAGTTCCGGATTCCAGAAATTCTTAGTTTTTATACCCAAGTCATCTGATGCGTGCAGACCCCTCGAAGGACCAATTCTCCCTCAGGATGATTCGCCACGGCGGATAAGAGGGAAAAGCCGGGACGGAAAAAGCGCGGGCCGACTCGCGTCGTCGACTCGAGTGCCTCGCGTCGCCTTGGCGCGAATTCCATCGCGGGATTCATCGATTTAACGGTTCGATGGTTGCCGTGCGTGTGGACCGCGCTATAATTTAATGGAGAGGCGTTCAGCGCTCTCGCGCGTCTTCTTTCGCGCGCGTCATCCACGTCCGTCCGATTCATTGACCGTACGTGCGTTTTCGCACTGTCACCGCGTAACCGTTGCCGTAATGCCCAGCACGGCACGGCGGAGGAACCAGGAGGGACAATAATACACGGCCGCGTCATTAATTCAAGTTCGCTCGCAGAAATCCTTCGTGGCTCCAACGCGGAAGTTGTTTTACGATCGGTCCTTCTCTCATCGCTGCTGTCGCTGCCGTTGCTGCCGTTGCTGTTGCCTCGCAGCACCTATTTTCTTCCTGCTGTCTAAACGTGTCGACTCGATTAATTATCAAGCCGCCTATTATCATCTGATGAAATACGACATTTCAACGCGTGCCGGGTGGTCATCACGATCACATCATCAAAAGTCATCAGACACATCGGGAATGCAATTCTCAAATATTAGCGAAATCAGTATATCAGAAAGAATGATTTTGGTTAAAATATCTAAAAATTTAGCTAAATACAAATCTAAAAATAATTTTGTTGGGCAAAATAATTATGTAGATCACTCAAACAGGTTAAACATTAAAATGTTAAAACTTTTTGCAGTATTGCTTGAGACTTCTATGAAATTATTTTGATACAAAATTATTTTCATATCTGGATAAATTTTTAGATCACTTCAACAAAATCTTTCTGTGCATTGCTCGTATCTTTTTAATGGGGACTTAACTGTGAACTTTTCTGAAAAAAATAATCTTCCCTATTTTTTACGACTAAATAAAAATTGCCGGAGTTAAGAAGAAGAATATTTTTAAATTGTGAGTTTTCGAGTTGTGACCGTTATCATGACAGTAGTGAAGGATTATAATCATTAGCTTCATCGCTAGATGAAGAATATTGCAAAGTTGTAATTACTACAATCGAACTTACTACTATTAATTTATCCTAAAAACTTACCTTAATAGCATTAGCACATACAGATTCACACAAAATATCTATAATTATCATAGCGGTATTAAAAAGATTTCCATTATACTTAAGAACTGTTTGAAATCCGCGTCGAATAAAAAAACTTAATTTTCTTTCGTCAATATACTTCTTGTGAATCGCATGAACTTTTCATGTCACTCTCTTCTTTGAAGTTCAAAGAAGGGAATGACATGAAAACAAAGGAGATGGATGGAATTCAGCACGGATAAATACAAGAGAAATCCTGATTGAAGGAGAGCAACAGTATGTTTCTCTCGTTGATTGCGGACGAGTCTTTTTGCTCATTCGAAGTCGGGCCTGTTATAATGATCTATTCTGATAGATCTGCAAAACCGAAAAGGCAACTATGATATCTTAACAGATACTGAATCGTGACTTAAATGGCTATCTTAAATGCGGCGGCTAGGCAAAAGGTGTTTATTATTTTTTACCACGAGTTTTTTATATCTTCATTAGTCTTCTTTGACTTCAATAATCTCATGATATTAACGCTTTTTCATCATTTTTGATTCTTATTTTGAAGATAATGTACTTATAAAATATAATATAAAATAATAATAATAAAATAATATAATAAACATAAAATAATATAAAATATAGTATAATATACTACAATATAATATAATACATAAAATATAAGATGAATGTAATATAAAACGACAATAAATTTTGCAGAGAAGTATACATATTATTTGTTTTGGAGGATGTTAAGATATGGCTGTTTCTCAGTCAAAATAAAAAAGTTCCGAAATGTATAAATTATATGTTATATTAAAGGGTTACTTAAGCAGAGACAAGTGATATATCATTTATCTTGGGGAAACGTGGTATGAAAATCATTATCAAAGACATTAATAAAATTAAATAAAATATCGATATATTCCGCAAATTATGCAACAAAAATTGTATTGCAATTATTTAAACACGATAACTTGAAGCATATTTATTATTAAAACTAGAATTCAAAATCAAACGATTATTTTGTATCGGATTCTTGTCGTTCATCAATCGCTTGAAAATTCTCCTTTAAAGTATGAGAGTTTAAGCAACACAAACATTTGTTGCTTAATTTCTGGGATATTTTGATGTTTCAGTTAAACATTTTTTATTAATAAATGTGATAATATTAGCTTTATTGACTTTTTATTATAATTTCTCTCATGTTCCCGATGTTTTTCTAAGGTAAGCGATATACCACTCGATTCTGTTTAAATAGTCCTTTAATATGATACATAATTTGTATATTTCGAAACTTTTTCATTTTAGCCGAAAAACAGCCCTAACTTAACACCCTTCATTATAAAATGAACTTTGAATTATATATACGAATTTAAATTAATTCGCATAATAATAATGGAAATTTTACTGACGCTTAATAAAAATCTGTGGACATTAGAAAGTCTTGTCCAATCAAATTATGATTACTCTAATGATTGTTGCAGAAAACGTGAGATTGTCGAATAATTCATTGCAGTTAATAACGGATGCTTAATCCTCGTTCTAAAAGTACCAATATCACAGTATAAAAGTTTGTAGCCCATATAAATTAAGCGGTTTTAATTACTATTAAGCAATTTTACGACACTGCATAAAATAATGGTTTATTCACCATCATAGGAATTTTCATCCTTGTGGATTATGGCATCGATACAAATATCGTTAAACTAATTACATTCGTTACTTCTCTAACTTCATAACTTTCTCACGATATTTTTACTAGAAATATTATTTTAATTAAAATATTTCGGATGTCATCTTTTTAAATTCTTTGAAGTGGAAATTCACTCTGAAGAGTTAGTCTTGAAAGAGAACAGTTCGATTTTCAATCTTTAAGAGTGAGATTTAATAGATGAGATAAAATCATAAATTAAAGAAAAAAAAACTTATTATACTTTATTAAGATACTTAATATATTTACGCGACTTAATTTTATATTATTATAATAATAACAGATATATTAATTGTTGTCGAACATAAAATCTAAAACATGTATATAATCCGTTTATATAACTCTTGATTTAGTTCGGGATACTCGCATGCAAATGCACAAGAAAGACGAGGTCGAATGCGTCACGATCGTCGTGCCCGATCAGAATAAGCGGTATGGTAATAACAGCCTGGAGGTGCCATCACGAAATCAGTATCATTGGCCAATAATCAGCGTCAACGGTTCGGTAACGATGCAACTTCGGCTATGTCCTCGTATCACACCGCAAAATCGTACTCTCGCTGCTTCTTCTTCTACTATTTCGCCTATAAATAGTCTCTCGAGAGAGAAAGATCGCGCGCGTACGTCCACATAATAACAGATCGCGTCGCACGCGGGTTTACCGTCGATTCATATCGCGGATATACGGCCGCACCTCGATCGCACACCGATAATTAAATAGCCGAGCCGCCGACTTAGCGGCATGATCCACGCGCCTCGTCTGATCCTCACACTGAGAGATCACGATGACCCACGAAGCGTCTCGCATTTATAAGTAGTTGACTTTTAACCTCGATCTATTACATCGAAAATTAGTCCCCAAAACTACGCGTTAGATAAATGTTTATTTTCGCGGATTTCATAAATTGTTTAATAAATATTTTTCATATAAATTTTAAAGAGTACTTTCTCAAATCTTTGGAGCGAAATCTAATTCTAAAGAGCGATAAAGAGTAACGATTGAACCAGTGTTAAAAAAAAGTAGCTCAATTATCATTTTAAGAGTGAGATTCACTCTTTAGAATTAGATTCCATTCCAAAAATTTTAGAGAGTAAACATCAATAGAAATAATTAAAGAAACATGGAAACTATGTATTTGTAATTAAATTCTAATTAAAGAATTCAGTCTTACTTACTCAAAAGCTCTAATTAAAGTAATTTAATCTTACACATAAAATATTCGAAATGTATGATAATGTTGAGTTAAGCTAACAATTTGCTGTATTAATCTGTCCAAGTCTATCAATATAGCATGATTATAGATTAAGGAAAGCCTTGAATATGCGGCACATTGGAGATATCGATAGACTCGATCATGGAGACGCAAGCCTGGAGGTCGAAACATGAAGGGCGCGGCCACACCTGCCTTATCGTGCCGCTAAGAGTCCAGGAGGAATTATCTAGGACTGCCGGTGCATCGGATCCTTCGAATTGGCGCCCCAAGCCGACATAGGACACGCCTAGTTAAGCCATGTGATGAATGCGCGAAAACTGAATGTAGATCAGCCGATTAGACATCAGAAGAGCAGTGGCAGATACCGAAACCAATCCGCGTGAATCTCCCACATCCCTCCTTTCCTCCCACCCATCTGATTGTTAACCGGGCCACTCTCGCGTCGGTGCACTCTTCTCTCGCACCTTGACTGCCTCCGGGAATGCAAATTATTGTCGGTCTCGCTGCACTAGGCGGAATTTCTTCGCTCGCGCCTACCGCTCGAAACTACCCGTGACTTATCATGCCTAATTGTACGGTCCATCCGATGAATTATCACCGTTTTATAATATTAAAGAGGAGCCAATTAACTGCGCGAAGGTACTCTTTTTTACCACACGCTGCCGTACGGCGGATCGAAAGTGCTTCTCGCTTCGATCTTTATTTCGTGTCCAACCGCACTGTAAAGATACAAGAACAGTACTGGTGACGTAAATTCTGCGTTCTCTCGTACGTCGTTTACAAGGATTAATTTTGAACACTCGCATGTATATAATGCTATGTGCGACCAAGTTGCCATTGCCAGCGGCAATGTATAGCTCGACTTATTGAAATACGCGAATGATTTAAGAAGAAGATTTCTAGTCCTGAACACCTCGCAGCGAACTATCCCGTATAACAAATACCATATAACAAATACAAGTTTGCGACTATTAGCAACGAGCGTGTAACTTATAGGGTTTATAAAGATCCTGCTTCTTTGCGATGGAAAGCGAAAGATCGGCAAGGGCTATCGAAACGATCGAGGTATAAAGATACATCGTATAACGCCTTCAGCCAAGCCCGGTCCATTTCTCTTTCGGGTTCCTCCCCGGCTGCCCCCTTTCTTTCCGCTTAGTGTAGCGCCATCATTCTTTCATTCACGGCGTGCATTTAAACTGCCGGCGGTCTCGTGGCGCTGATTTCACTAACGAAGCCAGCGATTTATATCGGTGAAATGGCGCAGCGTCCGCGGTAGGCGAGTTCTCCAAGTTACTGAGTTCATTGTTAAATGGCACCCGGCAGCCACGCACGACCCTTCGTTTGCATTGACGATCGAATTGACGATGATACAAACGATTGCCACGGTAATCTAATGCCACATCATGGTCACAAATTCTTCATTCTAAAATTCTATAACTTTTCCTGATTTCCAGACAAAATTTCACGATTTTCCCTGATGCTTTCAATAATATTTTTTTTTATTTTTCTATCCTAATTTGAAAAGTCAAATATTTTGTTGAAAACAATTTAACGTAGTAATGTAAATTATTATTAATGTTGCTGACACTGCTTGCTTTAATTATTAGTAGCTCAGATGTGATATACATATATTAAACCTTTTCAAAGTCAAGAATTTTAATCTT
>Ga0157362_1000970_pt1 | contig 11216 bp, 10 predicted proteins | sample AttlaeALBM3_FD_111480 | JGI IMG/M metagenome (GOLD analysis project Ga0157362, IMG submission 111480) | Fungus gardens microbial communities from leaf cutter ant in Ribeirão Preto, State of São Paulo, Brazil - Atta laevigata ALBM3 | ecosystem: Host-associated > Fungi > Mycelium > Unclassified ... | reverse complement strand
CTCCGAATAAATTATAAATACCGTAGACGTAGAGACTAGCCAAGACGCCACTATCGTTCCTCCTCGATCCTAGTCAAATGAATCGTGTAAGTTAGCGTACATCGACTAAGAAACGCAAAAGGAAAACAATAAGTACATAGTTGTTACAACGAATTATGTTGTATTATATATATGTACACGTTTTCTTTTCATACACTTCCTCGGGAAATGTACGGGGAAATAACTAGAGAAACGGAAGAAATGTCAGTCCGAAGAAAATAAAAAAACAATAAAAGTTATAAAGATAAATAAAGGAGAAGACATCGACAACGTGCGTCGATTAGCAACGATCTCGCTAACAACGATCTACGTGTGTTAATATTTAAGTACATTGATTAAACGACATTTTTTTCATAAGTACCACAATAAGTACCTAAGCGATCGCTTCCTTATGTGCTGCTTTACAATTATTCGTTTAACTTTCTCTTCTCGCTTAACTTTATTCTTCCTTGTTACCTTTTGATTTTCGGGACGGACGGAAGGTGGCTCGAAAAACCAAGTCCATTTTTGCCGAACAACTCGCAATGAGGATGGCGATTTTTCTTATCGTAAAAATCGTATCGTTCAATTTACAATTGCCAATAATAATTTCTTTTAGTCGGTTATCAATTTAATCAATTACAATCGAAGCAATAATACTTTAACACTTTATCTGTATGGAAAAATAATAATATATGCTTCGATATTTAGCATGACTAAATAAATTACGTTCGGTGCGAGTTAACGACATCAAAAATCGCGCAATCAAAACGATGCTGCATAAATAAATTTGTAGTATTGCGAAAATATTTACATATATTTACGTATTCATTTGTTAGAATTACTACGCGTGACAATCTACTACTCTTAAAAATTATCCAAGAATCGAGACCATCACCAAACATATAATTTATATAACTTATAATTTACAATTTATATTTAATTTACAAGTAAGCTGCAGATCTCTCTTTCATGCTGCAGAATCGTAGCATCATCGTTTCCCCATATTGTTTATAAAATTATAAAATACTATTATATGGTACAATTCGATTATTCGCTTCGATTGAACTTGAGAAAGAATTTCTCTCGTCTCATTGCTGAGTCGCCGGCTTAACAAATGACACACGCTCTCTAAAACTTCTTCATTCTCCTACACTGTCGCGTTACATTTTAAATAACTAATCTATATACAATGCATACATACACGCCTCAGTTATCCCTCTTGTAATATCTCCCTTGGCCTTCCTCGACGTTTACCCTCGATCCGTTTCGAAAAACCGAAAGTGCAGCGATTAATTTGAAAGACAAAAAGCTGCGAGGCGCAATACTGATATCTCACGGGATACTATCAATTACTATATACACGAGACTGAGGAAACTCCTTCACTCGCTACGATGTACATAGCTGAGTGCAATCAGATCGTAGATATGAACTCACACTCGAGGATCGGCTCGATAAGCGATTTTCGCAACTATTATTATTACAGAGCGGAAGCACCGTCTAAACTCTCAAGAAAAGTATTGTATTCCGCAAGCTTTATCCTCGTGCGAAAATTTCTACATGTTTCGTCATCCCGCTCCTCGGTCCTCTTGATAAATGCGACACGATCGTATGTATAATAGACAACGATAGTGTAAGACATATCTCCGCTAGTCTTTAACAGCTAAACTTAAGTAATTTACAGGGTGTTTTTTACCGGCTAATACGGGACGATAGAGTCTGTGGTACCCGAACTCACGATCACTCTGCACGCGGTGCGATGACCTTGAGCAAGTTCCTCACGATACTTCGTAATCCATTTGACCCTGTTCGCTTAAGTACTAAGCCACTTCACATCAATATCACAGTCTCCTCGTAGATGTTAACCCCTACTGCATATTCTACATTCGGTAGAACGTATCCGTTTGAGCCGGGTGAACTTGCCGGAAATGCAAGTCCCCTTCCTGTGGAAGGTACGGTCACCTCACTTCGTGATTCAGGTCACGATTCGATCACGAAGTGACAACTACCCTATATATTTTTCTTTTCTGTTTTTTGAAAAAAATAACAGTAAGGGTGCAGCGTAATCTTGAGTGCATACAATTTTCGTTTTTCATGCAGAACGACGATAATCGCTCAGTTTGAGCCTAACTCTACTCAAGATAATTAGAATATCCAATTATAATATCGCGTGATAGACATTTAAGTGTAAGATATTATCCATACTGTCGGGAATTCTGCTTATACGCGTACTTCGCGACATCTATTGCTTCTATTTAAACGGCTGACGAGATGTAGCCTGTTATTATCGGTGAGTGAAACTTTATGTCCCGCATCATGTCACCCGGGCGTTTGCTTATGCGTATATGCGTGTGTTATTTTTATTCTTACTGAGGTCGTTAAGGCTGTGCGCGTATATACTTATCTATCTATTAAGTATATTTTACGCTGATATTTTGTGCTGGTTCAGTTCGCTTCTATCGTCGTTGCTACTAAGCGCCAATTTGACAAGAAAAATCTATGCGCTCCTTCGATCTAATTTCTAAATGGATCTCACGGTAAATTGAGATGCAATCAAAAAGTTCCCGAACTAATGCTGCGAGGTAAAAAAACCATCGGTAGTATAGGAATAGAATAAAGACTGCAGATCTTATAAGTTAATATGCCATGTAGTATAATGTTATAATTACTGAATATATAGTATTGCTCGCGATTTTGTTTTTCATGAATCTAGGTGCTGTGTGAGAGAGACATAAAATTGAAGCAAAGCGTATATAGCGCCAAGTTTTGCGTGAAAATTCACAAATATTTTATCAAACCATTCATCACCAAATTAATCTATTCATTCATGAAGACTGTAAGTGAACTTGACTGTGATTTTTTAAATATTTTTAGGAGTTATCCATACAAATTTTTCTAGTGCCTATTTTTTTTCTAGACTTGTAGAAACATTTAGATGATTTTATAAATATATTTATAAATATTTTTAGCTTCATGGAAAACTTTCACTTATACTGTTTCAATTAAATATCTCAAACGTTCCTTACCTCAAGCAATTTTTGTTCGCGTTTAAAATGTCCATAACATTATAAATTTACATTTTTTTCTAGTTTCTAAAAGTTTGCAGAAGCATTTAATAGCTTTAATTTAACATAAAATTTGCATGCGTTACTTCAATTTTCCATTTATCACCAAAATTACAGATAGACATTTAAATTGTCGAACAAAAATTGGCAAACAGCGTAACGCTCAATAATTGTAACATCATATTACTGGCATATTGACTCATGAGATTTTGCACGTTCTGGAACATTCTTGTGAACTATTGCTGGTTTCCTATACTACCCAACCATTGTTCTGATTTTTTGCTTTGCGATATCAGTTCAAAACTTTTAATGACACTTTGCATTGCTATCCATTCGGAAACTTGATCAGGTCGAGGACACGCGACTCACGTGTAATACTTTCGATCGTGTGCAAGGTCGGAGCGCGGGCGGACATGTTGCCGCTATGTGCTGGAGTGGAAATACTTGGCGACACTATTGATAAACTCCTGACGCTACAACTGCACTTGGAACGCTTGGGTCGCGTTCGGCATAATAAAGGGATTTGTCGTGGTTGACTGCTGCATATTTCTGGAAGCTATTTCCGCCCATTCGACATCGAAGGGATCAGAAGGTCCTCTGGAAGTCAGACTCATTGCAGCCGAACCAAGCGAATGTGCCCTTGTGTGAAGAGGAGGTGCTCGTCGAGGACTAACAGTTACTTGCTGTGGTGACGCCGGTGATGGTACAGAGCCAGTTATACTACCCAACCATTGTTCTGGTTTCGGTAAACCAGCTGCTGTAGAAAGTGGTTGCACCTGTTTGATGGAGAAACTCGTGAAAGAATGTCTTGGATCAACGTTGAAATTTACGTTATAATATAATAAATGGCTAAGAAGTTGATTTTTATATTGGCTACAGTAAAGAATGAAACGAGAAGCTCTAAAAAAGTAAAATTCAATGCATTAAATCCATCTTAGAAAGCTTTCAAAGCGTAAATATGTTCTTAAAGAATATAATAATACAGTATTTCAATCAAATTTTTTTATTTAAAAGTTTTCTGTAAAAATTACTCAAAATTTAAATAATTTTAATAAGAAATTTTTAATGTATATTTTAGATTATCAATTGATATTGATTTAGATTATCAATTGATATTACATATATATATACTTATAAAATATTAATTGATAAATAATTTAGAAAAGTATAAGTAAAAAGTGTTTATATATTACAGCATTTGATTTTTATTTAATCTTGTTAATATAAATTTAACACAACTAAAAAGCTTTGCTTAAATAAAAAACTTATTTATGTATATAGTAGTGTTTAACTTACTAAAGCCGTCGGGATTCCAGTTGCTGATGAGACTTGAGCGACATCAGTTGAGAGTGGTACCGCTGGGGAAACGGATGCTACGCTAGTACTAGGAGAACTTGTTTTTGGCGTCATCACGGAATTTATTGGGATCGGCGATCTGTTCACGGCCGGCGTAGACGTATTTCCTAAAGAGGACGTAGAAGCCGTGCTGAAAGCAGGACTTGCTGCCGATGGCGGCGTGCCGAAGGCACCTACACTAGAGGAAACAGGTGCCGGTGTGCTCATAACGACTGGAGTGGGCGCGTTCGTCCTTGGAAGAACGGGACTCAAGTTGCTCGCCTTAAGAATGGGCGTGAGCCTGTGATTCGATGCAAGAACGGGGGATGCGGACTCTTGCCAACTGGATCCTACATGATTCAAATTACTGAGCTCTTCATTCTTGTCGTTGTTATCGTTGTTATTAATATTGGGACCATTCTGCAATTTCATCTCATCCAACGAGTTGCTACTCGTTACTAAAAAAGAATGATAATTTATTTATAAAAATTACAATGATCTCGTTACGTATGATCTCTTGAAGGCGTCGTCTGCATGAGATTATTGAGATAGAGAATGAAATAAGTAACTCTCACAATTTTGTTAAAAAATCATACCTGGAGGAGAGTTAGTAGTGGTACTGGTGAAAAGCTGCTTAGCTACGGAGCTCGCGGCAGATTGGGACGACGGCAATGGTCCGAAGTCATCGCTGCTCGAAAGCAGAGAAAGTCCTTGAGAAAGCTGCTGACACATCGCGGAAACGCTGTCGTGATCACCAGGAAATATTTCTGGTATTGGACTCACTGCGAATAAACAGAAGATATAACGTTTATTAATATATTTAGAACATCTCAAATTTTGTAACATGAGTGCTAGAACGCATTCTACAAGAGCTATAGGACATGCTATAGGACGCCTAAATGTATATATGTTGGGTTATATAATATAAAGTGAGAATATATAGAACGATGAACATACGATGTAAGTTGAATATTATTTCAAGCACAAACAAAATAAATATACGAGAGGCGAATTCAAATTACAAGGGTTCTAACTACACGCTCGTATAGTGTATCGTGATATCAGTTTATATGTCTGTTAATTTAATTATACAATGAACCGTGTGCATGGAAAACGAACATGTTCAAGGATACATCGATCAGCAAGCAACAATAATGAACAGAATAAGGAGTAATGACCTTCGTCATATCCTTCGAATTCTGTTGTAAGACAAAGAAGTACATCGTTATTTATTGGTCAGATTGATTTAAATTAATAGCACATAATCAGCGTACTTGTGCGCATATGTTGTAACGTATTCTCTCACTCGTTAAAGCTTAATTTAATAAAATTGTAAATAAAATGGAAATGAGATGTTTCAGTGACGTGAACGCTCACCTGGGGGCTTCGAAGGTACAATATGCGAATGAGCTGAAGGCATTCGCGCCAAATCCGTTGGCTCAAGACTGTGACTACGTGTGCGTTCAAGAGTACTAGGAAGATCGTTGACTCGTAGACTAAGTTGCCTTTTAAATGGGGATGCTTGACTTAGCTGTGAAAAACCCCGGAAGGAACCTTGCCTCTCCAGCATAGATAGAGTAGCGTGCGGCCTCTCAATTGCAAAGGGATTGTATACTTGCCTAACCGGAGGAATTTCTGAAACATAAATATTTTACATAAATATTGAAATACCAGAAAAAAAATATATTGCAAATGAGCAACATTTTTTATGATCTATAAAAAAATAATACGACATATTAAAAGCAAAACATTTAAAACATTGGAAACGTTGAAAAATATATTTAATTTTAATTTGTACGACAAATTTAAACTTTTTTTATATCATTAAATAAGCGAACAAAATGGTTTACATTACATTAATTATGTACAGATAATTATTGAAATCGTATAAACGGGCCATTATCGTTTTCTCAAAAGATTGTTCACTGTCAATAAATCTGACCAAAACTTACTTCGTGAGTTAAACGCTCCCACCTTTTCATCGTTATTAAACGAGACGAAGTGGAAAAAAAAAATAGATGTTAGAGCAATCACTGAACAAAGCTCAAGCATTTATTCTTATTGTTTTCTCTTTGTTTTGTTCAATGAGATGATGAATAGGAGAAAGCATTAATTTAACTCACGAACTAAGTTTTAGACAACACTGAATTTCATGCCTACAAAAAGTCCAGTACTTCACGCTTTTGAAATATATAGTATTATGGATACGTTTCGTATTACGCATGAAGCGCATGAGATATCATTTTTTTCTTCTTTATTCTTTATTCTTCGATAAACAACAAAGACAGATGATGCATCATACGTTTTGTGCGTAATTCGAAACGCACCCTAAAACCGTTGAGTCATAATACTATTGAGCATCAAAGAAGAAGAAGAAGGTCTACAGAACTTTAAACTATTCTTTTTTTTTTAATTTGTCTTAACTTTATTTATAAAGCAGTCAACATAACAGGTGACTTTTAAAAATTTATGTAACCCACCTGCTGCACGATCGCGCGCTTCTTGTAACCGCTCCGCGAGATTCGGTTGCCTAAAGCTGCCACTTCTCGTGAAAATGGAAGTCTTCGAATCAAAAGTCATTGTAACTCCGCATTCTTTGTCTCTTCGTTGCTTCCTCTCCAGGCATGCAGCAAAGGCGCAGCCTACTGCATGACTCAATCTTTCTCCCTTGATGATAAAGAATAAGTTCATTAAGAAATGCCTTCATTATCCTATGCCTCCTCTCCTGTGAGAGTCTTTTAAAAACTATACTATTTATATTTTTAAATAAAACAAGGTAAACCAAGATTTAAAATATGCATGTTATATCGTAAACAGAAAAATATATGTAAATTTCGATAGCAATATATAACATCCTAATTAATAATAAATTATTGCCGAGTTGACATTAAGCTGATCAACTCAGAATTGATGACAAATTCGCTGCCAGCAATAAGTATTTTGCTAGCAAAATTTACATATTAACCAGATAGCAAATTGACAGTAACAATCGAGTAAAACTTTAGTTGGTTTTAGTTTTAGTCGATTTTTGTCGTCAATTTGCTGTCAGCAAGCTTTACAAGATTTTATCAATTTATTCTCATATTACATCAGCAGATATCTGCTACCAATTTGCTGATATTATTAAATATAATAGAATTCACATTAAATTTGATCCTTTTGTCAATATTTATAACAAGCATTTAATAAAATTTGTTTTTGATAGACTTGGTTGACTGGGATAGGACATATTACAATGAATTTTACAAAATTTCCAATTACATAGAATATCACATTAATGTATTCTTAATAGATCTATTAGTAATTAAGAACGCATTAAAATTTAATTATATATTAGATTCTTATTGTTATTATACCATATACTATCTGATGTTGTGTACATTCGCAATTATAAAGCCAACTATAAGAAAAATACTCTCATTATTCACATAAAAGTATTTTAAAAACTAATATTATTTATATTTTTAATCTCAAAAACTGTACAAAATATACACATTATATTATAAACAGGAAGATATATGCAAATCTTAATGGCAATATGTAAAAAGAACATATTTTACAATTTTTACAAAAACTTTCAATTACACAAAATAGTAACTATTAATAAATCTATCAGCAATTAGGGATTAAAATTAAAATATATATATCTCATATTTAGTTATTTACATATTGGGTTATCATATACACATACTTTAGGTTATCATCACCGTACCGTCTGATGCTGCATATATTCGCAATTCGAATCAATGAACACCCCTTATCGACAGAGTACATAGCATTCCTTGTATATTAAGGATAATTTTCTATTCGAATGAAATGAAATGGCATCTGACTTACCGATTCCTTTAATGCTAAAAATCCATGACACATCCACCGCCTTGTCGTGCCATCCCTACAAATGTAACTAAATCCCTTCTCGTGATTCCTATCCGGCGCACAGAATGACACCTTTTCGATTGTCTGATCGACAATCAATCCTTTCGTTTCATCCTCGACAACACGCAATCCGTCACCAGATACGTGAAGTATCGCTCGTACTGGTCTTCTTCTTGAGTTCTGAAAATTCAGTCACAAATTAACTCGGTCGCCCGAAGTTGTCCTTTGACCTTTACACCGATTTATTTTCAGGTCGCTTTGGTGTCAATGTCGACTCTTTATATGTAAGCCGTACTAAATATAGTCGAGGCGAAAGACTCAGAGAATGTGACGCGCTTGACTTTCGCAAGATTTATAAAACTTTCTACAGAGCTTCTTGAATATTGAAAATGGAAAATATCTTATGAAAGAATTACTTTTAGAAATTATTTATTCTTATATACATAAAAAATTTACTGAATGAACTATATATGACAAATATGCGAATATGAATCATATGCTCGCGTGATGTAGATGGTTAATTATAAAAGTTAATGCTTTTAATTGATCCACAAACAAGTCGTTAATTTCAAGAATTATTTTATATAAAATACTTACACGGAGAACTTTAAGAGCCTCCTCGCAAACTTGCATACCCCTCGATTCAAAGACTTCTACACATCCTAGATACTGTCAAAAAATCAATTAAATTATTAAAATAGAGTAGTTTTAAGATTAAAGTAGACTTTTACCTTATTTAGGAAAATTAATACTTAATATTAATATAGCAAATTAATATTAATTATAAAGAATTACTCTCTCTATAAAATTATACATTCTTGAAAAAGAAACTGAATTAATAAAAAATTTAATTACTTTAAGCATTTATAATTCTATGTAAATAATGATTTCTGACATTATTAATCTGAGAATTAATTAATTAATGCTTTATATATAGTATTTCTAAAGCAGAGAATATTAAATAACTAAAATGTCAGCCATAATGCCGACTAAATAAAAAAACGTCAATTAATTCTTAATTCATTTTAATAAATCCTCCATCTTTTTAATAAATTATCATAATTCTAATACTGATTAGAGATAATCACTATAATTGGTACACACACTCGGTGTTGTTATTAATTTTTACCTTAACATGAAAAGCGCATGTAGCTGAACGCACTGCACTTTCATCTGCTTGCCATTGATGAGGTTTACTAGACTCGGGCACATGAGGGTCTTTCCGCCGCCGGAAACTATCTCGGAAGCTTCGTCGAAGCCGATCCATTCTTTTTCCCGGCGACCTCTCGCGCTTCTGTAATAGCGAAATATAAAAACATTTTATTTCCTACAAGCTTTGAGCAATAAATCAAATAAAATATTAACAAAGCGCTTTCCCTTGGGTATGACAAAAAGTGATCTTTCCATGACAAATAAATATAGAGTTATCAGATGCTAATTTTTAATTGTTCACTCGCACAAAATCATCTATTATTCGTATGCAGAGATATAAACAAGATATTAACCTAATATAAAACATTAATAATACATTTATTATAAAAATAAAAATAAGAATTAATACATATATAATATTATATAGAAAATGTACAAAATTTACAAATCTAATTTCTTGTTATCTTTATACAAATATTAAAGATATATTAAAGATTTAAATGTATACATAATAATTTGACTTTATAATTTTATTATATATTTTAATATATATCTAATCGTTTATCAAAAGAATTGAAAATATATTTCTTAAATTTTGTATAAGTTTTAAGTTGTGCGATAACTATAGTTATGTAAAAATGTCTTTTAAAAAAAGTCAAGTACATATTACGTCAAAAGAAATTTAAATAAGTTTTAATTTGGATACAAATGTTAATAATGTTGCTGAGATTACATATCATTTGCTCATGCATTGTCAAAATTATAAATAATTAATAAAGGTCAGTAGGGAAGTCAAGTCAGCAGGGAAATTTCGAAATTGGATCAAAGCACCAAACATGGTGTCCACAAGGAACGACGTTTCTGTCAGTCCAAATTATCTTTTAATAACATTCAACATCGACAATGTAATCAGTTAAGGCAAAGCCGCGAGCAAATTCTCAAGGGATGCGTTCAGGATTCATCCGATGAATCGTAGAGCTTGAGAAAATGTCCAAAACGACCACTGTCTGGCAACCGTTGCGCCGAATCGCCAACTTGACAAAGCCCTGTGATCGAATCTTGAGACCCGTTCCCAAAGAATCCTTTATATCGGAACCCTCCTTTATATCGAGTTTCCCCTACACCGACCGCGGATCTACCCTCCGAATTGGCGACACCCCTAAGAGCTAGTCGACGGATTGCGAACAGAGACACGTTAAGATCTTTCTCGTTCATGCTCTATATTCTATTCTTTTCCTTCGTCATCAACATCTCCCTCTGCCATGTTTCTTGTTTCTCTATCTGACTTTGCAAAGTTAATTGAACGATGTTATACACTTGATTAGAAATATGATTATACCTAGAGTTTCATATTATTAAAAAATAAATAAAAATTAAAATAATCGATTTTAAAAACGTCCTGTTAATGCCATACGATATGATACTCATCTTCGAATTTTTAAAAATCATCCAGATGTGTTACAATAATTTGATTACTTCTTTTTCCTTTTGTTTCTGCGAAAGTATACATACATATTTTCGTAAATTATGGCTGTATCGTATCAAATTAACACATGTATGTATGTATGTATTTGCGCGAGATTCTGTTCTAGAGAGGTTCTGTTCGTAGACAAACGATGATTAATGATTGGCTTAATTATCTACTTGTGGAAGATACACTACGCAGTAATAGGTATTTATTACAGTATACAGAATATATTAGTTAAATTAGTTACTATTTTTTCTCAGAATTAAATCTTTACAATTTTTTAAAGTAAATTTTTATTTAG
>Ga0157362_1000969_pt1 | contig 11219 bp, 6 predicted proteins | sample AttlaeALBM3_FD_111480 | JGI IMG/M metagenome (GOLD analysis project Ga0157362, IMG submission 111480) | Fungus gardens microbial communities from leaf cutter ant in Ribeirão Preto, State of São Paulo, Brazil - Atta laevigata ALBM3 | ecosystem: Host-associated > Fungi > Mycelium > Unclassified ... | reverse complement strand
TATATATTTATATATATATATACATATATGTATTATTTTTCTTTTAAAATATCTAAAATAGTCATGCTTTGTGAACGAGCGATTTTATTTGAAATCATCCCTTTTTCCAATTAGCTTGTAAAATTACTCGTTTTTACTCGACTTTTATGAAAGTTGGCTTATGGGGTAATAATCTTTTATTCGAATTTGAGATTAAAAATAGAAAAATTAAAAGAGTAAATTCATAAATATGTAGATAAAAATAAAATATAATATGATTATTATAAAATTCAATTTTAGGGAATATTTGTGATTGCAAAGTAATATCAAGTTTTCACTTTTGCTTTATTTGAAGCTTATCAATGTGCAAACAATTAGTATTAATTTTCAAACTGACTTCCAAACTTTATGAGCTCCGTGACATCGAGATTCTCCATCAGAGATTACAAACCTTTTGAAATTCGACATTTTCAGGTTACATTCAAAGTTAGCGATATCACGAATTTCTACAACTAAGTTTCATGATAATCAAATTATTTTTTTTATTTTTCATTTGAATTTTAGAATTTTAAGATCAGAATCGAATACAACGACCCTTAAAAAATAAGGTGTTCTTTAAATTTTTTTTATTAAAAAGCTTCTATCTTGAAAGGATTTTAATTCCACAATATTTTAAAATTCTATGAAGTCTAGTCTTAAAGTCTCTCGTTTACTTAACTGTATATAAGAATAACTAGAGAATATAATTTCTCTCTCTCCCTATCTTTTTCTTTCTTTTAAAAAAATAATATTGCTACATCATTACAGACGTAGATATTTCAAAACATTATGAAGAAAGAAAGAACTCGCAAAGAACTCGAAATTTTTTAATACAAGCTAGATAAAGTAGGAACGATTTATTAGAAACAAATTATTTTATGCAAACGCCGTATTTAATATTTTATAAAACTGCAGATCCTAACGTTTATATCATCATTAATTTTGTCTTCCTTTTTTTCAATTTTTCAGAGCATGTCGTCCTTACGAACGCAGTCGACCGGCGGCGGCGGTGTTCTCGGTTTGAGCAGCGTCGGTTCCGATCGTACAGGCGCGGCTTCGACCGCCGCCGGTTCCCACTCGCATTCCCACTCGCACAGGAAGCATCATCATCACCACAGGAGCAGAAGCGCGCCCCGAGCACCAGAGAAACCGCCCAGAAAGCGTCACCTAAATCCCGGACAGAGTCTTGCCTCTATTCCCAGTCAGATTAAGCTGTCTATGCTGAACAGCGGTCTCATCTCCTTCGGTGAGATAACTCGCGATCTCGTTTTCCTTAATGAATCATCCCGGCTTCGATTGTTAGATTAATCTCAGATAATACTAACGATTAAAAACGCCTTAACGGGTATCTAAAGAGATGCGTCTTCTGATTTTTCTGATTACTTCTTCTCTTTCCTTTATTAGAATTTAATCGCGATTCAAATGCATTACATGAATGAATTATTATTATATACACGGAAAAATTTTGCTGAAGTATCTAAAAAAATTTAGCTAGATATAGAAAATAATTTTGTTGTGTCATTAAAATAATTATGTAGGACGCTCAGAACTGGTTGCTAAAATGTCAAATCTTTTTCAGCATTGCTTGAGATTTCTACATAATTTTTGATGATCTAATAAAATTATTTTCGGATTTTTATCTAACTAAATTTTTAGATGCTCAATAAACTCGTTCTTTCTGTGTAAACAACAAAATTTACACAGCGTACGAGTTGAAGCTTGGTTAGAAAATAATCGGGGTAATTCCAATCCAATTACAATGTTATCTTACGACCGTTTGAAAAATGAAAAACCTAAATCCGATTTGCGACGTCGAATGATATCCATACTAACCGTAATGAATTATTGACACAACCGAGACGAGTATTGATTATATGTGCTTTATATATTTTTTTATATCGACATGTTAGATTCATATTTACTCTTTCAGCTGTGATCGTCATGAATACAATAAAGCTACAAACAAAATGAATATTTCATCGCAATCAAACGAAATGTATTATCTTTGTAAATACGAGACACACCGTTGTGCACTGAAATTCCGCAAGTTTCCGCATCAGTATCGTAAATGCATTTTCCATTAAGAAAATAAATTTTATGCATTCAGGTCACGGAATTTGAAGACCCCACTTAACGACTGCGCAATTGACACTTGGTAAAGAACATCAAGCGCATAATTCGATAAATCTGAACGCTTTCTCAAGGCCTTTCGAAGCATAGAAGCTTTTAGCATCGAATTGATTGCCTTTTTGTCTCGATGTCATTTTAAAAACATTTCTTTTTTGCATCTCGAATTAAAAGAAAGCTCGATTTCTTTATTTTCATATTTTTGATTTTAAATCACGGTAATGAGCGATAAATGCATGTACGTCACTTGAAGTATACGACTAATTTTTTAATTGCTTTTCATTTTTATTTTTTTTCTAATACTTACAAATCAAGAAAACCGAAGCTTCTATACGGCATGTTTTCGTAAACTTTTGACTGTGCTCAAGATTCTTGAGAGGAAACGCAAAGTGTTCTAAATATTCTCGAAACTCTTGAGATCTTCGAGATCGCACTGAGACTTAAGGTAGTTTTGAAGAGATAGAGGTTGAAAAGGCGTTCTGAAAATTCTCGTAAGTCTGGGAGAGTTGTAATGCATTTTGCGACACGCTCGAGATCACCATAAATATATAAGCTCAAATTTTGGATCGCTCGAGGATATTTTAAAAATACTTGGGAATATTTTTGAAAAGAAATGAGATTATGATGATATATTATTTTAAGAAAACTCTCTTTTGCATTATACTAACATCTCGCTGGATATTAGAACATATACTTCGCTATTTTCACGTGGAATGAATTACGGTATCTGAACGAATCTATTAATTCATAAAGCACTTCAATACGTAAACGTCGGTAATTCTAACTCTCGCATGCCGCTTCTTGATCTATATATCTGTAGTGAGAATTAGAGATATCAGAGTAGTCCCGAATTCCATAACGAATATGGAATGCAACATTGGGTAGCGAAACTTTTGCACAATAAACGCATCGCCATTGTTACACATTGTCTAAAAACTTCCATGCATCAAACAAATTGAATAATATTGAAATTGAATATTATTGAATAATATTGAAAAGAAAGTAATAATAATGCAGCAGAAATTTTTAATATTAATAGATTAATTGATCAAAGACAAGACGTAATATTCAACAACGTAAATATTCGTGATGTAATTTTGATTAATGCAATTTTGTTTTTCGAATTGCGCGTTATTTCTAGGAGAAGCAGAACACTGACTTTTTAGAATAACATCATTAATGAATCCTATAGACAATGTTCGTTATGTACAGAAAAGTAGCCTATAAGAGGATACATTATATTCCAGTAGTGTCTTTAGAGAACGAATCACATTGCAAATTTCATTCGTAATGAGATCAAGAGATTGTTTATCCTCAGGTGTAATCATACAAATGATATGCGCCTTGACATCTGTCATCGTCACGCAAGAAATCAATTAATGCGAGCGTTTCTTCGCTCGCCCATGATAGCGCTTTTACGGGTCATTAAGCCGGCCCAGTTCACACTCATAATATCATCACGGAAAAATAAAGAGTTGCAAAAAATAAAGTTACGTTTCCAGTGGCGAATTATTAATTTTCTCATTTTTATCGCGAAGAACGCTTACGTGTATTTTTTTCAATGGATAAGCATTTCCCTTTGTCGATGCTTGAATGGCGTTGTCATTTTATTCGAAAGCATATATCCGAGTAGACAATGTAGCCCAGACACGTTAATCATTGCCTGAGACAATGACACTGCCAGTTATACATTCCCCATTGTACCGCGCACCTTGACGGGCGTTTTTCATTCTTTTTTTCTGCTGTCACACGCAGGTTGTATTGGTAAAAGATGGTCTCCTTAATGAAAGTAGTTCGGGGGGTGAAATGAAACGAAAAAGTTATAAATAACGTTGAAAATGCATATTGTATAGACCGAACTAGCCAATTCCACCGTTCGAGATGCACTCGCGTGACTTAAAATGCCGATGCGTTTCCTACAATTTTGAAGAAGATTGTAGAGGAAACGAAATAAATCTCTCGTATCAGTTTTATTTTCAGAGATATGAAAACGCCCTTGAGCATTATAAATGGCCTCATGCATTTTTACAGCCTTGTAATGAAAACTTTTCTCAAGGGGCGAGCGAAAATGTTGAAATCGTATGACACGTGCGACATTCCATTTTATATCGTAAGGGGGACAGATATTTCTGATTAAATCGGGAATCTCGTTCTGTAAGACAGCGCGTTAATCCATCGCAGCTTAAATTGAAGGATTTATAGTGATTTCATCTTTATTAATTGCAATTTAAGTTAAATATTTACATCGCCAATATTGGCTTTACCTTTGATAAATTAGAATTGTATTGTGTACTATTCACAAACTGATATGATTTGTAATAATTCTTTACGTACACGTATTAATAGATATCAAAATAGGTAACACAATCTCTCAAATTAAAAAATATAACATTTTGTTATTTTTAGTTTCCATGTATGTCAAAATATAAATCAATTCATTTCTGTGGATTAGATTTTAAAGTAAACAACGTATGCATTTAGCAAATAACAGACTGAAGTTTGAGTCAATACCTTGGCAATCTATAGAAATGATTAAAAACAATTCAAATTGGGTATAATTTGATGTTACAAATTCAATAATCTATCTTGTCCAGTGCTGAAAAAAATGATGGAAAACTATGATTAATAAATTGTATTTTTCAAATTTAAATAAAATATACGAATTAATGAAAAAAACTAATGCTGACGATATTAAAACAAAAACAAATTCTCTAATATGATTCCGTTTATCGGGATTAGTTTGTCGGGCTTGGCTTTAATTCGTGAATTTATTCGGGAGGAAAGAAACGGGGATGTTGCGAGCAGCGGCCTATTGGATATTTTTAAACCGACGCATGTGAGACACACTAGCTGCATAAACGTTTAGTCCACGCCGTGATGATGCTGTCACACAGGCGAACAAAGTTAGTTGATCTTGACACAAATGCAGGCGACCCACTGCCACGAGCGTTGCTCCTTACGTCGTGTCGTCGTGATGGGGTTTCGCAATGAAAATAAAGCAACGCTTTTCCGTGCTGATTCATCCGGACCTACGTCCGTGAACCGGATACGGAGTGCAAGCCATGAGAACTGCCACATTGCATGATGACGGCAACGACGACGACGACGTTGGAATTTGCCGGAGTACTCGACCTCTCGGTTGTTATGAACGTTCAACATGCACGCAGTTTTCGAACGAATCATTTATTTTGACAAAACTTTTTTCCCGCCAAAATGCTCAACATCCAGATGAAAAAATTTTTAACGAGAAAAAATTGTTTGGCAAAAAAACTTGAATCAACAAAAAACATGTGTACATTTTAACACGAAAAAGCTTGATAATAATTTTCAAATCAAAATTAATATAGGAACTATGTATAGTTAATGAACAACAGATTAATAATTGAGTTATAGATAAGTTAGTGAAAATAATTGATTAATTATTATTGGATTAGATGGAACATTAAAGAAATGATTTATCAACAAACAATTTCAGGATACTGATGCGGTCAATGCGACTAAATTGAATCTAACGTGATTACGAGTATCGAATGCAGTATCAACAGCACATAAACAAGCAGAGATGCGTATTATACGGTAGAACGATAGCTAACACAAAGTAAGCGATACGCGCGGTGCATGCAATAAATAAAACCACAATTTTATTTGCATATCCACTTAAACAGGAATTTATTCAAATAAATACCCGGTCTACATTCGAAGACTATTAACCTATTTTTTTCCAATGAGATATCTCGAAAACAAGCCCACGGGATATCTACCTGCGAATGACAGAAGAAGGAAAAACGTCATGTGTAACCAATTACTTTTCGCCAGAATGACAATATTTGAAATATGAAAAATGTGGAAGTGCAAAATATGTTTCACCAATCCAATATTTATATCTATATTAATTTCCCAATATTTCACAATTTGAAACATTTTAAAATCTCTTTGATTGCTTTTGTCAGAATAAATACATAATTTAGAATGATCGTTTATGCCATGTATATGCATCTATTTGATGAAATACAATTTTTGTATTTCAATACGTCATATTATTTTATTATCTAAAACCTTTTTATTATAATTTCCTTCTACTATATTTGACAAAATTATTTAGCAAAATTATATCTATAATATATCTATAATAAATTAGCTTTGGAACATTTCTCCTTTCATATAATTTATAAAGATTCAATCTTTACGTTAAGAATAGTCTGCTCCAATCTCACGCGATGCGCAATATGCGCAATCATCGCTATGTCGCGTCCATATGATTGATCGATTCTCTTTATAAATTGATAATTTTAATAAATGCGATTGGCTATCCATTCGATCGATGATGCCTAGCGCGTGTCAAAACGAGCTGATCGGCGAAAATAACTTGGAAGAATCCCGCACAGCACATGGTATCTTCAGATTTTGCGGAATATATTTAGGATGTCGAGATAAAATGAAAATATTTCGCCCGTGTACGCGGCTTCAAGAACACTTTATAAATAAACTGTAGCCGGTTAAGGTTGCATTGCTCCTACTACCGATTATTTTGTATAATTTTACGACCACGAACATTCGCGTTTATATATTCCGGTGCAATTATATCGGTGCAATATTAAAAGGAAATAAAAGCTTACTTCCTAAATTTTTTGAAGTGAATCTCACTTCAAAAAAGTAACATATTTTAAGGAGAAAAAAAACAGACAGAATTCACTTGAAAAAACTTTGGGAGAATATTTTTGTTTTATTTATCTATGAGAAATTAAATTTTAAATTAAGCGCAAACTCTTTTGTTTCCCAAAATAAGGATGGGGAATGCAGACTTTTGCATAACGCATAAAGTATAAGGTATAAGAATCAACCAATCAGAATTATTCCTTTCCATGAAATGAAGGATTCTCGTTGATTATCTTATATGCCTTATGCGTTATGCAAAAGTCTGTGCTTAAGAAAGATACAACTTACGTTGCCATTTAATAGCTCGTATAAGACCCGAGATGCGTGCGAGACACGTTCCTCGTTTTGCCTTTGGAATTACGGGTGATCGTTAAATTCGCGACCACAAGCTCGTTTATATTTACTTTCGCGGCATCCTCATGCCTTTATTCGTGCCACCTGTTATCCCGCGATTCGTCGCACGGAATGAATCTGCCCGAGAAAGAATCGCATTCCCGGCGTTCCCGACGCGTTTGCAATGCGGAATTTCCGAAAGGCTGTATAACGTACGTGTACTCGGCGTGTGGGTCGGCGCCGAATACTAAATGCGAACTTGTCGTGGCGCCAAGTAAGGCCAATTGCTGCATAATACCCAGATTCTCGGGTCGGTCGTTACCGACATAATAGCGTACTCGCCATTGCATCGGCGACACGTTCTCGCCGATTGTCACGACGAAAATTGAGGTGGAAGGCTTATTTGCATCTGGTACAAATGCGATAAGCGTTATTCGCTATACTAGCCCCCGAGCAAATCCGTAATACCATTCGTAAAGCTCGCCAATGTTATGAATAGACTTTGAATAATCAATACTTCAATATGTAATTAATCTCTCGCGCGCTTACGTGCTTAAATGTTACTAAATACTCTTTCACATTTAGATATATTATTTTTTACATTATTGTTATATTTAATTTATTGTGAAAAATAAACTATAAAGTTTAGAAGTTTAAAGACAAAAAGTTTCTTCATTTTTGTGCATCGAATTTGTTAGCATTAAAATGCATTATGTATTATTCTTGGATTATAGGGCTTTGTGCCCCTCTCTCTCTCTCTCTCTCTCTCTCTCTCTCTCGTAACACAAAATTGCAAAATTCAATTGTCACCCTCGTGCATCTGCCAGCTCCATCGAGTTCTGTGTTTGCCCCGAGAATTTTCCTGTCAGTAATCAATATTCTCCCCGATGAACAAAGCAAACGTGTATATGTCCGAAACGTTGCACCATACATGTAATATCGAACACAGGAAGTTGATAGCCAAGTTATGTTGGATGATAAGATATATACCGTGCAACATACAACAGTTGTCTCTCACGGAAGCCGTGGTGTCTGTATTTATTGTCGCGACTACGACCGCAGCTTGGTTCATTGTACTTGCCAGACTTAAGTAAATGCGATTGCACAGCGCGGTTATAAAGCGCGAGTATAGGCGTTCAACAACCCACGTTCAATGCAACGAGCTTCAATAATTGCAGCGCAACTTTTGCATGATAAATTGTTGCCTAAATAATACTACTGTTATTTCTATTTCAAATACCATAATAACTTATCGCGAGCAATACGATATTCTTTTAATAATTTAAAAATTTGAAAGATAATAGTTGTACTAATAAACAGAAAAAAAAATTTTTTTTTGCATCAAACATACAAAAATGTTGATATTGAGAGTCAAAAATGAAAAAATAAAAGATATTTCGTTCATTATATGGAGAAGAGAGCAGGAAAAGAGCAATCGAGTTCGCCCATTATTAATAGAATTTACCGATATATATTGTAACAAAAATGCATCGTGATGCATGTTTGTCAATAATTGATCGAATCGTTATCAATAAATAATCGAACGTGAACATACACGTACATAGCGTAGATCGTTCGCGCGTCGTCGCTCGATCGAAAATTCCTCACACTATCATCACCCTCATCCATCGTCACTGACTGATAATAAAGCCGCTGATTGCGAAATCAAATTAAATTGCACCCGAACGTGATTCGATCATTTAATCCAGCCTGAAGGCGCTATGAGTTCGTGCAGATTTCACACAAATTTATCGTGTAATTTCATGCGTTTTCATTTATACGCTCAATTGGCGAATAATACTACTAATATTTATATTCATGGCGATTTTGCAAGATTTTCTTTCTATCCTGTCTTGTTTCTATCATATAATATAATTACGAATAAATAATTTTACAATAATTATATGCAAAAATTGTTTCTTATAATATTATTATTAGATCCTTGTTACAGACTCTTGACTTAGAAATACAAGAAATGAAAAAGAACAATTCATAATATTTTGCAGGAGAGAATCATCTGATATTTATATAATTCTTTTAGATTCTTTTTTAAAATTATAGCAAAAGTGAAATAGCTGTTGCTTCTTCGTGATTCATCTGAAGCATATCCACAATGTCACTGGAAGTACTTTACAATTGCCAACAGGAAACTCTCACTTTAAGACCAACAACAATAGGTCAATTAAAAAACTCCCTTTGTCAAAGGCAAGCGCTTTAGCTTTCTGCGCGAAAATCGCGGTTCTAAAGCTGACTTTCATCCCCTTTTTCTGTCTACCTTTCCATTCCAAGTTTATCTTTCCTTTCTCACTTTTTATCTCTCTCTCTCTCTCTCTCTCTCTCTCTCTTTCTGTCTTACTTTACCATTTCTTTTTTGAATATTGTTTGAGTGTATCGAGTTCCTCTACGAGTTCCTCTAAAATTGAAGATGCTTCCTACGCCATTGTAAAGTGTGCCTTAACTTTTCACGAGCCATTCGTAACTTTGTAATTTTCGCCACGAGAGTACTCGTAATCCACAATGGCCCATTATCCAAAGTCTCATTTCGGCACATCAATTTATATACAATTTTCATCCGTTAAATTTTATGCTTGTCTGGCTTTGGCCATATCGATCATCGTACAACCATTGAAAAAGCATATAGTGCAAAAAGTATATTCTTTGAAGCAGATTTCTGAATTTCGAAGCGTTTGTTTAATTCCGCGAGCGCACGTGTTCTCGTTCATTTTCTGTGCATATTTACTACGTTTCGAGTTTAAATGAAATTTTATATTTTAATCAAACAAATTCGCTTCACAGACGCTCTACAAATACTTATTGAAAAACAGAAAGCTCGATAAAATGTAAAATGTAAAAATATTGAAAATTATTTCTACAGAATTATTTCAAAAATTAATACATGTCAAAGAGAGAATAAAGAAAGAAAAAAAGAGAAGGCGTGGAAATTAAAAAATAAATCAGTTATTTATCAATTTAAACTTTTATATAAAAACTACGATAATATAAAGTAATTTTAAACAAATGTAATTACTTAGTACATAAAAATATTTGATCAAATATTTTTGCAGTTCTCCAATTTTGTCCGTAAAAAGTAAAAATTTGATAGATTGGTATCGCATTTGAAGTACAAAGCAGTACCGGGAAAGAACAAATTGAGAAAATTTGATATGGTCGATTGCCACCCTTGAGAACACCGGTGCTCAGACTTTTGTTAGGTTCAAATCCGCAGATCCGCTGATCTGCCCGATGACCTCAATTTTATCAAACTTGCAATTTCGATCTCTATTTTCAAGCTCGTTTCGATAGAAACCTTCATGAATTCCTTAGAGATATTCTCTTGTCTCACATGAAGCACGTAATAAGTCCCTCTTCTAGGGACATATTGAATCGCTTATTTTGTGACTTATATACCATAATATAATCCATATGTACAGCGTTTCATTGCTTAAATTAAGCGAGAAAACGTTTACGATAATTACGCAAAGATTTCACGCGGGAAATTACTTATTCAACATTTAATTAAAATGTATTATGGAGCGCAGAGATGTCATTAGTAAGTGTAAACTACAAAAAGAGAACATCAAAAATAAATGAAGTTTATCAATTAACTTACGGTACAAAAATTTAATTCATAGCCGGAGACGATAATGCGTGACAAGTCCCTCTTTTGCGACGATCGATGTTCTAATGAAATTTAAGAGCAACATTTTTTTCTTGTAACGCTTATAGAAGCGTCTGTCAATTTTTTTGCCTAGTCAGTAGAAAGTGCCATTAATCTTCGTTGCACCAAACGCCCGCAGTATTATATTCAAAGTAGACTGTGTGCATGTATTTCGATGTAAAATGCTAAAAAGCTTGATAGTAAAGGTTAATCTTGGATTACTGCCTATATGTAGCGTCTCCCAACAGAAATCAGACATTATCATGTTATTGATTACATTATTATTGAGATTAGCACTATCTGCGATATTCCACGTCATATTGACATACAGTCAGCATATTTAAATAAAGTAAAATTTTTTTATAATTTTTTTATAAAATAGACTATCACGTAAGATATTTTTAATTTTTCTCTTTTGAGAAAGTAT
>Ga0157362_1000968_pt1 | contig 11221 bp, 10 predicted proteins | sample AttlaeALBM3_FD_111480 | JGI IMG/M metagenome (GOLD analysis project Ga0157362, IMG submission 111480) | Fungus gardens microbial communities from leaf cutter ant in Ribeirão Preto, State of São Paulo, Brazil - Atta laevigata ALBM3 | ecosystem: Host-associated > Fungi > Mycelium > Unclassified ... | reverse complement strand
CTTTATTTCGATAAAATTTTAATATATAAAAGATAATATATAAAATATAATATATATTTAATATATATATTATAATATATATTTTATAAATATAATATATATAATATATAAAAGATTTATTCTCTTTAAAAGAGAATAAATTCTTATTTTTTGTATATGATATTGTATTGAGTATTTCTAAAACTTCGAATGAATACATTTTAAGACTACTAACGAGAAAATATTCTTTATTGAAAGTAATCGTTATTTAAAAGAAGAAAAATGAAATGATTAATTGCTTTTCTTAGCAATAGAATGATATTTTTCAGTATGAACGTATGAACATACGTACGTTCATACATATGTTTACATGCTTACACACATACGAGAGTCGTCCAATAAGTCAGGTGAAAAAGCGATAAAATTACCTATTTTTCGGAAAATTTTTTTTTTCTTCGACGTAGCCTCCTTGAAGCTCTACACACTTCTAGTTCAGCGGTGATTTAATTTTTTGATCCCTTCGGAAAAGTAAGAAGTCTCGAGGACTTAAAAATACGTATCCACAGCAATGATGACTTTCTTATTGAATGAAAATTTCTTTATATCGAGCCAGATCTTGAGGTTTGGGAATAGAAAAAAATTACAAGGAGTCAAATCAGGACAATAGGTGGATGGGGCAGCAATTCGAACCTTCATTCATACGATTTTGCTATTGCACTATGGAGGTGTGAGTCGGAGCGTCGTCATAGTAAAAGAGGATTTTTTTACGCGCCAATTTTGGCCATTTCGTTCGCAGCTTTTCAAATGATTCAGAAGTGTAAAATAATATGCTCCTGTGACTGTTTGACTTTTCTAAGTAGTCAATGAAGATGATTCCTTGGGAATTTCAAAAAAGTGGCCATTATCTTCTCGTCATCCGACAATTTTCGCCTTCGTCGGCGCACATTCACCAGGCAGTTTTGATTTGAATGTGTAATAGTGGATCCAAGTTTCGTCTATGTCATGAATCGACATCAAAAGTCTTGTGGATTGCGCTTAAGCATTCGATAAACACTGCTGCGAAATGTCTTTTCGCATGCGTTTTTGGTCAATGATCAGCAATCCCAGCACTCATAGTGTACAAAGTTTTTTTATTTCTAATTTTTTGTGCATATTATGCACCATATCTACTGAGATGCATCTCAGTTATGCACCTTCATTCAGCGATCTTCCATTTTTGGCGTAGTGACTTTAACTGGATGTCCGAAGCAAACTTCATCTTTGGTCCGATTTTTTTGAATTCATTAATTCAAAAATAAGCGGTTTTCAATGGTGCAGAGTCCCCCGCGAACATCGTCCAACTCGGCTTTGATCTATGAAGTCGTCCATTTTTTTAAATAAAAATGTTTAATCACGGAATTCACCTTTTCCCATTTTTACGACTGCTGCCATGCTCATTTCTAATGTCTGTCACACGTAAACTAAGCGTCTCTTTGGCTGAAACTTGGTGTGAGGCAGTTTGAATAGTGTTACTTCTTAACCATATACTACACAGTTTATTATGGCGCCATCTCGCCAAAATTATCTGATTATTGAATGACACTTGTTGACATATAGAGTGTATAAGCTTAAATCCGCTGTTTGCTCATAGGTGGCATTAGTGAGCGTACAAAGCTACCCTGGGCACACTTTTTTTTATGTGTTTGACATCTGTCAACATTAACCAGTGCACATCATCATCAATTTCATACAACAACGTACATTTTTTCTTTCGCAATCATGTTTTTACTAAAAAAAAAAGCGGGAAGCTTTTCTGTTTCAATTTGAAGAAATCGGCTGTCGAATCGCATCGAATGCTTGTGGAAACCTATGGCGACAATGCTTTATCGGAAACAACATGCAGAGATTGATTTCGCCGGTTCAATGACGACAATTCTGACCTGAGTGACAAGAAGCGTGAAAATCGGTCCAGGAAGGTTGAGGACTGTTAATTGCAGGCTCTTTTGGACGAGGACGATACACAATCGCAAAAAATGCTTGCCGAGCAATTGGGTGTTTCTCAAGCAGCCATTTCCATGCGGCTACGTGCCATGGGGAAGGTTCAAAAGATCGGAAAATGAGTGCCGCATGAACTGAACGATAGGCAGATGAAGCGACGCCAAAACACATGCCAAATTCTGCTTACTAGACAAAAAAGAAAATTCGTTCCTGCATCGGATTGTGACAGGCAATGAAAAATGGATCTATTTTCAGAAATCTTGAGTTGATCCCGCCCAACCATCAACATCTTCCTCAAGACCAAATCGCTTCGACGGAAGACGATGCTGTGCGTTTGGTGGGATCAGGTGTCATCTACTACGAGCTATTAAAACCTGATGAAACTGTTGCTCACCGCTACCATCAACAACTGATCAAATTGCACCGTGCTCTGCGTGAAAAAAGGCCTTATCGGAAAAGACATGACAAGCTGATTTTCCTCCACGATAACGCACCATCGCACACGTCAACAATGGTCCAAAACTACTTAGAGACATTCAACTGGGAAGTGCTACCCTATCCCGTTTACTCACCAGACCTGGCACCTTCTGACTATCACCTGTTTTCGTCGATGGACCACGTACTCGCTGAGCGGCACTTCGATTCTTACGAAGACGTCCGAAAATGGCTTGATGAGTGGTTTGCCTCGAAAGATGAGGAATTTTTTTGGCATGATATACACAAATTTCTCGAAAGATGGGAAAAATGTATAGTTAGCGAGAGCAAGTACTTTGAATAAATTTGTTTTTGCTTCCTAGGAAAAAAAAATGTGTTTTTCTGACTAATAAACAGCGGATTTAAGCTTATACACCTGGTATGTGTTACAGGGGAAGGGAAAAGAAATACGTAATTGTTGAGATAATAAACACCTTCTTGCTCATCCATTTACCATTACTGATGCAGCACGCTAAGTTGGTTGTGAGAGGAACTGGAGCGGTTACTGGAGCGTTGACATCCATGGCGTTGCCGCTCTTACGGAGGACAGAGACCTCCTCCCTCTCTTACATTACTACTTTTGATTTTACAATTTTTCTATTCTTCTCTCTTTTTTGCGCGCAATATTATATACAAGCTCGCGAATATGTATATATTTCTTAGTTTTCCTACCTTTCACTTTTATATTCAAAATCAGCTATTAAAGTGTGCTAAGACACGATGTTGTTTCTCGATATTTTTTATTCTTGCGCCTCAACAGGTAGCCCCAGATATACGTGCAAAAAAAAAGAGAATAGGCTTTGAAATACAAGTGAAGTTTTTATCGAACTGCAGGAAGAAAGAATCGGTTAAGATTCAGCTAGCGTCTACTGTAGAACCGTGCGAGTTAAAAATCGCGTGTGCATCGTCGAAATACAGAATTGCTCAAGATGGCAGAAAAACTAGAAATTTTGCACATAGCAAAATTTGATGGAAAGAACTATCAGCAGTGATAGTTCCAGTTAACGTGTGCCCTGCGTGCAAAGAAAGTTGACGAGGTAGTGACGGGCATCTTGAGAAAGCCAGGTCTGAAAAATGCGGCAAAAGTCAAAAAGCTGAAAATATAGTTGAAGAAGGATACTGCTACCGTGTATGTCGTAACGTCCACCATGGAATTCTCGCAAGTCATGTTGATACAGAACTGCACGAGCTCGAAGGAGATTCTACAAAAGCTGAATTCCATCTACGAGCAAAAGACCGAATTAAACAAGATGCTAGTACATGAGAAGTTCTACCAATATAAAATGGAAAGCTCTGATTCGATCTCGCAGCACATAGCAAAAGTAGAGAATCTTGTGCAAGGAGAATCAATCAGTGACAGTTAATAAAGATACTAGGGAGTCTTCCGGTCAAAATATAACGGCATTCAGAAAGCATGACTATCTTTGGATGAGACCTATAGCCAATCTAACGACGTGGCTGCTTGACGAAAAAGCACGTTGAGGGCGACTATAATCAACGCCGATTATCAGCAGAATTATTATTATAGATAGAAGACGTTCATACTTACTTTTACACAAGTAAGTATAGGAATACAAAGAAAAGTATATGAAGAGATAAGGATAAGAACAACAGTCTTGTTGACTATACTGATTGAATTAATCGTCGATTAAGTTAATCAGCGTTGGTAACAGTCGCCTTTAGACACGAACGAGGCCAATAAAACTTTCAGCACAGTTGCGGAAAAGAAGAAAAGCATTCAAACGAAATCTTTCAAACTCAGTATAGTGTGCTTTAACTGCAACACAAAGGAGCATTTTGCAAAAAATTGCCTTGCTCCGCCGAAAAATAATGAAAATCATGGACAAGAAGAGCAATAATCTTGGAAACATGAGAGCATTCAATGCAAAGTATAGCAGCGGACTGCAAGAGTTAACAAATCCAAAAGAATCATGGATTATGGACAGCGGTGCATCGGTTCACATGTGTTATCGTCGGGATTTCTTCTCTATATTTCAAGAGATACAAGAGCAAATGGTAACCTTCGGAAACGACCGCATACTTTCAGTCAAAGGGAAAGATACAATTAAGATAAAAAAAAATCATCAATGATGAGTGGTATGAATCCATAATAAATGAAGTTCTACATTCAAATTAAGGAAAAATTTATTCTCGGAAGGCATCATTACAAAAAAAGGAATGAAAATAATAAAAGAAGACAATAGAGCTCACGTCTATGACGGAAACAGGTCAATAGCCAATGCAATTAGAGAAGCAAATAATTTATACTGAATGTTGTTTCAGTTACAGTTCCGTCAAGTAAATAATCTAATCACAAACGAGAATGCAAGTATGGCATGAAAGATTAGGACACAAGCAAGCGCTACATGAAATGATGAACAAGAATCTGGTTCAAGGAATTTTCTAATACAAGTTCCAATTTCTTTTATAAATCATATGTAAAGGAGAAATAAGATAGATTACCAGATTCTCTCGATCGAATGATAACCAGCGGTTAGAATCAAGTGAAAAGATTTATAGTGATTTATGCGGATCAATGTCAACAGCTTCCTTCGGAAGATTTAAGTTTCTTGTAGTTTTCAAAGATGTCTGCATCGACTGTAGGAGTGTCTACTTCAGAAGACACAAATCAGATGCATTTGAAAAATTTTAAAAATTTCTAAACAAAATAAAAAGATTTAAGCGGCGAGTAAAGATTCTTCATACTGATAACGGTACGGAGTATTGCAACGAAGACATGAGAAATTTCTTAAACAAGAAAGGAATAAAGCATGAGACGACAGCCTCCTATACGCCTGAGCAAAATGGGCGAGCCGAGAGAGACAATAATAGAAAGTGCTCATTCAATAATCATCGCTAAGGACATATCGAAATGTCTTCGGAAACTGTATTCGGCTGATTATATATTGAACAGAACAGCGACTACGCAAACACCGAATATCACTCCGTTTGAGTTGTGGACGGGTCGCAAATCATCCTTGTCATTTAAGAGTTTTTGACAGTACGACATATATACATGTTCTCAAACAGTTCAGGGACAAAGTGTCATTGAAATCTAAACAAATGATTCTTGTTGGATATAACGACGAATTTTCGAATTATGATCTCTTTGATCTCTTTAAGACAATCATCAAAAAGATTAAAATATCAAGACATGTTATTTAAGGGACTACATACACTTAGAAACTTTGAAAAAACGCATTTTTCGTTTTTTGCATATTCGAAAAATTTGAAGTCTTCAGAATATCCTCTGCAAGTTTCAAAGTGATTCCTTGAAAATTGTTAGAAATATAGCGAAAAAGATCTAAACGCGTTTGATGATGCAGGGCTACGATAGATGTGTTATAATCCTTCGCATGATAGTTTTTTGTTATTTAAGCTGACGATTTGCAGTATGTACAGGAATAAATACGTTTCTTTCGTCAGTAGTTGTGTCCGTTAGTCCAATTATTCGTTTCGATTTAATTATAAGCGCAGTAGAGAGATCGTTGTAGAAAATAATTTTGTGATAAAAATGGAAAGGAAAAAGGTTCCAGAAAAGCTCAGTCAGGCAATTTTAGAAAAGATAAGAAAAGGAAAAGACTGCATTCTCTCAATAAATACGAAACAGAAAAAGCGACAACGAATATCAGCGTCTCGGCGAAAAAATTAAAAACAGCAGACAAGTTTCTGAAGAATAAAGGAATCGAATATCGCATTTTAAATTTCATCACTGTGTTCTCAACAATTTCTGAGCATGTAAAGTGCAAAGTATGTGACTCTAATGTGGAGTTTAAAGTAGGAAGCTCTCGGGGACTTGGTTTTAAAATTTTGATTGTGTGTTCATCTTGCAATCCAATTTCAATTCTATCATGTCCGTTCAGCATATGAAATTAATAGACAATTTATATTTGCTATGCGTTTATTGGGTATTGGTCTAAATGGAGCAAGAAAATTTTGTGGGCTAATGGATTTGTCAAACTACGTACTCTTGTCAAACTACGTACGATGTAATCATAAAAAAGACTTCATCTTTTTTTTTCTAAGCCGTGAAAGAAGAAATAAAAGAAACCTGCATAGAAAAAGAGTGTAAAGATATTTCCGAACCTTACAGTTTGTGAGGACGACACCAATTCATTTCATTGTATAGTATTTCTTCTATTATTGGATATTGCATTGGGAAAATTCTGGACTTTATTGTAAAATCGCTATTGTAGAGTGAAAGAATGCGAATATTGGAGTATACATCAAAATACTGCTGAATACGAGGAAAGTAAAACACAGAAAAGTGCTTACCGAATTACGAAGGGTCCGAAAAAATGGAGGTTGACTCAATTGTGGAAATTTTTCGAAGATCTATGGAACGTTTCACAGTTAAGTATATCAATTATTACATTGAAGATGGCGACTCCAAGATTTACTCAGTATTGTTAATGCGGCCCCATACAGTAACTCGATAAATATTAATAAAAAGGAGTGTGTAGGACACGTTCAGAAGCGTATGAGCAGCTGAGCATTAAAAATAAAAATAAAAGTCTCGAGGATCGAAACAAGTTAATTAGAAAAATAAACTCATTTATTATGGTTTAGCCATTCAGAGAAATTGTAATTCAAAGGACAAAATGAAGACGTCAATCTGAGCAATTCTATTATAGCTCTACAGATGAAAACCTACATCATGAAAGTTGCCCAGAAGGACTCATAGTGTAGCTGACAACGAGCAAAAGCCGATGCTACCCTTGACGCTTACAAGCACAATTATATGTCATTGCCTCATGATGTCTTGGAAGCTGGATATATTCGACCAACTTACGACGACTTGAGTAAGGACACTTTGTTAGAGCGCTGCTCAGGCTTTACGCAAAATAATAATGAAGCTTCAATAACATTATTTAGAGAATTGCATTGAAAATTTTAAACAACGGTTTTTATCGTGAAAATATCGTGCGGCGTATATTGCCGCCTGAGTCTTCAATGAAGACCCATTGAAGGCAAATCAGATACACTATATGTATTTTCTTTATTTTCTATCCATAGCGAGTCCTTGTTATCTATGCATTTTTTGTGATGTCTAAAGTTCTATACTTCTATAGTCTGCAAATATTTATCTTAAGTATTTCACATACATCGCCTATAAATACAGCCTCGCTATGATGAAGGATGCTTCTCAGAGTCAAGTCTTGTCCATACGAAGTTGTCATATCTTGTGTGAAGCTTATGTTTTGAGCAAAAAGAAGAAAATGAAATTTTTTGTTAACCTGTTAAAAAAGGAAAATGTTATTAGTGATAATGATGATGTAGAAGTGGAGGAGGACGATTCGGTCAAGGAGGCTGAAGAGATGGAGATCGAAGAGGAAGAGATTGAAAAGAAGAAGGAAGAGGAGGAAAAGAAAGTTTCTGCTGGAGAACGCTTCTGCTGGAGAAGTCTGGTTTTCCTTCCCAAATCAATTTGAATGATTCTGAGGAAATCCCCCAATTCATGCCCGATTTTTTTGATATAACTAATGAATTGGACTTAGGCTAAGGACTGTCTACCTTCTTAGCTGTCTGATACTCGGGAAGAAGAAGATGGAGGAGGAATAGAAATTTGTTTAGCGGAGGAGAGGAAGAGAAGGAAAAGGAAAAGGAGAAAGAGGAGGAGGAGGAGGAGAAGAAAAAAGAGGAAGAGGAGAAAAAAAAAGAGGAGGAGAAGAAAGAGGAGGAGGAAAAGAAAAAAGAGGAGGAAGAGGAAGAAGAATCTTTTTACATTTTCTTTTAAAAAAAAATATCGGCGCTTTTTTGTTCGTTTTACCATGTAATACCATAACGCATTTTGGGGTGCAGGGCGACAGCGGCGGCAGCGAAAAAAATACGCATAGCGGAACGTTATCACATGTTTATCTGTCCATCGTTCAGGATCCTATGTTTACATAAACAGTGATATTCAGAGTCTTATGTTTATGTAAACAACAATACAGCCGGGAACTTTTTCCGCGCTAATTCCCCGCGCCTACCCCCCCTCCTCTCTCACACACTCACGTTTCTTCAGATCTCTGGCTTAAAACCTGCTATATACTCCTACTGGCGTTCATTCAATTTATATGCGGATATACAGATTTTCCGATTTTTACTTAAAAATAACAATAACTTTGAATGATTCCCTCAGGACATAATTCCTTTTTTATGTGATTCTACATTCCAAATACTAAAAAAATACTACACGAGTTAAATACTATATACAGGACCAACTTAATTCGGTCGGAATTAATTTGAATTTTTCGTTACATGGTAACTTTAGCACACTGCAATAAATGTCCAGTGCTTTTGATCGGAAATAACCATTCTAGTTTTTTTTACGATCAATTTCGATCGGATTCAGTATTGAAGTGATGAACTTTATCCGTTGAAATGTAATTTTCGATTACATGTGAATAGAATATGAAACGTCGTATGCCTACCAAATAAAATTTCATCAGATAAATCTATAATCTGATTGAACATTAGACTTGAACGGATAAAAAAGAATATTTTATTCAATCAAGTTTTATATTTAATCACATATGCTGTATCCGATCCGATGAAATATTCGATGAAAAAATAACCGATCAATTGGAAGGCGTTTACCAATCACAGAATAATTGGTCACATGAACAGTGATTGTTTCCATAAACTATGTAGGCTGGCATTACCACAATATACATTTGTGACATTGCTAATGATATTGATATCACCAAGCGAACATGTGTCTCTAACGCGAGTTTGATTTTTATTGCACATTCTTTCTTATTCTTTGCCGTATTCTTGGTTTATTCTTATTTTTGGTCATATAAACTGCAATGTCCGTATTGAAAAAAGAAATGTATGGCGACGAAATTTTCCATGATATTAAAATCCAGGATATAAAAACAGTGACTTTTACTCTCATGACTTTTAATCTCATTTTCATTAAATATTGTTTTAATTTTTAATCAATGTTTTCTGTTTTTCATTATTATGATCATGATGGAAAAATACGATCTATCGAATAATTTAATCGATTAAGGGGATGCTAGAGTCTGTATTACCGATAAAACTATTCTAAATTCGGTAGTAATGACTTCTTTCATTCATTTCTTATACTTATTACATATCGTTGTGTCTCGTTCAGATGCATTTATCTGTCTTTATCTAATATATTGCAACGCCATCTTTTAGAAGATTGAACATCTACTGCTAGACACATCTATTGCTTTGTTTATCTTTCCGAGTTTTCGCTCAGCGTTCGTCATTCGTAAATCGATATAAATCCTTCTTTTGAAGCTCTTAGCGTAGTTTCATGAACTCAGTATTGTTTGTACATGTCTTACGCTGAGTGATGCACTATCGTGTGGTTCATATGAGCTATAAAGCTTTTGTATTAAGGAAACATCTACGTCAGATAACAGCTCTACTTGAAGTTGAGCTGAAAAAAGCTAAGTTTTTAACTTTTTTCCGATTTTAGTATAAAATCTATTGTAGCACTCCCAAATTTTGTGTCTACTTTAATCCTGTAAAAAGAATTTTGATTCCGTTTAGTAAATTTGGAGATTTATATCAATCGGCAAAGTTCCGATAATTTGGCCACTCCAGCACTCCCCTTAATGTTATCCGATCAAAAATATATGCGTGCAAATATTTAATCAGTCGAATAGTCCGTTCAAAAAATAAACAGATATTTCTCATCACACATTCCGATGAATCTATTTCCGATTAAATGTGACCGAATTTTTTTACCGATCAAAATAATCGTAAATATCCGTTTATTACTTTTTGAAAGGATAATCCGATTATTACGATCTGAAAAAGCCTGTATATTTTTTTAGTGTAGACGACTATTGGCGCTCAGATATTTATATGAAATGTGTATAATTTCAAAATGTCAGAGTTAATGAGATCAAGTACAACTGAAGAGTGACGATAATCGAAGCGCTTCGTGCCGGACATTCGCCGACTGAAATTATTCATCAGATACCCACGATCGATCCTTTACGACATTGCGCAAAAGTATACAAATGTGAAGAAGTCCGAAGAAGATTCTGCTAACCCGACGAAAGAGTTATTCAAGAAAAAAGACTGCAAGGACCCCAGTTGTCATCCAAAGCTCAAGAGCTCATTTCGGAAGACTCAGGGGTGTCGCTTCGGAAAGGGGGTCTACTGGGGTCTACTATATTGAGGATGAGTGATGACCATTTTCGAATCATCAAAGAGGATTTGTACGTTTTATGTACTCCAGATATGGCAAATGTTGTCTGAGAATATTAAAGCCAAGAGAGTTGTCCGCTGTAATTTGCTTCTTTATTTGTTGAAGCACGAAGCCGCAGGTCGCCTCAGATTTTTTTCCGATAAGATTTTTTACTGCTGATGCAAAAGTGCCGGAGGAACAACCGTTGACTCGCTCATAATCCCCAGATTGTCCCCATAATAACCAGAACAAAGTTTTTGACGAATGTTCACGTCCTAAGTGTCGTCTCCAATGAGAATGACACACATCATGCCGCCTTATTTAAAAAAAAAAAGAAAAATCATGAAGGAAATTTATCTCTGGATTCTAAGAACTGTACTAAATCCATAGATGAAAACGGCCTCCGGAAGGTCGTATATTTTTCAACAGAATGGCGCGCCGACTCACGCAAGACATTTAGTGCAAAAAATTAGCTTTCTCACAACGTGGACATATTTTGGTCCAAGGAATTCTGCTCTCCTAGTAGTTCAAATTTAAATCTCTTAGATTATTTCGTTTGAGACATTATTAAAAAAGTGTCTGACAAATTCAAACACCCCAACACCACATGACAACACAACATTTCAAGCCACT
>Ga0157362_1000967_pt1 | contig 11226 bp, 10 predicted proteins | sample AttlaeALBM3_FD_111480 | JGI IMG/M metagenome (GOLD analysis project Ga0157362, IMG submission 111480) | Fungus gardens microbial communities from leaf cutter ant in Ribeirão Preto, State of São Paulo, Brazil - Atta laevigata ALBM3 | ecosystem: Host-associated > Fungi > Mycelium > Unclassified ... | reverse complement strand
GTATACACAAATTGTCCGAAAGATGGGAAAAATGTATAATTAGCGAGGGCAAGTACTTTGAATAAATTTGTTTTTGCTTCCTAGGAAAAAAAATGTGTTTTTCTGACTAAAAAACAACGGATTTAAACTTATACACCCTTATGTATCATGATGTATCTAAACAGTTCGCAGTACAAATACATGTTGAAGTACGCTGTACTATAATATCATGTACACTTTTTGTACTACTATCGTGCAGTTACGCCATACATCGCCATTTCATGACAGTACAATAACAGTTATTGTTAGTCAGCTCCTGTCATCCTGAAGACGAAGCGAGCTGCCACCTCACCCACAAAGATATATACGACAGATTATTTTTCCATTATTCAACGAATCTGTCACAAGAAGGGGGAAAAAACCAGCAACGCCTGCAGGGCATCTCTTTCGCCGCGACACGCCTCGAGTCCTGAGTTTTCGAGGTGCCTCACCTCCATGGGGGGGAATCACGGGGAGATCCACATTTGTGTCTCGTCCCCAGATCCACGCCCTGACCCTATAAAAGTGTTAGTACATTTCCCTAAATTGTTCAGTGGTGCGTGTGTTTACCGTGATGAAATACGGACTCTGTCAGGGATACTCCTGTGATGAGGGACAGGTCTCTCTTAACTGAGCTTCCTCACATCACTTCCAGGGCATTAGCCTATGCTGGTGAACAGTCCCAGAGTCTAATTCTCTCTTTAAGGTTGCTTTAACCATATGATTCTTTAAACAAGTCGACGAGTATTTGAAATGCTTCATTTGATACTAGGAATTGTATCGTCTCAGGCAGTTCCACTTGTTATGAGGAATTATATCTCGCAAAGCAAATATAATTTAGCAAAAGCTTTTTTGAGTTCTCGAATTCTGGACACTCTAAGATGAGGTGCCAGACCGTGTCCTCTTTAGCTCCACATTTGCATGAATTATTTTCAGTAAGCCCTAACTGTGAGAGTTTTGGAAATTATCATCAATTATCCCAATTAGAATCTGCGTGGACCAGTAGTTGGGCTGAACTCATTCGGCCTGAAGCCTTTCTTGTATGTTACTGAAGAAGGTGAACGTCACCCGATCCTTTGTCGAGATTTCCCACCTAGTTTGCCATGTCTTTATTATCTCTCGCCTTATTATTTTCTTTACGTCTTCCGTACCTTTTTCAATTACGATTTCATTTATCTCTGCATTATTGTCTTTTCTTACCTCATATAGGGCTCTACGCTCATATAAGAGTAAGTCGATGAGAGTTTGTTCTGCACGCAGACTTCCATGATGCTGTGCGGTATGCGCTTGTGTATGCTACTTCGCGCTGCACAGCTCTAAGAACTTTCCTATCCTTCTCAGTATCCTACACAGGTCGGCCCATCCTGCAGCGCATATGCAACTATTGGGGTGAATACTCCCCAGTATATTGTAGAAAGCGTTCTGAATTTAAGATCCCGTTGAGATCTTGCCAACTTGCCAAGTTTATTGAAGAATGATCCTACTCTATTCTTTAAATACTTGCAATGTGATTCGACTCGCATACTTCTTTTCCAAACACCAAGGTATCTAACCGAATCTTTGAATTTGATTTTTGTCTCACCTAACCTACCAATGGATGGTCTACTTTTAAAATTTACTCTTCTTTTTCTATTCTTTGACCTTCTATTTTGGCGTGTTCCTCTCTGTCTATCGATTTCCTTCTTAACTTCTCGCTTCTGAGCAAGATTGCCTCAATCTTTTGCTCGGAGATTTGAAGTTTAGCTGATTTACACCGATTTAACAATCCGGTTTACTAATATCTGGCTTTCAGCATCTGTCTCCCTTCGGGAGTTACGACTTACTAATATAATAAGATCGTCCGCGTATGTTACAAAGCGATCTTTAGTATTTCTATCTGTACTTCTATCATCTTTAACAATTCATCAAACATTAGGTTCCAGCAAATCGGCCCAAGCATCGAATCCTGTGGGCATTCTCTTGTTGCCCACTTTGTATCACTTATCGAGATGCTTACTCGCTTTTTGTCGAAATAGCTTCGAAGAACTTCGAAGACATTCTTAAGACATTCTCTTGCCTTCAAGCCTTGCAATACTAAGGGCCAGACGTTGTCAAAGAGCAATGCCATAGTGTACCTTCCTTTGAAAATAGAGGCCGTAGCTCCATGACCGCGTCCTCCGTCGACTTGCCCGAAATCCGAACTGCCGATCAGAGATCCTTCCCGGCGTCAATGCCGTGTTTATTAGATTTTTAAGAAGCATTTTAAAAAGCTTCTCGAAGAGTTTCCCTGTTACAGAAAGAAGACATACTGACCTATGGGATTTTGAGTTCTTCTCGTTATTGTCCTTGTCCTTTAGAAGGACTCGTAATGAGCTCTTCTTCCAGACCGTAGAAAAGACGCCTCCCACTGAAGGCATCCATTAAATATTCTTAGAAATTATTCAGGGATTTCTCTTACTGACATTTTTAGTACTTTGACTTCTATCAAGTCCATGCCTGGAGTTTTATCATTCTTGAATGTTTTGACTGTGGCATGGAATTCTTTCCCTGTGAAGAATGGGGCATCTACCATATCTGACGCTATTCTTGCTGGATTTCTAATTTCGCCTTGTTTTTGCGTATCTTCGTAGCTTAGGTCATTTAGTATATGTGTATCCAATAACCATTGTGCTGTTTCCTTTATGGTCTTTGTCAGAGGCTCACCTCTTTTGAGTGTGCTTATGACCTTTTTTATTTTCAGCTTATTAGCTTGCTGTTTATATATAAAGCCCCATGGCTTTTCATTGCCACATTCTGTGACAAACTTTTGCCAGCTTTCATACTTTGTCCTCCTTATCATTCTATTGTACTGGCATAAGGATTTTCGATATTCTTATTTTAAGATACTGATTGTTCCAATTTCAGATTCAGTCCTTTGATTTCTTGATCCTCTTAAATAATCCTTGGATTATTTTCCTCTTTCGGCTCCCTTCTTTTTACAGCTTTGTCAATTCTTTCGTCCACTACAGATTTGACTTTCTGAAAACCCTTTTTCTCAGCATCGATTTTTCGTATGTCTCCAAAATTACTTCCTGTAATTCTCCAACCATTCTTTCTATTTCTTCCGCCGAGGGCCCCGAGCATCGATTTGGATCTTTTAGGTTCTCACTGAATCGCTCCCAGTCGGCCCGTCGTGTGTCAAATCTATTGCAGTTCTACGATCATTCGCCGTCCTTAGCGTCCTCAGCCCGATCTCCACGGAACTGTGGTCACTAATCGTCCATTCTCGCCTTATTTTTCATATACCGAAGTTGGCTTATTTAAAGGGACACCAGGGTCACATCTATGAAAGACGATCTCCTCCTCGTGAGCCCTTCGTTTATTACAAGACCAAATGTGCGAATGAAGATTTCGAACTTCCTTCCTCTCTTGTCAATTTCATAAAAGCCCCAGAGCGACGATCGCGCGTTGATATCTACCACTATGAGTCTTTTATCCCTCAGGGAATGGAACATCTTTTCGAGATGGCCCTCAATTTCATCGCTGTACTGAAAGTAACATGACACAATGTACTGATAGGCTAGGAGTCTGCACTTCCACACACACAGTGGGTCATGCTGAGCTACAAGACAAATATCATCTGCAAACTGCATCGGAGGTTGCTGACCGTTACCAACGCTCACGGACATTCCGAGCGCACTGCAGCAACTTTTATCCCTGTTTCTAGCATATAAAAATTGTAGCTTTCACCTTGATATATGGTTCCTGTAATAATAGAATATTAAGTTGCTTTTCGGCGACGACCTGTTACCATAGCTGACTACCCTGTATTCAATTGTAGTATTCTAGCTCTTATTGACTTGGAGCTGGAGGATAGATGATGCCGCTTGAGTGCCTTGTCTTTGCGATTCGCATCTTTATATATCGCATCTTTGTAAGTCTATGCTGATTTTACGATGGTATTGGGTACAAATTAGTTCAGTCCGTTTTTTTATGCATTTATTTTAAAACAAAATGAATGAACAGATCAATTAAAGTATTGTCCATCACTGCCTACTACTTTTTTCCATCTTTCAGACAATTTTCGAATTCCATCTCGAAAAAATGACTCATCTTTGGAGGCGATCCAATTTTGAAGTCAATTTTCGATTTCTGCGAAAGAAGTGATTTGCTACATTCTTCGGAACAATCAGTAATCAGAAGGAGCAATGTCCGGAGAATACGGCGGGTGCGGTAAAACGTCCCATTTGAACGTTTCCAAATATTTTTTTACGACTTTAGCATGAGGCCGAGCGTTGTCATGAAGAAGAATAATTTTATCATGTCTTTGCTCGTATTTTGATTTTTCTCGCAATGCACGGCTCAAACGAATCAATTGTAGCCGATACTGATCGCCCGTAATAGAATCGCCAGATTTCAGCAGCTCATAGTAAACAAGATCCTTTTGGTCCACCAGATACAGAGCATGATCTTCGAACCATGAATGATCGGCCGTGATGTTGATGTTGAGGCAACGATTGACTGGTAGAGTAGTATTTTTTCTTCTTGGGGTTATCGTGGAATATCCACTTCTCATCTCCAATCCGATGCAAAAAACCTTTTCTCTGTTGTTTTTGAATTAGCTGTTCGCAAGTGAAAAATCACCTTTCAACGTCTCTCAGTTTCATTTCATAAGGCACCCTTGTTTTTGAATCATTCCCATGGCTCTCAATCATACAGAAATGGCTTGTTGAGTTATCCCCAATGATTCTGCAAGCTCCTCTTGATTCTGATCTTCTTCGAGTAATGCCTCTAATTCTTTGTCTTCGAATTTTTTTGGCTGTCCAGAGCTTGTCTTCAAACGCTGAAATCTCCATCCTTGAAATGTGAAAACATTCCCTACATGATTTATCAGTTGGAGCAATGTACCATAAACTTCGACAAGCATTCGATTCGGGCTTCAGCCGCATTTTTCTTTCAATTAAAGCAGAAAATCAAAACCTCCCGCAAATGCTGCTTGGTTAATACAAAATTCGACACACAGTAATAATCAAGGTTTTCGTATGAAACTCAAAGCGATATAAACTGAATATTATTAGCAAATGTTTAACCTCTCTGAAACCGCCAAAATCAGTCACTATGAACCATTCACAACAGCTGGAGCTATCTTTAGGAAAACGGACCGAACTGTACTCTCAATAATTTATCGGGTTATGACACGCACTTTATAATTAAAAAAAATTGCTACTGAGGACAAGTAGATGTGCTATCGATAACCAAAGAAAAATATATTTCTTTCACAAAATGTTGATAGTATCAAAGACAAAAATGAAAATAATTTTCAAAAAAATTGTGTGAAAATACATTTTATAGATTTATTTAAATTTGTCAGTATCAGTTAAGTTGGTGTCGTATCTCGATAAAGATAAATTAAAAATCATACGTTCCGAAATTTTCAGCACTATCAGGCGTAGAATTTAAATTACTGATTCGTAAATTACTGATTCTTTTTGTACGTTGACTATATCAAAAAATTGCAGGTTTACCACCACGCGAATCATTTACAGTTCGTTGATGGGCGATACCGAGAGTGATTACGCTCACCTGGTAGCGATTTTCCATCCGAATGCTTGGCGAGTACAGTGATCTATATTTGAAAACCAATGTCTTGTAATTAGCCGACATTTTCGAAAATTTTCGCGAAAGTTGTATCGCGAGTTCTTGATCCCTCTGCTGAGAGTTCTTTAGTGGGATCGAGGTTGGCTCCTTCTAAGCAAGTCATACTGATATAACATAGCCGATGCCGGAAAGACCAAATGACTCTTACATGGCGAACATAACTATTGTGCGTCGCCGTGCGTTTCGACGACTCTGCCATCACTGCTCCCTTTCTTCGGAAAGAGGGCGGTATGTGAAAGACCTGGGACTGACATGGTTCGAATTATAGGATACAGAAGAAGATAATAAGTTGAGAGCTAACAAAGATGTGACAAATTAGATGAGAAATTTCGACAAAGAGTCGAATGACGTTCACCTTCTTTAATAACATACAAGAAAGGCTTCAGGCCGAACTATTGGGTTCACTCCAACTATTGGTCTACATAGATTCTAACTGAGCTTGGTAATTTCCATGCGAAACTCTCACAATTAGGGCTTACTGAAAATAGTTCATGCAAATATGGAGTTAAAGACACAGTCTGGTGTCCAGAACCTCATCTTGGTGTCCAGAATTTGAGGCGTAAAGAATTGTTTTATCAGATATAATTCCTCATAACGAGTAGAAATTGCCTGAGGTGATACAATTCGCAGTGTCAAACGCCGAAGCATTTCAAACACTCGTCGACTTCTCTAAAGAATCATTATGAATAAAGCAATCTCAAAAAGAGGACTAGATTCTGGGACTGTTCACTAGAACAGGGCTGATGCCCTCGAAGTGGTATGTGAAACTCAGTTAAGGGAGATCTACCCTTGATCACAGGAATACCCCTGAAAGCAAATCTGTAACTCGTCACGGTAAACACACGCACCACTGAGCAGTTTAGGGAAACATAACACTTTTATTACAGGGTCATGACGTGCATCTGGGGGACGAGACGCTAATGAGTGGGCCTCCCCACTAATGAGTGGGCCTTCCCATGGGTGCGCCTCGAGAACTCAGGACTCGTGATCTCGAGACGCCTCGCGGCGAAACTGCTCATTCCTGCAGAAAAGTTCTGCAGAACGCTGCTGGATTTTTCTATTATCCTTCTCGTAACGATTTTGTTGGATGATAGAATAGTAGTATGTCGCATATACCTTTGTGGCACTTCACTCCGGTTTCAGGATGGGGCTAACAATAGCTGTTACTGGTTTAGACATCGGTGGTTATACCCCTTGTGCGTTTGACTCATGACCTACTGTTCGAGTTCGAGTTTACCGGCGCCCCACATAGAGTTGACTTGTTCCAATAAGGTAAGACGCTATCTAATTATCTGATTATCTCAGCATTATGGCTAGCTAAGCTAATATCTAATCCTAATCCTAATCCTAACCCAATCCTTATCCTTATCTTTTCAGGGCGTCTGGAGACGAGACGCAAATGAGTAGGTAGTCTCCGTGAGTACGAGATGTCTTTAGGACTCGAGGCGTGTCGCGGTGAAACTGCTTATTCTTGTAAAAACGCTCTGCAGGCGCTGGTGGGTTTTTCCATCGTCCTTCTCGGTCTCGTTGGATAATGGAATATTAGTCTGTCGCATATACCTTTGTGGGTGAGATGGCATGTATTCCTCGTCTTTGAAACGAGACTAACAATAACTGTTATTGTACTGGGAAGTAGCTATGACTCTCTCTCAAGGCGAGATGATTGATACGCAATACACAGCCTCTCATCTCCAAATCACACACAATTACCTCTAAGATGATACTCTCGGACGTCTTAGGACGGCTGTGGTAGCGGACATGGAATTGATGGTGTTAAGGCATTCTGGGGCTGCTGATTCTCTTAGCATCTTGATCCCTCCGCTGGGATCGGAATCAGCTTTTTCTAAGAAGGTGCTGGGATCGGAATCAGCTTTTTCTAAGAAGGCATATTAATGCAGCATAATTATAAGTTGGCATCAGAATGGCCAATTAATTAGCCAAATGGCCAAATGGCTTCTATGTGACGACCACAATTATTGTGGAATGGCCGGGCGTTTCGGTTTCTGCTGTCACTGCCACCCCCTTTCGCGTATTGTCCGGCACGAACGATTTCTTGCAAATGTGACAACGCGTCACGCTACGGTACGATTGTTCTTTCGACAGCATTTCCATGGGCACGTTGACGGATACGATATTTTTTACACGATGTGCCAAGTCTTAGAATTGTTGCGCGACGGAATTTTTATCGAGACGGAACTGATACGCTGATAACGTGTTGTTGTATAAACAATACTACGTTTCTAGAACTGTTGATACATGTATGCATCTACCTTATCAGGTTCCGTCTTCCACAGAACGCACTCTAAATCGGCGTAGATTCTAAGACAGCACTCGTCCTTGTTCCTTGTTACTATAGTTTCCAAACTCTTCGCTCGAGAATCGAGCACAGTTGTTTATTTTTTTATAGACTATTGCGTGCGATTGCAATTTTTTGTTCGAGTCAAAGTATGAAGATATCTGAAAAAATAAAAATTATTATTACTATTATTAATGTGATTTCAAGAAAATGATTATTACTGTCTATTATTATTGTCATTTCGAAAAAATTATAATTTTTTCATGTGTACTTACCGATCGTAGAAAAATTTCTTGTGCTCCATTCTGGTGAGTTGTGATCTCACGAGATGCGATAGATTTTTTATTCATGCAAAATGAATGACTTAGAGGGACGTTACGTGGATCTTGCATGTACGGCACGTTGATGTGCTTCTCTTTCTTCTTTCTGTCACTTATAAGGTTATAAAGGAAAAATCTGTTTATTCTCGATATCGTATACATTGATCGTCATTCAAACGGTTAAATTTGAAAATGTCTTTTAAAGTGGAAAATCATGTTCGTAAAATTCAACTGTCATGTAATGCGAATACGATTCTCGATCTCATTTCTTTCTGTAGGGTATAGAGCGGCAACCATGCGAAACACTCATTATCCGTTGAACGCACACAGATCACCGCTTATTTCATCACTATTTCCCGCGTCACTTTGATGTGGCATTCCGCACACATTAGATTTAATTTATTCACGCTGATAATTAAATTCATATATGTGACAATACTCACCCGCTGTCGCGTTCTTGGAACTCTTCGAGCGACATCAATATGGGCTCGATGACATGCTCACGCAAACCGATATATCTTAATGTTCTTAATGTTTATACTCTTAATGGCACATTTGTCATTCGTTGCAAACTCGTCATTGAACTCGCAGTGTTCGCTAACTTCACACTCAACCACATTAATGCTCGACGAGACAAAAATAAGACCCAAAGTGGTTGTCGAATTACATGTTAAGCGAGTTGAAGTATCAATTAATTGCTTTAGAGAAAAAAGTGACGCGATATCGAGTAACAGTTTGGTGTTACATATCAATTTGATAAAGTATGTTGACATTAAAATCACCCAGGCACACGCATCGATTATACATGCCGCATAGGATACGTATGATTCTATAAAATGCAAGTCAGAAAATGATATATACCCGGAGGGTACGATATACGTAGATACGACCGCCGAGCAAGATGGAGAGACACAGCAACAATGTCAATGAGAGTACCCTTCGACGGAACGCCCAAGCCGATCGGAGAGAATTGGAGAGACTCATCGATATATACCGCCCCCGCGGCGGTAGATCCTGTGGATCTGTCCGAGTGAACGAGCGTAGTTATCTATGTCGACGGATCCAGAATCAATATTCCGTAACCAAGTCTCCTTGATGGTCAGAATATCCAAACAGTAGAAAACGATATATATAGATAACGTTTCTGACCAACGCAACATGCGGAATGAACGACCTAACGTTGTGCGCAACACGCAGACTGCCATTGCGAAAGACACCCGACTCCGAAAATTGAGACGGATCTGTAGAAAATCACGCAGAGCCACGTCCACCGGACGTAAGCGGCGGGAACAGGGGAACGAGATGAGAGGGAACGGACGGGGGTGAAACGGACCTGAGGATGGAGAGAAGTGAATCCAGGGAGGTGATACGAGGGCGTATTATCCTTGACATGAAAATAAGTGATCCCCCTACGTATCCAAATACGTCTAACACCATGCGCCGCCGTCAGTCGACGAGTCTCAGCAAAAGTGCGCCGCTGTAGCCTGCTAGCAAATAGAGATCCTATCGATCGGTCAGAAGCCGCAGATATCAGATGCATTCAATCCACCCCTCCGACAAGTCCTGACGATTAGTTCACTGCGTCTCGCTATTGTCGTAAGTTTGACATAAGGAGACGAGGACGAATTCTTATCAAGAATCCTGAAGACCCGCGTAATCTCTGATGAAGACTCCGAGACATTAAGGGAGGATAAAACTTTTGTTGCACTCAGTGCAGTTCTCTGAAGGGATCTTTGGTAGACCGAATACGATGAGCTCATGGTCTCTTTGCTCACTGATTATGCGCTCGAAACTAACAGACAGCAGTGTTACTAAATGTGTCGCTTTTCTGGCGTATGCGCATTGAAAAAGGACTCAATAACGTACCAAAATCATAAGAAAATAGGTATTATTAGAGTCTTTGTTTCAATATTGAAAATTACAAAAGAATTTTTAGAAATACAAAAAATAGACAGATATATGTGTATATGTTTGTGCATGTATACAAAAGTATGTATGTACAATGCAATTATACAACATTATTTATTTAATTATTTATTTAAAGAAATAATTAATAATAATATTTACCTATATGAGGGAGAAAAAAGGAAAGGAAAAAAATATTGATATAACAAAACATTTTCTTAATTTAAAATTAAATATTTTATTTAGCAGAAATTGTAAAGAATACCAACATTTGTTGCAAGGGTAAAAGAAAACTGCCAAAAACCTTACCAGTATTCATAGAAGTATATACTTTTACAAAAACAAAAAATTTCTTATATAATTATATAAAATTAGTACAAAAATATACAAATAAAACTTAATGTGATTAACATTGCATAAAGTACAAAAATAAAATAGTTTTTTCAACAATCTAAATAAAAAAAGTTTCATTATCAACTAGAAATGACAATACAAAAAAAATCGAAGTAAATAATATATAATAAATAATATATAATATATAATAAATAATATATAATAAATATTCGAATAAATAATGAATAATAAACAAAATCCATATACATGTTAAATAAAAGTATAATTTAAAAACTAAACATCACTATATTTGGGAAATATTGCAATATCCATTGTAATAAATAAATTCTGAAATTTAGAATAATGATTAATATTAATAATAATACTAGCATGCATATAAAAAAGCGTCTATATTAAATATGAAATAAAAATCACTAATTATAATGGCAATATTAAAAACAACAGATGTAAATGACATTTTCTTTATATAAATTTTCTGAATTATAATATGTAATTCTAAATGTCTGGGCTCAACTTCAAAATTTAAGCAATTATTTTCTTGAGCTTGGAAACTTAATTAAATAATACAAATTGAAATTGTATCATTTGATAATCGATTCCTTCTTATTTTTCACATCCGAAACTATTGAAAAAATACATTCAGCTTCGGCATTTGAATGTGGAAGAGAAAATACTATTTCGATTAAAGACTCTAAAGTTGAAAACATTTTGTCCGTT
>Ga0157362_1000966_pt1 | contig 11228 bp, 7 predicted proteins | sample AttlaeALBM3_FD_111480 | JGI IMG/M metagenome (GOLD analysis project Ga0157362, IMG submission 111480) | Fungus gardens microbial communities from leaf cutter ant in Ribeirão Preto, State of São Paulo, Brazil - Atta laevigata ALBM3 | ecosystem: Host-associated > Fungi > Mycelium > Unclassified ... | reverse complement strand
ATCTCTATTATCCATTCTCGTGTACGCTGCAGATTTATGCGTCAGAGAGCACGTTGTTGCAGAGGGGCGGCCTGCTCGATCGAAAGAACGCGTTTACAGGCGTGGCATTCCATGTTGGTCGGAGCCCGAGTTATTTGCAGTCGGTTGCGATTGCACTCGGATCATGGCCTCTTTTTGCACCAAACACGAACCAGAAGCATCGACGAACGAGATGGCCGGCGCTTCGAAGAGAAATCTTATCGTCTTGAATGGACCCGATAGAGAACATTGTGGTGTTTAAGTTTGTCGAAAGGTCCTGTCCGTCAAGGAATTGTAAACTTCAGCTCAATACAGCAAAGTCATCGGTTGGTGTCACACGATTCTTCGGAGATCGATCGACGAAGAAATGATAAACAAGGAAATTTATACAATAAGATGTAATTACCGTGTATTTATTGAATCGCAAAGCTTAATTCTCGAAAATGTTCGCGCACATTTAAAAGCGCGATATATTATAATACAGTAGCGACCTATCTTTAGAGACGAGCTAATCTCGGTTTGCGAGAAAAGAAGAAGCACGATCGAAGCGCTTATTGGATTGGGCCACAAATGGCGGTCGAAATAGTCAATAGAAAGACTGTCGGCATTTTGGCTCAGATTAAAGGAATGCATTACTTTGATACATAGAGCTTTAGTACACGCGGTTCCACTTTATACGATCCCGTATGCATTTCTGGCTCCAGGTGGCGTGGTACGCGTTAGAGGTCAAAGACGTGAGGAAGACTCTAGAGACTTTGGAAACTAATCTTGACGTGATCTGACCGTATTGTCTCCTCTTAATACTGGAAGCAGGAGCCGTTCAAATAATAAGAAGATCCCGGCGTACAAGAAAAGAAATACGCGACAGAGATGAAGAGGTCAGGGAAAGGGAGGAAGACTCTCTGGAAGACGAATCACAATTTAGGAGTGTCATTGCCGCCGCCGACTCAACCTCACTGCTACAACGCCGACCGACTCTACTATTTTTGAGAGATGTTTATCTGGCCTGGATCAAATATATAGTTATGAGTTCCAGAAGGCGCTCGATAGTTCTCCGAAGAGATCACTATTGGTTGCCGCTGCTCCGCGGAACGTCGCACCAAAAATACGCGTGCTTGCGGTCGGGCTACTTGTCGACGCGTTCGTTCAGCCACCGCGATATCCTCGGCGATGTGCCAGAGCTGAGCGATGGCCGGGGATAGCGATGGCGCCGATATCTTCGATGCAAGACGCGTTCAACGTCTCTGGAAAGGAACATCACAAATTCGAGATGTCATTTCCAGAGATAAATCAAGGCGAAAAGATGAAGATCGTGTATAACTAATTTGTGATTTTATGTGTTTAAATTTATGTTTATTTGTATGACTTTTTCTTAAAATGTACGTCCTAATTCTGAAAGAAATGATCTAAAGTATCCAAAGATTTAGCTACAGATTTGAAAATAATTCTATTAGAGTATCAAAATATAAATTATGTATAGAACGTTTAAGTGTCAATGACAATGCTGAAATAAGTTTTGATATTTCATCAATTTGAGCGTTCTATACAATTATTTTGATAATCCAATAAAAATGTTATCAAATTTTTATCTTTTTTTCAACGAAACTGTATTTCCTAAAATATCTAAAAGAAAAGGTTAGATACATAACTTGATACAATTTTGTTGGATTATCAAAATAATTATGTAGGACATTCAAATCAGTCATTGTCAAAACTTTTTTGCAGTGCTCATTATGAGCGCGTTCTACATAATTATTTTAAATTGTTCTAATAAAATTGTTTTTAGATTTGTATCTACACCAGTTTTTTTTCCGTTCTGTCAGCAAAATTGTTTCCCGTGCAAGAATTCAGAGATTAGATTAAGAATTAGGCATTTTAAGGGAAAGTCACGTAAATGAACATTCAAGTCTTCAGTTAAATATAAAATCACTGATCAGTTGATACGCGCTTTTATGTATAACATTGCAAGATTACGTAATATCTATCGTCTGTGGACAAAAACGAAGTATAACACGCATCACACGAGGATTACAAAGCTAGGTAGCGGCCATCATTCCGCTGGAAGATATTCAGGAGGAAGCAAAACGTCCGACGCCACTGGACACGTGCAGCTCGACTACATCGTTTGTCTTGCGGACTTTGTTAGCCTTGTTACATATGAGAGCGATGTGTACTTCAGAATATCGCCGCGCGTCGGAATTGCGCCGGACGAAAATACTCACTGACGCTTCGTAGTTTCGATAAAAGATGCAAAAGATCCAACGAGAAACGATGCTGAGTTTGAAGACGATATCTATCTACATCGTATGTATAAATATCAAACAGATTTCGCAATAGATTTTTTTATTACTTTCACAGGATTTCCATCGGAATTAATTATACAGAAATAATAAATATTACAAATAAAAATCATCTGCAATAAAATCGTTCTCAAATCATAAAAGAAAAGCGCTAGCTTGCGCTAGCGCTATTCGCGAATGGATCTTAATTTTCTAGGAAATGGGATACGCGTATGGGAACGTTCATAGAATTCATAATCCCTCTGAAATTGCACAGTGCTTCGACAACGGTATCATTCGCAGGACGTTGCCCAAGGAACACGTGCGCCTGTTTATACACCAAACAGTGTATACTGACATCCCTGGTATTTCCGCGAGTCATAGTTCGCCATCGCGCGGATTAACATACATAACATGCCCGTGTAAATGCAAGTCATGCTGTATTCGATAGATATTCATCGAGTAATTCTCGATAATCTGGCGAGCGTTATCGCGTTATCAGATTTTATCAGACGACTTGCCCGCACGCGGATTTCGCCAATGGGATGAGACAGGGCGTGAAAAAAAGGCCGCGGCCGGATGAGCCCGCTCGCGTGCTGAAACCGCGCGAAATCGCCAATTTCTCGGGAATTCGCTCGCTCGCTCGCTCGCGAGACAATCGCGCGCGAAACCGCGCGGTATAGTTGCACTTGTGCGGTGTCACGGTCGAGTTAAAATTAGCAAGTCAACCGGATTCGCGCGCAGAGCGACGGGAGAGGCGCGGAGAGGCGCTTCGTCGAGCGAGCGAGCGAGCGAGCGAGCGCCGGACAGGCAGCAACGCGGCGAAACAATGACGACGACGATCACGTCCCGTGTGCAGTTGTACACGCACGCGTACACACTGCACGGTCGTGCTTCTCCGCGTAGCCCGTTCTCGTCCTTGCCGCGGGCAAAATGTACTTTATATTATTCGCGCGGCGCGGCGCGGCGCGTCGACGATGACGAGCTTTCGTTACGTCAATCCGAGAATGACGATCGACGTGCGCGTCACTAGATAGGATCGTAATAACATACAGTCCTAACCTCTCAAATTTATATTTTGTCTTTTTTTAGACATCGAGAGATATCATTAGCGTAAGTCTGAGGAGAAGGTAGTTTTTCTCATACGTAAAAAGTGACACAAGATATAATAAATCTCGCAGAAAAGGAGATAAGATTTGAATTATGACGTTTTAATTATCTTTTTTTTTTATGAACTTAAGTTAGTTTACTTCGATGAGATAATGTTTATTTAATCCGTTCATACTGTTAATTGGAAAATCATATTTTCTTAGTTGTGTTACTTTTAAAGTAAGGAAGCGATGTATCCATGTCATGTGATCGTAAAAATAAAGAATATAAGGAGAATTGAAAAAAAAATACTTGATAGATTCAAATACGTGCAAAAAGAACGCTTAATATTTCTTGGAATACGTGCGTTTTTATTGTTCGAAGCTAATTTAATAAATAATTACTCATAATATATAGATTCGATGACATTTGTCCCTGAATATGATTATACCGTACGTATTGTGTATACCGATACTCGCGACATCGCGAGGCACCGATATTATTTTTATCCTGTTAATTGTTCGCAGATTCAAGCGAAATGACATGCGGAGATTATTATGCAGGCGGAGCACGGAGGTTGGGCATTACGTTATTTGTATCTCGTTAATACACGCGGTGCGTGTATGCCCCGTGGGGGCACATATCGTCGAATTTCATTTCTCGTGCAAAATTGAACCCGTATTCGAAAACAGGGATTAATACGTTTTTTCACCTGGTACAAAAATAATGAATCCTCAACGATATTTTCGGCCATTTCCGATACGGTGCTTATGCGGATGCGATAGCGTGGAGTAATTTCGCAAAACACGTAAAACTAATTTTCCATTCGTGTTCGCAAATCTACCGGAGACTTCGTCAAAATGTACGTAATTTGCGAGGACACATTTTTAACGTACGTTATCTCGATCGATTTAAAACGAAAACGCCTGATCGACCGACAAGCGGGGAAACAGACTGTACAGGACTGGCGCGATATAGGTTGCAAATGGAGGTACGTGGATATCGATTTCAACGCGGTATGCATTGTGGAATGTGCCTCGTACATATGCCGGATCGACGCTCGTGTGCGAGAACGGCGGCTACACCGCACCGTCGTCGTTTGTAGATACACCGTGACGCGCGGAATCGACGAGCGCGTCTGTAAAATCACAGACTGCCCGCCAAGACAGTATAGACCGCGCGATATACGAGCAAGGTGTATTGACTATAATCGTGTGTGAATCGTAATTTTGCAGACGATCAAAGCGAGTATAAATAATTTACATCTAGCGCCAAGTCGTTGTGTGTGTATATATACACGGAAAGAATGCTTTTGCTCAAGTAAAAAATAGCTAGATCTAAAAATAATTTTGTTTACGCCGCCAAAATAATTACGTAGGATGCTCAAGTTGGTTGCTGTCATTGAGAAAAATAATTGTCCATTTGACTAAATTTAATTCGTCTTTATTTCTTTCGAAGGAGAATATATTTTAAGTGAAACGTATATTATATTGTATATTTGAATACATATTCTTCAACGTAAGAAATGCAGACAATTAAATTAATTTAGTCAAACAATTAATTACTCACAATTTTTTTCTCATTGTAGAATTGCTAAAATTAGTTACAGCTTCGTCATCAACAATTCAGCTTTCATAATTAGCTATACAATTATTTTTTAATGTTTGAACTAAACTATTTTCAGATCTAGCTACATTTTTACATACTTCAGCAAAATCATTTTTTCCGTAAACTTCTACTCAGAGTTCTCAACTTTAGCAACAACAAATTAATTATTAAAAAAAATCAATTTATGCCAAGATTCTCTATCTTTTCTGATTATTACGGCCGCATAATAAATGTATAGAATACACGTGAAGTGGGCTTTATACATTATATAACAATAAGTAAATATAACTGATGTAAGACTAACGAAATAAATAAATAAAAATATTTTCGATCGACCTGGAACCTTTAAGTGTTTAATAATATTTTCCTATAAATTTATGTGTATACATTATTCAGCTTTTTGCAAATTATATTATCGATGAAATTATCGATTACTTGTCAATCTTAAAGAGCAGTTTTAAATTCAAACTTGTAAAGTTAGAACATCATATTATTAAATCATTAACTTAATATTAATAATACTGATAAAAATATTATAAATATATATGTACAAAGAATTTATTTTGAAAAATATCCCAGCTAGAGTTCGAACGGAAATATTACTAGATATAAAACTTATTTATTTACTGTTCTAGATATTATTTTGAACATTTGAATAATCTTAAAAATGTTAAATTTTATAAAGTATCTCCAAACTTGACTTGGAATATAGTTAAATAAACTATTTTAAGTTGCAATAACTACAAAATAGTTTATTCAACCACGGACATTAATTCTACATATGAAAAATATAGGTTGTCATCTTTACAGTCACTGCACTATAATTTCTCTAAAGATTGTAGTACAATCATACGGAAAAAAATGGTTATTTGAATTAACTGGAATTCTGATGGAAAATGAACAGCCTAGAATTCTGGTTAAATCTACTAGATTCTAAATCTACTAGATTTAATTAGAAATCTAGTAGACTTGATCAGAATTCTGAATCGTTCATTTTCCGTCTGAATTCCAGTTAATTCAACCAAACATTTTTCTCCGTGCAGTATATCTGTCTATACTATCTTGCTATACAAGAAAATGCGTATTCACCGATTAACTGTGGAAACGTTTAGCACGATTAGAAATTGCGCAGCTTGCGCGAGACGGCAATTCGCTAGTCGCAATTTGCAACGATGCGACGCGGTGATTACGGCCGGTGCGACGCGTCCTTCTTCGATAAGAGTGTGGCGTTAATTTATGTACCTACATCACACCATTCACGATTTATCGTAATCGCTTGTCGTCGTCGAACGAACGCCGATTTTCCCGAGCCGCATTAAACTCATCGCGGCTATCTACGAGGAAACTCGCACTGTTATTTACGTAGACGTGTAATTCGCTGTTGCTGATTAATCGAAGCGATAGAAGTAGACGTGCGGACATCACGTCGAAGAAAATGAATGAAGACAAGAGCGATAAAGTATACAAAAGCGCGTGAGCGGTTAAAAGTCAATTGTATGATTCGTCAAATTAACAACGTCCGGGATGGGCGATGTTCGGCGTATTCGTTTGTGCGTCGAATAATATCAACTATGCACGATGCACGAAAATCGGTTCGATGACGAACGAGTGCTGTTTCATTATCGAATCACATTTGAAGTGGTACGCTCGCGGTATAGAAACAAATTGAGAACAACGTTACACTCATCGAGCAGCGTGTTGCACCACGTCCTATAGTTCGCGTCACCACATGTAGTGCAGATACACACACGCGCGCGCGCGCGCATATGTGTGTGTGTGTGTGTGTGTGTGTGTGTGTGTGTGTGTGTGTGTGTGTGTGTGTATAATTCGGAAAATACGAGGGATATCTATATACAGTGCAATAGGGATTTTTTAATCGACAGACAGTAAGGATCGTGAATTGGCATCGAGATATTTCACCGATCGACTTGCACGACAAAGCAGACTAATAATGATCAAGGTATCTTATAATAAATTCGATCACTCAGCTACACTGGATAATACACATTAAAGGGCTTATACTTTATGTAATAAAGTACTTTATACAATAGCATAATATAACTTTAACAATGAAATATACATGCATACGTTGACAAAAAATATACTAAATTTTAACCAAACATTTGTTTAAGTAGTGCAAAATTAACATTTACTTACGGTAAATATTTATTAAATAATAATAAATAATAACTAAATCACATAAATCAATAGTTTGTGTATCAAATGATCGAACAATGCAAATGATGAAATTCTTGACAAAAATGAAACTAAATGCTAATTTACAACGTCGATTGTTCGACAATAACGGTAAAGTGGCAGGAGCGTGAACTTTGTACAGGGTCAAGATGAAGGTCACGAGAAAAGGAAACGACATCCTTCTTGGGTTCATTATAATATGCAGATTAACATTGTTAGAATCGATAACCCTTCCAATCATACGTGCATATCCCACCGATCGTTTCGATAGGAAATGAACAATGTCAGCGGAAAAGATGTCAATAGGGAGAAAGAAAACGGAGAAGAAGAAGAACGAGAAGGCACACATTCGTGTGTGCAACGATTATCATTTAAATGAGCAGTGCGCTTGCTCTTTGGCGCCCCGAAACATGCCTCGAAATCGGGTAATTTGAATATTTCGCCGATTAAGCTGTGGACGCTATTTTACATAGGTGAAGACGGGGTTATTAACCGCATGCGATCGACCCGCTTTATTTCGATAGTAAATCATCCATGCTAATCTGCATTCGTCGTAATGTCATCTAAATAATATCGATCCAAGTATATTGGACGTCAGATCGAATATAAGAATTAATCTAATGTAAGAATCACACAATGATACGATAACGATTCGGTAACGAATAATTGCTTCGGAATTTTCAAGATAGAAATACAGGAATTAGACGATATGACTTAAACGAGGAATTACTTAATTAACGGAATTAGCAACTCCCGCTAACATGTTGATCAATCTTCACTTCGTCATAAAATCGCACGATTCGTCGAGAAGGTGGTGGCGAGTGGATCTTGCACCCTCACAAGTTACGCCATTGGTAGCGTTTTCATCTGTGTGAAATTCCCGGCATAGCTCGCGATACGAAGAAGATTCCGCGAAATCCACGCGTTATATTTCTTCTCTGCCAGAGAAGAAGATCCTTTGGCGACAGCGTTCTCTCTCTAAGGCCCAGTTTAACAACTGACAATTAACTCTTAACCGAGGGTTCAGCTTATTCATTATCTCTTTTCAATTCTAAAATTGGAAAAAGATGAGAAATAAATTGAATTTCAGTTAAGAATTAATCATGAGTTGTGAAACTGGGCCTTAATCGGGTAACGAACGCATCAAAATGCGCCACTGATTACATGTGGGTTATAACAAGCTCCGGCTAATAAATTCTTATTGAGCATTCGCACGTTTGTTTGTAACGTTACCATTCTCGATTCCCGTAATTAGCGATAAATTAATATTCGCTGTGAGCGCGTATGGACGCGGTAGAATGTTTCGAAAACCCGCTTAACGCCCATAAACATACACATACCCTTTTGCCAAACGGGAAAGGGAAGGGGAGGGCTATGCTTCGCAAATCGTATCGATCGCGTCGTATTTACCGAATGAGTTTTACGAATTACATCCGTGGCACGTTTGATTTGCACGGCATTTCGATACGTCGATTTTCCCCGCCCACCTATCGATGATACTCGCGTCGCTTTTTCATCCTATTCGGTTAAATTTGTACATTGCATATCCGACATGATGCATAAATAAAGAATTATTTTATCAGTCGTTAAACGAGCGATATCATGCTTTTTTTTATACAGCAACAGCGGGTAAGTAATATAGAGTAGCTCAAATTCTTAATTAAATCCTAGGTACGCATTAAGTCTGGTCTTTGATGCAATTTTATTTCATCCTTTCGAGTATGTATGTACATTCGAAGAAAAATTTGTCAATGCGATTGAAACTTCAAAGTCCGTACCTGATGTCGACTCGCGCAACAATTCCGAGGTGATAAGCGAGCGACACGGTCCGTCTAGATGGGGACTTCCGTCCTGATAATGTCATCGATTCGGAGAGTCCGAAAGAGGTTGCGAAAAGAAGGTGGGAGTCATGTCAGAGTATGTAAATCGATCGCACGACATCGTGGTTTTCTAAAGCAAAACTCGGTTCCGGACTAAATGACACGTTGACATGTGTAAAAATAAGAGTAGAGAAGCATAGAAAGATTGACGGTGAGAGCATGAAAAAATCCTTGATTTGAATCTCGTATTATATCGTATTCCCGATTATAGCTCGATATTCAATGATTTTGTCGAACACGGAGATTTCAATATCAATATCCGTTTATCTTTCCTCTTTTTTACGAAATTAAAATATCTCGATGTCGAGACGAAACCCATCGATCCACAATTGACAGCCGCAGGAGTTGGAGTTTCATGATTCAAAACACTCCGAGAATGATTAATTATAACCGCGCGCTAATACCCATTATCGTATCGTGCAGTGAAGTCTCTTCTCATCAATCGTGAGAATTCTGTATCATATTAACATCAAGGTAATGTCAACGTTGTCGATTATGCCACCGATTTACACGAGCGAAGTTGCGCGTACCGATTCGAATGGGGATCGCAAAATCGTAGCCACGCAGGTAATCCGCAATGAAATTGAGAAATACGGAAAAGCAGAAGATGTCTATAGATGAGAGGGAGAGAATAATGGATCTGGATGCTAAAGATGAAGAGGAGGCGTCATTTGTCTCCTCGACGCATTGAGATGCAAATACGCGTCGCCTAACGTGATTTACGAGGAAGGAGCGAGCAACCAGAAGCGTTTCCGAGTCCAGATCCGTTCAAGCAGATAAGATCTGTCCGAGCGCAGCCGCCACCAATGGACCTAGAGATTTTATAGCGGCAGATATTCGTGCGCGACGTCGTAGAACCATCGTTTTCTCTCGGTCAGCAAGTTTCCTCCGGGATTGACATAAAAGGGTCGCGGCTGATCCTGCGAGTTTCTATGACCCAATAGAGATTCGTGAACTACGGTTTGCTCTGAACCTTTTTTTCGCAGAGTTTGCGAGATTAAACATCATTACGTTTGAATTGGCAGTAAAAATAAGTTTCGAATTAATTAAATTAACTTATTATTAGCTGCAATCAATTCTAGTTGAATAACGTGAGAGAGAGAGAGAGAGAGAGAGAGAGAGAGAGAGAGAGAGAGAGAAATCGAGCTTGATTATCACGTCAGTTTCCCTAACGATTGGCTCCCATTGTTTATAGGGAAATACATTCGCGTGGGATATCTTTGTTGACAGTTTTATTCAGAGAGCTCCCTCCATTGACAATGTTGCGAATTGAATCGGGACTCTTATGTAATTCAGTGCAGCAACGAGCATATCGACGAGCGCAGCGATCCTTTTCATTCGCCCAGGTGAAATCCTTTGTACGAACAGACATATATGAGGGCTGCCTCATCGCCGACGCTGGCGTCACGTGCGTATTGTCACGAGCGTAGTCCCGCGACTATCACTATGGAGCGTATTGACGCGGATTGCAGGCGCAGGTTAAATCGAGCAGACGGCGGCGGTGGCATCGCGACGCCGGCTGTGCGGCGCGGCCGCGCAACCCTTCGCTCGCTGTCCACCTCCCTAACCCTCAACGTCATCCAGAAGCGTCGGCGCGGAGGGACGGAGAGATAAAGATATAAAGGAAGAAAGAGAGAGAGAGAGGGAGGGAGGAGGAGAGAGCGAGAGGGAGGAAGGGAGAGAGGGAGGGAGGAAGGGAGCAGGGATGGTGGACTCTGGCGAGAGGGAAAATTTACAAAGAGGACCGCCGCCGCTTCCGCCGCCGCCACTGGGAGAAACGAGACTACTTGTTGCGCGTCGCGGCGCCCCCGTGACGCCGTGATGCTCCCTTCTACTCCCCGTATCACCACGTTTCATCGACGACCAACAACGTCGCTATTGCCGCCGCCACCGCCCGCCGTCGTCGTCGCCACCCCTTCGACGTCGCACCACCACCGCTGCCGTCGCCAACGATGCCCCGCGATGCCGACGACAAAAATAGACGCGTCGTCGCGGCGCAACAGATATCACTCGAGCTCGAGTAGCTCTCGGTTACTTCGTTTTGATCACCGTGATAATGGCGATTAGCAGTGGTCGTCCGACCGAAAGAAGTCACTATATCAGAACTTGGAAGTTCGCGATATGGAATCCATCCTTATGAGAAAGATAAATATTCCGT
>Ga0157362_1000965_pt1 | contig 11228 bp, 11 predicted proteins | sample AttlaeALBM3_FD_111480 | JGI IMG/M metagenome (GOLD analysis project Ga0157362, IMG submission 111480) | Fungus gardens microbial communities from leaf cutter ant in Ribeirão Preto, State of São Paulo, Brazil - Atta laevigata ALBM3 | ecosystem: Host-associated > Fungi > Mycelium > Unclassified ... | reverse complement strand
ATCCGTTCGAGACGATCGCCGGCCCGAACCTGGCCGGATGCTTCCATGTCTGGGAAGCCGCCCGCACGGCCGGCGCGCGCATCGTGTTCGCCTCGTCGAACCATGTGTTCGGCTTCTATCCGCGCGACGTCCGGCTGGACGAGGCCGATCCGATGCGCCCGGACGGATTCTATGGCCTGTCCAAGGCCTATGGCGAGCTGCTGGGCCGGCTCTATTGGGACAAGCACGGCGTGGAAAGCGTGCTTGTGCGGATCGGCTCCGTGCTGCCCGAGCCCATGGAAGCCCGCATGCTGTCCACATGGTTCTCGCCGGACGATCTGGTCTCGCTGCTCCAATGCTGTGCCACGGCGTCCGCGGTGGGCTGCGCGACGATCTGGGGGGCTTCGGACAACACGCGCAGCTTCTGGGGCCGCGACGACCGGGACCGTCTCGGCTGGACGCCGCGCGACAGCGCGGATGGGTGGGAGGAGCGGCTGTCGTCCCTGGTGACGGACGACCCGGTCGCCGAACACCATCAGGGCGGCCGCTTCGCCAGCATCGACTACAGCCGGGCGGACAGGCCGCCCGCCGTCGCTGCCCCCCGCAAGCGCTAGCGGGAAGCGGCGGGCAGCGGTCTCAGGAGCGCTTCTTGTGCATCGCGCCGCGGAGGGCGGCGCGCGACCGGTTGCGCGCCACCATGGACGAGCGCGCCGTCGGCACCGCGTCGAACGCATGGTAGGCGCCGGGGAAGACGTGCAGCTCCGTCGGCACGCCGGCCCGGATCAGCCGGGTGGCGTAGGCCAGGTTCTCTTCCAGGAACAGGTCCAGCGCGCCCACCGAGATGAAGGCGGGCGGCAGGCCCGACAGATCCTCCGCGCGCGCCGGCGCGGCATAGGCCGGAACATCTTCGCCGCCGGGCGCCGTCCCGAGCAGCGCGGACCAGCCAAAGCGGTTGTTCTCCGGCGTCCAGACGAACTCGCCCGCGAGCGGACCGGCATCGACCGTGCTGCCGGTACGGTCATCGAGCATCGGATAGATCAGGTTCTGGAAGAGGATGCCGGGACCGCCGCGATCCCGCGCCAGCAGGGCCAGCGCTGCCGCCAGGCCGCCGCCGGCGCTTTCCCCGCTGATCGCGATCCGCGCGGGATCGACGGACAGCGACGCCGCCTCGTCATGCAGCCAGCGCAGCGCGGCATAGGCGTCCTCCACCGCGGCCGGGTAGGGATGCTCGGGCGCCAGCCGGTATTCGACGGAGGCGACGACGCAGGCCAGTTCGGCGGCGAGCGCCGCGTTGGTCGCATCCGATCCGCGCGCCGTTCCCTTCACATAGCCGCCGCCATGCAGGTGCAGGAGTGCCGGATGGCGAAAACCTTCCTCGCCGCCGATGGGGCGGAACAGGCGCACGCTGGCCTCCCCCACCTGATGGAGCGAAAACTCGGCCAGGGCGGCGTCCGGCGCGGGCGCCAGATCCGCACGCTGCTCGCCTTCCCGCCGTTGCACCGAAAGGTTCGCCGCGTCGAGCGGCTGGGTGCGGAACTGCGTTTCCAGAGCCGAAAGCAGCTCCGGGTCTATGAGATGACGGGAGGCTTCCGTCATCGCGGCTACGACCCGCTCGTCCGGTAGGTGCGGGGCAGGTCCCGCGGCCACAGCCAGGCGGCGCCGCGCACGCCCGAGCTGTCGCCGTGCTTGTTCGGCAGGATCGGCGTGGTGCAGTTCGGCGTGGGCACCAGCTTGTACATCAGCGGCGCCACGTCCGTATAAAGATGCTTCATGTTCGACAGGCCGCCGCCCAGCACGATCACATGCGGGTCGATCAGGGTGACGATCTGGGCGAGCGCCCGCGCCAGGCGCTCCGTGTGGCGCTGCAGCGCCACCGCCGCCTTCTCGTCGCCGCCCGCGGCGCGCGCGACCAGGCCGCTCGCATCCTGCGCGCCCGGGCCATCGGCGCTCTTCGCCAGCTCCGGGTCGCACAAATAGCGCTCGATGCAGTTCTGCAGCCCGCAGAAGCATTTCGGCCCCGGCGTCTCGTCCGGATGTGGCGACGGCAGGGGCGTGTGGCCCCATTCGCCGAGCGCGTGCCGGCCGGGCAGCACCTGCTCGTTGACCACGATGCCGCTGCCGACGCCCGTGCCCAGGATGACGCCGAACACGACCGGCTGGCCGGCACCGGCCCCGTCCACCGCCTCGGACAGCGCGAAGCAGTTCGCGTCGTTCTCCACCCGGACCTCGCGGCCCAGCGCCTCGCTCAGGTCCTTGGCGAACGGCTTGCCGTTGAGCCAGACGGAGTTCGCGTTCTTCACCAGCCCGGTATCGGGGCTGATCGCGCCCGGAATGCCGACCCCGACGGACACGGCCGCCTTCAGCTCGCTCTCCGCCCCGCCCACCATCTCGCGTATCGCCTCGATGGCCGCCGCATAGTCCGACGGGTTGGGCACGCGGCGACGCAGCAGCTCGCGGCCGTCATTGGCGAGAGCGGCGATCTCGATCTTGGTCCCGCCGAAATCGATGCCGACACGGATATCCGCCATATGCGCCTCGCGCCTCCTGAACCTGGCCGGTATATTGCGCCGATGGCCGACCTCCCACAATCGAAGCAGGGCGTCGCACCGGCGCAGCCCGCGGCGGTGCCGGAAACGCTCCTCGACGTCAAGGGAATGAGCTGTCCGCTGCCGGTCCTGCGCGCCAACCGGGCGCTGCGTGGAATGAAGGAAGGGCAGAAGCTGCGCGTCCTTGCCACCGATCGCGCGTCCGTCCAGGATTTCCGCGCCTTCTGCCGCGAGACCGGCCATGCGCTGGTCGCGTTCGGCGAGGAGGCCGGCGTGTTCAGCTTCACCATACGGCGCCGTCCCGACCCGGCGTGACCTCGCCCTCTTTCACAAAAAATGTCGCGGGGCTAATGCGTGCGCTCGCTCGGCCGCCGGCCGGCCCTGCGATCATCGTGCTGCACCCCCGCTTCTGGAGCGCCTTCCATGTCGGATGACCTGTCGTCCCTGTCCTTCGAGGACGCGCTGGGCGAGCTGGAACGCATCGTGCGCGGCCTCGAAGGCGGCCAGCAGAAGCTGGAGGACGCCATCGTCTGCTACGAGCGCGGGGCGGCGTTGCGCCGCCATTGCGAGGCGAAGCTGAGCGAGGCGGAAGCGCGCGTGCAGGCGATCGTGGAGCGGGCGGACGGGTCGCTCGCCACGCAGGCGATGGATTGATCGTGGGGATGAACGGGACCATGGGGATCGCTTTCCCGCTCAAGGAGGCTCTTGCCGCGCGCGCCGCTTCGCTGGAGGCCTGCCTCGACACCCTCATCCCGCCCGTCGAGGGCGGGGAAGCGCGGCTGGTCGAGGCGATGCGCTACGCGGTGCTCGGCGGCGGCAAGCGGCTGCGCGGCTTCCTGGTCATGGAGGTCGCCTCCCTGTTCGGCGCGGACGGTCCGGGCGCCACGCGGGCCGGCGCGTCCGCCGAGATGCTCCACGCCTACTCGCTCGTGCATGACGACCTGCCGGCGATGGACGATGACGATCTGCGCCGCGGCCAGCCCTCCACGCACAAGAAGTTCGACGAGGCGACCGCCATCCTGGCCGGCGACGCGCTGCAGACGCTGGCCTTCGGCGTGCTGGTCGACCCGGCCACCCATCCCGACCCGGCCGCGCGCATCGCGCTGGTGGCGGCACTGGCCGAGGCGTCCGGTATGGCCGGTATGGTTGGCGGACAGATGATCGACATGGAAGGCGAAGGCCGGGCGCTGCCGCTGCCGGAGGTGGAGCGGCTGCATGCGCTGAAGACCGGCCGGCTGATCCGCTACAGCGCCGAGGCCGGCGCCATCCTGGGCGGTGCCGCCCCCGGGACACGCGCGGCGATCGCCGCCTATGGCCGCGACCTCGGCGCCGCCTTCCAGGTGGCGGACGACGTGCTGGACGCGACGGAAAGCGCCGAGCAGCTGGGCAAGACAGCCGGCAAGGATGCCGAGGCCGGCAAATCGACGTTCGTGGCGCTGATGGGCATCGACGGCGCGCGTGCGGAAGCGGAGCGGCTGGCGGCGCGCGCCACGGAAGCGCTATCCGGCTTCGGGCGCGAGGCGGACGGACTGCGGGCGCTGGCGCGCTACGTGGTGGAACGCCGGAACTGAGTCGGCGGACGAACCGGGACAATCAAGCCATGAACACCGGAAAATACCCTTTGCTGGACCGTGTTCGGTCGCCTGCGGATCTGAAGAACCTGTCGGCGGAGCAGTTGCGTCAGGTGGCGGACGAGCTTCGGGGCGAGACGCTGGACACGGTGTCGGTCACGGGCGGGCATCTGGGGGCGTCGCTCGGCGTGGTGGAGCTGACCGTGGCGCTGCATGCCGTGTTCGACACGCCCGACGACCGGCTGATCTGGGACGTCGGCCACCAGGCCTACCCGCACAAGATCCTGACCGGGCGGCGCGACCGCATCCGCACGCTGCGCCAGCCGGGCGGCCTGTCCGGCTTCACCCGGCGCTCCGAAAGCCCCTACGACCCGTTCGGCGCCGCGCACTCGTCGACCTCCATCTCCGCCGGCCTCGGCATGGCGGAAGGCCAGGACATCCTGGCCCGCGCCGGCCTCGCGACCGTGCCGGAGCGGCACGTGGTGGCGGTGATCGGCGACGGCTCCATCTCCGCCGGCATGGCCTACGAGGCGATGAACAATGCGGGGTCGTCCAAGTCCCGCCTGATCGTCATCCTCAACGACAACGAGATGTCCATCGCGCCGCCGGTGGGCGCGATGTCGGCCTATCTCACCCGCATCATGTCGTCGCAGAAGTTCCTCAGCCTGCGCGACCTGGCCGGCCGCATGGCCAAGCGCCTGCCCGGGCAGATCGAGCGCACCGCCAAGAAGGCGGAGGAATATGCCCGCGGCATGCTGACCGGCGGCACCCTCTTCGAGGAGCTGGGCTTCTACTATATCGGCCCGATCGACGGCCATAACATGGACCACCTGCTGCCCGTGCTGCGCAACCTGCGCGACGCGGACGAGCCGGGGCCGGTGCTGCTGCACGTCATCACCCAGAAGGGCCGCGGCTACGCGCCGGCGGAAGCCTCGGGCGACAAGTATCACGCGGTGGCCAAGTTCAACGTGGTCACCGGCGAGCAGGCCAAGGCGCCGCCGGGGCCGCCCTCCTACACCGCCGTGTTCGGCCGCGAGCTCGCCGCCTGCGCGGAGGCCGACCCGCGGCTGGTCGCCATCACCGCCGCCATGCCGTCCGGCACCGGGCTGGAGGCGTTCGCCAAGCGCTTCCCCGACCGGTTCTTCGACGTGGGCATCGCCGAGCAGCATGCGGTGACGTTCGCCGCCGGCATGGCGACGGAAGGGCTGAAGCCCGTCTGCGCCATCTATTCGACCTTCCTGCAGCGCGGCTACGACCAGCTGGTGCACGACGTGGTGCTGCAGAACCTGCCCGTGCGCTTTGCCATCGACCGGGCGGGGCTGGTGGGCGCGGACGGCGCCACCCATGCCGGCGCCTTCGACCTCGCCTATCTCGGCTGCCTGCCCGGCATGACCATCATGGCGCCGTCGGACGAGGTCGAGCTGCTGCACATGACCGCCACCGCCTGCGCCTTCGACGACGGCCCGATCGCGCTGCGCTACCCGCGCGGCGGCGGGCTCGGCCTCGCCCTGCCCGAGCGCGGCGAGATCCTGGAGATCGGCCGCGGCCGCATCGTGCGCGAAGCCGGACGCCAGGGCGGGCGGGAAAAGGGCGGCATCGCGCTGCTCAGCCTCGGCACGCGGCTCGCCGACGTGCTGAAGGCAGCCGACCTGCTGGCGGCGCGCGGCCTGCCGCCGACGGTGGCCGATGCCCGCTTCGCCAAGCCGCTGGACACGCGGCTCATCGAGCAGCTGGCGCGCGACCATGCGGTGCTGCTCACCATCGAGGAAGGCTCCGAAGGCGGCTTCGGCTCGCTGGTGATGCACCATCTGGCCCGCACCGGCCTGCTGGACCGCGTCCGCCTGCGCCCCATGACGCTGCCCGACCGCTTCATCGACCACAACACACCCACCGCTCAGATCGACGAAGCCGGCCTCTCCCCCACCCACATCGCCCAGGTCGCCATGGACGCACTGGGACTGGGAACGCCGGAAGCGGCAGCCCTGGACGCAGGGAATTCCGCCGGGAGCGCCTGCTGACGGAAAAGAAGGGGTTGCCTTTGCGCCGTACCGCGCCGAGATGGAAGGTGATGCGACACTTCGAGCTCCTTTCGGGGCTGTGCCTGGGGATCCTGGGCATGGCGGCCGTCCCGACCTTGTGCGCAACACCGGCGCGGGCCCAGATCAGCCAGGCTGCGCCTGCCGCCGGAAGTGCCGCCAGCGCCCCGATTTCGCGCCTTTATGACCTGCTGACCCAGGTCGAGCATTCCCAGGGTTCGTTCGCGCAACGGGCGCAGCTTCTGACCCCGGCGATCGATCAGGCATTCGATCTGGAGACGGTGCTGCGCAATTCGGTCGGCCTGCGCTACCGCTCGATCCCGGATGCGCAGAAGCAGCAGCTGCTCCAGCAGTTCCGCGCCTTCACCGTCGCCCGCTACGTGTCGAACTTCGCCCCGGGGGGCACGGACCGCTTCACCGTCGATCCCACGCCACGCGCCGCGCCGGTGCCCGGCGAGCAGATCGTGCACAGCGAGATCATCACGGGCGGCGGCGGTTCCACCGCCGTGGACTACGTGATGCACCAGAGCGGCGGCGGCTGGCAGATCGTGGACGTATTGCTGAACGGCAACATCAGCCAGGTTGCTGTGCAGCGCGCCGATTTTGGTTCGAGCTTCAGCACGGGGGATGCTACGCCGCTGATCGAAAGCCTGAGGAAGAAGACGCAGGCCTTCTCCGAAAGCTAACTCAGCCATCGCGGCAAGGGCCAAGAACAGCCTCCATGATGCTTCACGCCAGCCTGCCAACCATTACCAGTGTGGTCATGGATGTTGTCGCAGCCTTCGGCTGCGTGCAGGCGGCCGTGGGTGCGACGCTTCTTCGCCGCTTCGAGACGCCGCCGTCCGGGAAGGTTCGCGACGCGGCGCTGCCCCCGGTGACGGTGCTCAAGCCCCTGCATGGCGACGAGCCGCTGCTGGAGGAGGCGCTGTCCAGCTTCTGCACCCAGGATTATCCAGAGGTGCAGATCGTGTTCGGCGTGCAAAGCCGGACGGACTCGGCGATCGCGCTGGTGGAGCGCCTGCAGGCGCGGTTCCCGGAACTCGACCTCGTGCTCGTCGTGGATGGCACGCCCCACGGGGCGAACCGCAAGATCGCCAACCTGATCAACATGCTCCCGGCGTCGCGGCACGACGTGCTGGTGATCTCCGACTCCGACATCCATGCCGAGCCCAATTACCTCCGACAGGTGGTCGCCGCCCTGGAAACGCCGGGGACGGGGCTGGTCACCACCCTGTATGGCGGCCGCCCGGCCAGCCTGACCCTGTCGCGCCGCCTCGCCGCCGGGCAGATCAACCATAATTTCCTTCCCGGCGTGCTCATGTCGCGCCTGCTCGGACGGCAGGACTGCCTTGGCGCCACCATGGCGCTGCGGCGCGAAACGCTGGATGCGATCGGCGGCCTGCCGGCGCTGTCGCCGCACGTGGCCGACGACTCGGCGCTCGGCCGCCTGGTTCGCGCACACGGGCAGGGGATCGCCGTCGCCCGGACCATGACCATCACCACCATCGCCGAAGGCAGCCTGCGCGACCTGTTCGCGCACGAGCTGCGCTGGGGGCGGACGGTGCGCACGGTGGAACCGGTAGGCTATGCGCTGTCGGCCATCCAGCTGCCGCTCTTCTGGGCCTCCGCCGCCCTGCTGCTCCAGCCGGGACGCGCCCTGCCCTGGCTGGCCTTCCTGCTCGCCTGGCTGGTCCGGGCACTGGCGGCGAACATCATCGACCGGCGCATCGGCCAGCGCGGCACGATGCCTGCCCTGCTGCTTCCGCTGCGCGACTGGCTGTCGGCCTTCGTGATGCTGGGCAGCTTCTCCGGCCGGCGCGTCGCCTGGCGCGGGCAGATGCTGCATATCGCCGCCGGCCTGCCGAAACGCTCGGGCGCGGCGCTGCACGCGCCGCTCGGCCCGCAACCCCTGGTCAGCGGCATGGAAAACGGCGACTAACGCCTGCTGCACTGCCCTGGTTCCACAAGAAGCTGATGACGCGGAAGGCGGCGGGGCGTATGCAAGCCGGCTGCTTCCGTTCGACGTGAGGACGAGACCGCTCAGATGATGAAGACCCTGTTCCTCCAGCCGCCCTCCTTCGACGGTTTCGACGGCGGCGCCGGCTCGCGCTACCAGGCCAAGCGCGAGATCAAGTCGTTCTGGTATCCGACCTGGCTCGCCCAGCCGGCCGCCCTTGTCGAAGGCTCGCGCCTGATTGATGCGCCGCCCGCGCGCATGGGCATGGAGCCGATCCTGAAGGACGTGATGAATCGCGACCTCGTCGTGATGCACACCTCGACGCCGTCCTTCGCGTCCGACGTGCGCGTGGCGCAGATGCTCAAGGACGCGAACCCCTCGCTGAAGATCGGCATGGTGGGGGCGAAGGTCGCGGTGCAGCCGGACGAGAGCCTGCTGAAGGGTGCGCCGATCGACTTCGTGGCGCGCAACGAGTTCGACTTCACCATCAAGGAGATCGCCGAAGGCCGCGACTTCGCGGCGGTGGACGGCATCACCTGGCGCGACGCGAACGGCACGATCCACACCAACAAGGACCGCGCGCTGATCCACGACATGGACAGCCTGCCCTTCGTCACCGACGTGTATGCCCGCGATCTCCGGATCGAGGACTATTTCATCGGCTACCTGATGCACCCGTACATCTCGATCTACTCGGGACGCGGGTGCAAGTCGCGCTGCACCTTCTGCCTGTGGCCGCAAACGGTGGGCGGCCACGTCTACCGGACGCGAAGCCCGCAGCACGTCGCCGCCGAGATCGCGCACGCGCAGAAGCTGTTCCCGCAGGTGCGCGAGTTCTTCTTCGACGACGACACCTTCACCGACGACCTGCCGCGCGCCGAGGCGATCGCGCGCGAGCTCGGCAAGCTCGGCGTCACCTGGTCGTGCAACGCGAAGGCCAACGTGCCGCGCAAGACGCTCGAGGTGCTGAAGGATAACGGCCTGCGCCTGCTGCTCGTCGGCTACGAGAGCGGCAACCAGCAGATCCTGCACAACATCAAGAAGGGCATGCGGATCGAGGTCGCGAAGCAGTTCACGAAGGACTGCCACGAGCTCGGCATCAAGATCCACGGCACCTTCATCCTGGGCCTGCCGGGCGAGACCAAGGAAACGATCCGCGAGACGATCGACTTCGCCAAGGAGATCAACCCGCACACGCTGCAGGTCTCGCTGGCCGCGCCCTATCCCGGCACGTTCCTGCACAAGCAGGCGACGGAGAATGGCTGGCTGGACACGTCCAACGCCGAGCTGATCGACGAGAACGGCGTGCAGATCGCGCCGCTGCACTACCCGCATCTCAGCCACACGGAGATCTTCGAGAGCGTCGAGGTCTTCTACAGGAAGTTCTACTTCCGGGCGCCGAAGATCGCGTCCATCGTGGGCGAGATGGTGCGCAGCCCGCAGATGATGAAGCGCCGCCTGCGGGAAGGCGTCGAGTTCTTCCAGTTCCTGCGCGACCGTCACGCGGCCTGAGGAGAGCACGGCCGGCAGCGGAAGGAGCGTCGCAGGATGAAGAACGAGCACGACTACGAAGCTGAGTTCGTTCGGAGATCGATGGAGTTCCAGGCCTGGAACTACTTCAATCATGCGACGGAAGAGCAGCGCCTGGAGCAGAAGCATCTCCAGGCGGTGCTCACGCGCCGGGCGAACGCGCGGATCGAGGGGACCTGCTACGTGGCACCCTCCGCGGCCGTCTTCACCGACCATCTCGAGATGGGGGATGGCAGCTTCATCGGGGCCGGCGCGGTTCTCCGCAACGTCGTCGTGCTGGGCCACCAATGCAGCGTGGGCCCGTATGCCCATATCGCCGGCAACGTCACGATCGGCGCCTACACCATGGTGGCGGGCGGCGCGGCCCTGTACGGCTTCAACCACGGCATGGATCCGGGCTGGCCGATGGGCCACCAGCCCTGCACGGTGAAGGGCATCCGCATCGGCACGGATTGCTGGATCGGGGCGAACGCCGTCATCCTCGATGGCGTGGAGGTGGGCGACCACTCCATCGTCGCCGCCGGAGCGGTGGTCACCAAGACGTTCCCGCCTTACTCCATCATCGTCGGCAATCCCGGCCGCCTCATCCGCGACCGGCGGGAGGCGAAGCCGGAGGCAGGAGCCGATCCGGCACCCGCTCCCGCGCCTGAATCCGGCCCCGCCCCTGCCTCGACCTGAAGCGCCGTCTCAGACGGCGGTGTAGCCGCCATCCACGAAGATCGACTCGCCGTTGATCATGTCCGACGCCGTGCTGGCCAGGAACAGCACGACGTCGCACACCTCCATCGGCTGCGCCACGCGCCCGGCCGGGATCTTCGCCACCATCGGCCCCAGCTTCGCCGGATCGCCCCAGACCTGCGTCGCCATCGGCGTCATCGTCACGGTCGGGCAGACCGCGTTCGACTGGATGTTGTAGGGGCCCCACTCCACCGTCATCACCTTGGTCAGGCCGTTGAGCCCGTTCTTGGACGCGGCATAGGCGCCGTGCTCGGTGAGAGCCACGGAGCTGGTCTGCGAGCTGATGTTGACGATCTTGCCGCGCTTCTGCGCCATCATCGCCGGCGCCAGCGTGCGCGCGAGCAACCACGGCGCGCGCAGGTTGACCGCCTGGATGAAGTCCCACTCCTCGATGGTCTGGTCGACCATCAGCTTCGGCGCGGTGACGCCCGCATTGTTCACCAGGATGTCGATCGTGCCCCAGGCGTCCAGCGCCGCCCGCGCCGCGCGCTCCGGATCCTCGCGCCGCCCGAGATCCGCCGCCACCGTCAGGCAGCGCCGGCCGTTCGCTTCCACGCGGGCCGCCGCCTCCTTCAGCCCGGTCTCGTCGCGCGCCACCGCCACGATGTCCGCCCCCGCCTCGCTGAGCAGCCCGCACAGATCGAGCCCGATGCCGCGCGAGGCGCCGGTCACCAGCGCCTTCCGGCCTTCGAGCGAGAAGCGTGTCTTCCAGTCCGCCATCTGATCCTCCCGGTGGGGCGGGTTGTCTCCCCGCTTGCTTGGCACCCCTCATGCGGTGCCGCGACCCGTGCGCAAAGTCCTCCCCGGAGCCGTTCATGCCGCCTGCGCCCATCGAGCCCGTCCACCTGACGGGCCGCCATGTCGTCCTCGT
>Ga0157362_1000964_pt1 | contig 11232 bp, 6 predicted proteins | sample AttlaeALBM3_FD_111480 | JGI IMG/M metagenome (GOLD analysis project Ga0157362, IMG submission 111480) | Fungus gardens microbial communities from leaf cutter ant in Ribeirão Preto, State of São Paulo, Brazil - Atta laevigata ALBM3 | ecosystem: Host-associated > Fungi > Mycelium > Unclassified ... | reverse complement strand
TGTGTGTGTGTGTGTGTGTGTGTGTGTGTGTGTGTGTGTGTGTGTGTGCGCGCGCGCGCGCGCGCGCGCGTGTGTGTATCTAGGTGTGTATATAAAATATGGATTATTATACATATAGTTGAATGTAATATTAATTTTTGCGCAATATAAAGTTACAAAGATAAAATTTAAAAAATTGGAAAATAAAAATTTAGGTTAAGATACATATTTCCTAGAATGATGTTAAAACGTCGATAATGTCATTTCCCGTCGGTTATTTTTCGTCGTAGTTTATCCTGCAAAGTGGCGCCATCAAGGTACATTTTAACAGCGCCGTCTGCTGGTAGAGTAGCTTAATCGATTAAGGGGTTGCTTGAAAGAATACAACCCCCTTCGTTCAGATGGCGCCAACGTCTAATGGTTTTTCTTTATTATCCCATAGGGTGATCCGAATAGTCATTTAAATTTACAATTAGCAAACATACACTGAGAAAAATATTTAGAATGAAATTTATTGATTATACAAAATTTGACTGTAATAATGAAATATATATTTCTGTGAAATATAATATTTTTCCTATTAATTGTAAAAAATTAAATAGATAGTTTATTTGCTAAAAAAAATTTTTGTCATATTTAAATGAAGATTTATTAAATAAATATTACATCCCACAAATAAATTTGTAAGTATCTTTCTCAGTCAGATCTGATCTAAATAATTACGGAAATATATATATATATATAATATTTACACTTAACAGTATAACCTAGTATTTATGTAAGCGGTAATGCAATAGACATTTCAGAAAAAAGCGGAAGCAAAGTACAATATAATTTAATAATTATAAAAATAATGAGAACTTATGTTCTTATTTGACAAATGAAACAAAATATAGGAAAAATAAAACTTATTTTTATTTTTTATTAAAAAATTTTATTAAAAAGATAAAATTTATTCAAGAATTTATATTTTTTCGAGTTTTGCATTAAGTTTTTTTAAAGTAATTGGCTGTTTTTAATTTCCTGAGAATAATATGTTGTGTTTTATTGAAGAATATATTTTTTGAATAATAATCAATTAAATCAGGATGTACATGAAAACATAGTATGACGTATGATTCATCGTCCCTACAGAAGTATTAGTCCAACATTATGCTATCAGATATAATTACACATAATTTATGACACTTAGTTGGGACGTTGAGGCGGATTCAAGTTTCGATCGAGGTACGCAGAAGTTTTGTAACTACATTACCAATCAAGTAACGCTAACTTCGCTAAACTCATACGATTCGCATTCAAGCCCTCGTTTGCATAGGATATATCCGTAATTTATGCACTCAATTTTATCTACAAATCACCCATTATCCGATTATTACGTACGATTACTTTTTAATTTCTCTCAAACTCTTCGAAGCTGATTCGATCGATGAGTATCGCGTTCTTTGTAATGGTGCAGCAGCCATTATATAAAGGCTCGCGATTAGCGACGATCACACTGACAGATCCCTTTGATCGTTGTAAAGCCGGACCTCGTGTATAATCACGGCCGCCTATCAGTCTTTTTCTCTCTTTCCCTACCTCGTTCTTTCCTTCTTCTGCTTCTTCTTTGTGCCCGCGGGTGGATGGCGATAATTGTTTCATGCCCGCAGGAAGTAAAGCTCTTTATGCTGGGAGCTTTATTTTGCGGCTGCTCTGCCAGCGTGGCCAGAGGAGAAGGATGAAGGAGGAGAAGGAAGAGGAGGGTCGGGATTAATTAATAACTATGCTCTCCCTCTCCTCTTCCGTCTCGTTTTCTATCTCTCCTTTATCTTATTGTTCTTCTCTCTCTCTTTTTCTCTCTCCTTCTCTCTCGCTCGCACATTCGTTCTATTCTCTATCTCTCACCTTCTCTTTTCTTCCACCGCAGTCACCGCAGCGACATTAAGGCTAATCTGCGTCGACGGTCCCAAGCACACCGGGCGCCGCTCGCTCGCGCGAAACCCGGTCGAGTGAAAATTAAATCAGAGCTTATTTGTCATGAGCGCGCGCCCCGTCTGCCTTTTTATCCCCCGCGGACTTTGCGCCGGATTAGCGCGCCGCGCCGTGGCTCGACCGTACGCCTGACTCGCCGTCGACTGTATCTACTGCCGTCTGTCTCTATCAACGCCACTCGAAGAGTTTCCGTCGCACGCGCTGTGTATATGGCCGTCAGTCCGCTGTTGTATTGTTAATTATGTCGCCGAATTGCACGCGTTGATTATTTCTCGCTACATTTTTACGCATTACTCTCGCACGTCGCATGCATTCGTTTTCATTAATTATGATACGCAGCTTTTTGGTTTCATCTCGTTGTGGAGAATTCTGGTTTCGCTGCCATTCGTTCTACGTTCTTTCCATAAATCTATTTTTGAATTAGCGTATTATTATTACTGGAAGTACCCATCAAATTTTGCAAGATTTAAAAGTATTCTCTGTCGTGGGAAGGGGGATTCAATAAGAAAGCTATTACTTTCGGTCTCGATTTGTCGCGAAGTCGAAAAGAGGAAATAAGCCCCTTATCTGCGTTGAATTTGTTGAATTCTCGATTCAATAGATGTCGAAAAAAAATGTCAGCAAAGTTTTCCCATTGCCTGCTCGTTGACAGCTTCTGATCGTTTAAGCGTGCCTGTCACATTGGTATGCGCACCCGTTGACGGGTGTCCGTGGTAGCTTGTGTTATTTCGTGAAACGGATCTATTTGGGCGAGGGCCGTCTGATCCTTAAGTGATATGTGTCGTGAATACAAAAGGGTCCGGCGCACCCGTTCGAGAGGGTCGAGAGCCGTAGGTAGATAGAACGGAGATGCGCAAGGAAGAAGAATAGAAAGAAATAGGAAGAGAAAGAAGCGAATGAAAGACGTATTTGTTCGCCAAGGGAGAAACGTATGAGTGTGACCAGCACGAGATATCTACATGTGTTTTTCATTTATAGGCGATCCTCTCTCGATCTACTTGGCGTTCAAGCGCCTTCCTCGTTCATGGATGAGGCTCTTTCTTTAGCATCGCATTGGTTCTATCTCGTTACGATATAGAGCTAACGGCTTCTTTTCTCGACACGGTCACACTGTCGCGGCTCACGGGCTTGGAAGCTAGACCCCCACCTTCCGGCTACTCTTTTGTAAGGTACTTTTCTTCCGGAACGCTGGCCCGACAATCGTATTCCCCCGTTACGCTCTCGCCCACTCGTACCGTTTCCTTCAATCTGGCCCGCGTTATATAGGGACTCCTCCATCGCCGTCTTTCTCTGCCTCCGATTCCGTACTCCCTCCACGCCAGATTGGAAAGTGTGCTCCATCGAGAATTCACTAAGAGCCCAGGATATACCTACGTTGTCGCGGTTTTATACCGCCGGTCAAGCTAACTTCGAAGATCGTATGATGCTGGGAATACCTGTTGAAAGAATTCCGCTTCATTGGATCAATACTCGAAACTTCTTCCTGCGTAGTCCGGCGGATCTTTATTGGACTTATATACTGTTATACAAAAAAAAGAATATATTTTTGCGATCAGTCTATCTTCTGACTCTGAGAATTTTGTAAGATGGGTTGTCCTGTAAATGCGCTCGAATTTGTTCGAGATAGGTTCGAGATGTACGCTTGACTATCGTGGCGCTTTTCAATATGCACGTTCTGCAAGAAGTGGGCAATCTTGCCGCGCGACTTCTCGTCGGCTTCTTTGTACGAGAGGGAAATTTTTCCGTTCGGATAAAACGCTGTCAGACGAGTAACGGAGATCGTGAAGTCGACATACTTTCGTCTTCTACGTGTCTTTGTGTGCACGCGCAACGTATAGATACGCGTAGCCTAGGCGGCTCGTAAAATCTGTAGCTTTTACTACTGCGCGAGATTGAAGAATCAGGTTGTAAAGGACTGAATCCTCGTGGGTGAGGGCCGGAAATAGGATGAGAGACAAGACGGAAGGGTGAAAAAGCGGAAAGAAAGAAAGAGTTGGCGGTGGGACTGCAGGGATCGCCGACACGTTTCGTGGATTTAAGCACGGATCGTTGAAGTATGAAAGAAATATCTTAAGCCCACCATGATCCTCATTTTAATTAAAACGCAATCGTGCGTCTGATATCGCTGCCTAAGATTTTTCATGATTCATCTTGTCAGTGGATAATTTAGCTCGATATCCTCCGTCTTTATCTTCTCTCCATCTTTGTAAAATTAAAATACCTGCCGTCTTGCAACGGCAATGCAATGAAAAATCCGCGTGATAGAAACGATACGAACTACGTCGAAAATCACTTCGTTCTTTGAAATCAGTTTCATCCGCCGTGCGTCTTCTTTACGACATCCCGGCGCGCTTCTTCGCTTTCCTTTTCCTCTGTGTTTCCCCATCTTCTCGTCTATATATCTTCAGCGATTGCGACTCTTCCAGTGCAGTGACATCGAGGATAAGAAAGAACGATGTTCCCGACGACACTATGTCGGTCCTCAGGACCGATCCTTATTGCCAGTTACTCCTCGCCTATGTTCTCTGATTCCAACCGATAGTCGAGAAAGTTACGAAGTTCCATTTGGCAGAAGCCGCGGGGACTCGCGTATTTCATCGTCGCCTACGAATTCTGTTTCAATTTTCGCGTTTCACCTCGAAGTCAACGCTCCCGAAACTCATGTAAAATTGCTTCGAGGAGTTATGTTGATAATAAGAGCTTGGAAGACTTATCCACGCGATTCTGTCTCGAATTCTCTCTATTGGAGAGAATTCGATAAATTTACTTAAAGTTATAGATTAAAAGTTTAACAATTTATGGAAGATATATATAATGAAATATTTTCTTAAGATTACTTTATGATTACTTGAAGTAGAAGCATTGTTATTACGAAATATAGAGGAATGTATGTATATTCCCCTGGAATTATATGCAGGATAGGATTTTATGGAGGCGTTACAATCTTAAAGTATGTGATATTTGCAATGTATTTTATAATATACCTTTATTAACTTGTTGTAATAATGTTGTAATAACAGATTCCGCTTAATAACGTACAATATAATTGATTAAACATCATACTCGTTGCTGTAGTCGTTGTCAATACTGACACTGCTGCCTGCTATGAACAGGCTCGTGTCACAGAGCATAATGTCAACCTCAACAACGGGACGAAGAGAGGAACAAGAGAGGCAGTCATGTCGCGTTCGCTCGAAAGTTCGGTGTCAGATCTGGCTTGCAACCGTCAGTTGGCAGAGTCCCTTTTTCTACACAGTCAGATGCAGATGCGAATCAGCGTTCGATACGAGCCAGCCGATGTTTTGTTTGTGGTTGATAGTTCGAATATTCAAGCACGCGCTCGAGCAAGTTGAAAATTAATAGATGAGTGCCAAAGAGATATAAAGAGAAAGTTCTAAGCTCCATGAAGATTTCTACATTATTGGAAAATTTATTGTTAAATTTAACACATTTCACTTGTTCAAATTTATGTATTATTTTAACACAAAAGGAATATGTTAGAAGCTAATATAAATATTATTTAAGAAGATGAAAAAGTAATAAACACTGATTATAAACACAGATTATAAACAAACCATGGAAACATGTTTTTTAAAATAAAATTAACATTTATTTATGATATGTTAAATTAACACATAATTTTATTTCATTTTAGAATTTATATATTAAAACACATTATTTTATGTTATTTGTTCACTGACTTATAAATTGTGTTATTTTGACACTAAGAAATGTTGAATATTAACTTAATACTACTTATTTAAATAACATGATCACGTTATGTTAAATTAACATTCGATTTCACATTATGTTAAAAAGTTCAACACAAAAGTTTAACAAGGACTTGAGTGGACCGTTTCCAACGCAAATACGAAATGTTTTTACTGTTATCCTTGAACGCCTTATACAAGGATACAATCATTAAATGTCTGTTTTTTTTTATCTTGTTACAGTCAAAGTGAGGCACATTGAAAGCAATGTGCTCTTCATATTTGTTTTATTTAATATTATATCTAATATAGCTATTAAAAAATAAAAAATAAAAAAATTAAAAAAAATTGTTTAAAAGTTTGTTGACTAGGCTAATTTGACAATGTTAAAATTGATATTAGAAAAATGACTCGCGTTGCTTCCTAGGACATATTAATATAATTGGAATAAATAATACGTGTAAAAAATTAATTGACGTTGCGACATTGCGACTGACAGCTGTACAATGTATACGTTAATACTGCGAGTGCGATGGAAGTCCAATGGATAGACACGTCCGTTTTTATAATAGTTAGCGTTATCGATTTGGATTATAATGGAGTGTGGAGGGAAATATTGCCCTGCGACCATAGCGTTGTGCCCCGGTTTAAAAGGTGGCACACGCATACAGCGGTATATGTGTACACTCTTCGCTGTGTTATTGCTGCACCAGTACATGCGCCCGCGTACGCTCGTATCGTCTTTCTAATGCACGATAGTCGTCGAACATGGTCTTTATGCGCGAACAAACGAAGATAATCTCGTTTTACGCACGGAGGACTGCACTAATGAGGGGCACCGTCCTTTGTCATACTAATCAGGCACTCTTGCACATCTTCGTATCTCCCGCGTGTGTTTTTAAACCAGTACTCCGAGTTACAATAGGATTATTCCTGCTTATAGAAATGTGAATTTTATTGTCGAATCTACTTGTCACTTGCAAAGAATTTTTAATGTGAAAAAATGGTGAAATATTTTTTTATATTAGTTATTCATAATTTACATTATAGAATTCTCTAGCTATAAGCAAGAATTGCGCGTCGCATTTGTTGAGGTAATTGTTCGAAGAGACACCATATTACATTACATCCAAGCGTTATATAATTTCTTGTGCCAATAATGCTTCTTCATTACTATGCCTCCCTTCTATTGCTGACAAAGGAGAGCCTTACTGACATGATTATCGCGAAACAATGGACGTACTTAGAAGTGAGAGCAGAGGATGAGATAGATAAGATACAACGTAAGACAAATATGCAGATTGGGAAAGAGACCTCGCGGCGAAAGAACGTTACTATGTGAGAATCTTTGAAGCGTTATCTAACTAGTTCGCGGGTCTAAGGGGATGAGTATGTGTGCCTAACGAGCTACGGAGACGAGGGATGAGCACGTGGATGGGGCCGCGAGTCGAGAATGAGGAGGGGGAATTATTAATCATGGCTGGGATTTCATAAAGCTCCGCTTAAGCTGTGCACAGTGCATCGTTTATTACCTGCTTCTCCGTGGGGGCTTTGCACAGCTCGGAAATACACCGGGTACGGTCTTCTGCTTTGAGCTTGCTTTCGCGTTGCCGAGTAGGTCTCCGTGGTGATCTTGCCGCGAACGTTGCCACGTTTGCCGTACGCTGGCGCAGTCTTTCCGAAAATTGAAAGTCATCGTGCAAAGAGGGTAAGCAACACGCCGCACCGACCGACCCCCGTGCGATTAAGCACATCCACGAAATATTGGGGTGGGAATTCAGCTTACGGTTTAGACAGACAGCGGGTTGCCCGGGGCAAACTTTGAGGGCTTATTTCCGGAGACGTCGAGCCGTTTCCCCACCGAGATTCGTGTCTTTGCTCGTGAGTCTCTCGCGTCACCCGCGATTGTGATATCACGTGAATCCACTGCGCGATCCCTTTAACAGCCGGATATCGCGACGACCTCCTCGAGCATGCAGAAATAATGTTTAAAGGCCGCGTCTCTCCGAATACCGTTCACCAAGCGTTCGTGCTAAAAAGAATGTCACAGACAACGTTACGATGAACATAATCCTACTACGGTTCTTTGTCGTTCAGTCATTCCCCGTTTTCTTTGCGATTCAATCTTCTTTCTTCTCTCCTCACTTTGTGTTTTTTTTTACTCGGCTTTCAACTGCCAAGTCTCTGTTCGCGTTTCGAGTAAGTTTTTCAACAATAGAAATCTACGCGAACCAACATCGTGCACCATACGGCCGCGTGTACGTGACACGCAAGGGGTGCGCGATCAAGGAGGGTAGTTCTCCCTGTAAACTAAGTAGCGACGCCCGAATCGTATGAGGGGTCAGCTTGAGGCGCACTAAGAAGGGATTATCCGAGCTGGCATTCGGTAATTGCTACTAGCAATTTACCGGAGTAAATCCCCATTAACTGCGCCGACGAACCGAGCGGACGGACGTTCATGTTCCTCCGTGCTGCGTGAGACACGTCTCCGTGCGTGTAAGATGGATTTGCCTGCACAAGATTGACGCAAGTGCTATTTTAGCTGAGCTTCAAAGAGAACTTAATGATATTGTTGATGATGTGATTTTGTGCAGGCATCAAATATTTTTAGTTTGTTAATAAACGTGTACTCGACAACATAAAGCTTTTGGAAATCCATTATATGTCTTCTCTTCCTTAAAAATTAAAAATAAAGTTTGTAATAAGTTTATATAAAACAAATTTGAAGGGATAGAACTTGAATAATAGTGAAATTCATTCATAGTTACAAGCTTATTATTTTGATGATGTAATGTCCATTTGTAGTTCCGATTTTTATATTTATATTATTACTTATATTATTATTATATTTATATTATTATTAATGAGAAAGTTTTTCTGATTGAAAATAAACAAATTGAAGGAAGCTTTTGATTATATTATATTATTCCAGAATTCTTGTTATCTTAACTGGAATTATAATAAATTTAAGCAGAAAGTTCTGACTTGTTCTGATTTTCAATCAGAATCCCAATTAATGTATTCTTTTTATAGCGCAGAAGATGGAAAATAATATCTAATACTAGGTAAATGTCAGAAATGATTCTCAATTGGAATGTACATTTTGATTCTCTCAATTTACTCGAGCGGTAGCCGATTTATTGAACCAGGATGAAGAGTCTCTGAAACACTTTTGCACAGGAGACTAATACGATAGGTAACGTGACGTTAAGTCGAAATCACGCAGGCCGTATCTTCTACGATGCTTGGGTCGTAACTGCTCTTCAGAAACGTGAAGGTATCGGAGTTAGGTTATAGGCCGTCAGATTACGATCCATTCCCCAATTCCCATTTGTCCCTCGGTGAGAAGCGTAGCTGCGTGAAGAAAATCGCGAGCTGACGGCGGGACGAAGGGATGGCGCGGCTGGGACTCTGAGTCTCTGCATCTGGGGAAATGTGCCGAGATTACGGATCCAATTCCAATAAAGTTTAGCACGTGAGCCGATTGACTGCGGGCCAATTATTATTTAACCGGCGCACCTTGCTCCACCCTTGCGTCCGAAGAGAGGACACTTTGGGTCTTATTCGCGAAGATCTTCCGAGACGTGCCGCGAAAGAAAGTGCTTTCAACAGTCCCGATTTATATCTTTCGTTCGATCGTCGAGATGGAAATCTTCGCTGTCTTCATCGAGACGGAATACCGCGACGGATTCTAGGGTGGACCAGTCTTGATACAATTAAAACGTAATTTTATTTGATGCTGAAACTTTTCGCGGGCCTTTGGCACGAAGTTCCCCGGATAAAATTGATATACTCTTCGTTAAAGTGAACATAATTAATCCCCGACGGGTAATTATTTCGAAAGTTCGTTAAGGTTAGCTCATACGGCGGAATGTTCTTTTGATCATCTCTGGTAATAGCAGCAAAGAGACGAGTGGGTTTTTAATCTTCCCTTTTATAATAGCAGCATGCCTTTAATTTAATCGATTTTCTCGTTATAACATTTTGTTACTTATATACAACGCATTTTTATACGTAATATTTTATATAAGAGAAAAGTAAGGCTGAAAAATGCGATTATTATCTTCTTAAACTGTTAAAATTTATTTGTTAATTTTCATTCCGTTTTTGCAAGTAAAATTGTGAAAAAATTGCAATGAGCAAACTCATTTCTAGCTTTATTCAGCTATCTCACACACAAAAAATATGACGACCATTATGATGTTACAGCGGACCGTTTTTTTTTGCGTGTGAGTATATTTAAAATGACTCTTATTATTCTTATACATTTACAATACTGGATCTGTACTGAATAGATACGATTGTGAGTAGACCTTTTTCCTATACCTTTTTCCTGTACGAATTTTTTATGATATTAATCGTTGCACTTCTTTTTGGTGCATGTTAATTAGCTTATGATTGTGATCAGCAATTAATGTTGCTTTGAATACAAAAGCGAGAATATCCTCTAATACGTGACGACACAAAAGGTTTAGTTAAAAACACATCCACGGGTTTGCGGTTTCGCGAATGACATTAAACATTCACGGCTTCCTGCTCCTGAAATTGCAGGCGTACCTAATCTCTCGGAACATAATCTCTCTGAGAGACGGAAATCAAGCAAGTAGAATCATCCACTCCCTCGCTTTGCGATCTCTTCTTCTGCATTCTCTCTCTCTCTCTCTCTCTCTCTCTCCCTTTTTCTTTACTTACCCCTTTGTAATCGCAAGAAGTGCATCGTCTATTTGTAATGAACCTCTTGGGGTTGTAGCATTAGGTTAGTCGAGGATAAACGCAAATATCTTGAGTTTTTCTTTCAGATGTCATGTCGCGTTGATGTTAGTCGGTGTACTCCTGCATGAGAAAACTAAGATCGATTTCTCAAGGTGTCATATTTCTCGAGAGTTTTACATAATGAACTGCATAATATTTCTCATAGTACATTATGGATCCATGCATTAGAAACGGAAAGCGCATTACGGGAAATGTTACGATGCATCTCATGTAATCTGGTATTTTTTTATATGACATTTTGAAGGCTACGTTATTAATGCGACATGCAGTATGATGGAACCGTTTCCGCATTCAAAAGCGTGTTGTAGAAACGTTATTCTCCTGACACGCTAATTCGACGGGTTTACCGGTTTGGCGGTATTTAATGTTGCGTTGTCGCGATGGCAAAAGTGGCAAACTGCATGCATTAAAATTACGCCGCTCAAAATATAACTGCGAGCGTTAAATGATGCGAATTTTCGCGAGTAGTTATTTATTAAAGGTTATAATTTATTAGCGACTGAGATTACTCTAATTCTTTGCGTTATAATGTCGAAAGCAAAAGCTTATGATTAATTTTTTTTTAATGTAGATAATTTTTTTCGACAAGTTATTTATACACATTGCGAGAAAAACTCGTCCCAATAAAATTATTTTATGCGGTACACTAATTTCTTCTCCTCTAATGTTTTCAAATGACGATTGATTTCTTGCTCGGGAAATGAAGACGCATATTCAAGAAGCATAAACAGCGAGCGAGTGAAAACGAAGAAAACCTGTAAAACACGCGACATACGGCGACGTGTATCGATTGGGC
>Ga0157362_1000963_pt1 | contig 11235 bp, 7 predicted proteins | sample AttlaeALBM3_FD_111480 | JGI IMG/M metagenome (GOLD analysis project Ga0157362, IMG submission 111480) | Fungus gardens microbial communities from leaf cutter ant in Ribeirão Preto, State of São Paulo, Brazil - Atta laevigata ALBM3 | ecosystem: Host-associated > Fungi > Mycelium > Unclassified ... | reverse complement strand
GGCGCAGGACCAGCAGTGGCACACCGGCCGCGGCCGTCGCGGCCAGTGCCGCCGCGCTGATCCGTTCGGCGAAGGGGTGGGTGGCGTCCACCACGCAGCCCATCCGTTCGCGGCGCAGCCACTCCGCCAGCCCGCCCGGCCCGCCGAACCCGCCCTGCCTGACCTCGCCGTCCGGCAACGCCGGGGCGGAAACCCGTCCGGCCAACGAACTGACGACCCGTCGGCCGCCGGCCCGCACCAGGGCCGCGGCCAGGGCCCGGGCCTCGCCGGTGCCGCCGAGAATCAACACGTCAGGCATCGGTGGAGCCGAGCGGCGCGCGGCACCGCCCGGGGCTGTAAAGGTGGCTGTCCGGGAACTGATCGGCCGTCAGCACATCACCGACGATGATCACCGCGCTGCGGATCACGCCCGTCGCGCGGACCAGATCCGCGATCGTGGCCAAGCTGCCGCGCAGCACCAGCTCGTCCGGTCGGCTGGCGTTGGCCACCACCGCCACCGGCGTCGCCGGGTCGTGATGCACCGTCAGGTGCCGCGTCACCGCGTCGATTTGCTGCACGGCCAGGTGCAGCACCAGCGTGCCCGCCATCCCGGCGAGCGAGGCGAGGTCCTCGCCCGGTGGCATCGGCGTCGAGGCCGCCGAGATCCGGCTGAGTATCACCGTCTGGCCGACGCCGGGGACCGTGAGCTCGCGCCGCAGGGCCGCGGCGGCCGCGGCGTAGGCCGGGACGCCGGGGGTGACCTCGTAGGGGATCCCGGCCGCGTCCAGCCGCCGCATCTGCTCGGCCATCGCCGAGTACAACGATGGGTCCCCGGAATGCAGGCGGGCGACGTCGTGACCGAGTGCGTGGGCCGCGAGGATCTCGGCGAGGATGGCGTCCAGGTCGAACGCCGCGGTGTCGACCAACCGTGCGCCCGGTGGGCACCAACCGAGGATCTCCCGCGGCACCAGGCTGCCCGCGTAGAGGCACACCGGCGCCGCGGCGATGATGTCCCGGCCGCGCAGGGTCATCAGGTCCGCCGCGCCCGGGCCGGCACCGATGAAATGAACGGTCATGTCGGCCACCCGGCCGTCGCGCTCACCGGGTCACCGCCCATTGGGTGACCGGGTGTTGCGCCCGCCAGCCCGTGAAACGGCCCAACGGCACCGCGTGCGAAACCTCCAGCCGCACCAACTCGCCGCCGAAGAGTGCGCAGCGATCCACCAGCGCCGCCTCGGTCTGCAGAGTGACCGCGTTGGCGACCAGCCGACCTCCCGGTCGCAGCGCGGCCCAACAGGCCTCGAACACGGCCGGGTCGCTGCCGCCGCCGCCGATGAACACCGCGTCGGGGGTGGGCAAGTCCGCCAGGGCCGCGGGCGCCGAGCCGACCACGACCGAAAGGTCGGGCACGCCCAGCCGGGCGGCGTTGGCACCGATCCGGGCGGCCCGGTCTCCCCGACGCTCCACCGCGATCGCCCGGGCCCCGCGAGCGGCGCGCATCCACTCGATGCCGACACTGCCCGCCCCGCCCCCGACGTCCCAGAGCAGTTCCCCCGCGCGCGGAGCCAACCGGGCCAGCGTCAGGGCGCGGATCTCGCGCCTGGTTATCTGCCCATCGTGGTCGTAGGCGTCGTCGGGCAGGCCGGCGGTGGCGCCGAACAGCGCCGTGCCCGGGCCGGCGGTTGCCTCGATCGCAACCACATTCAGCGGGTCGGGCACGTCCCCTCCGGCGGCGGCGGGGTAGCGGGTGATCCGCTCATTCGGGCCATCGAGCTGTTCCAGCACTGTGACCTCGCTGTCGCCGTAGCCGCAATCGCGCAACAGGGTGCAGACCTGCGCGGGCGTGTCGGTCCCGGAGCTGAGCACCAACAGCCGCTGACCCGGAGCAAGCATCGCCCTCAGCCGATCCGGGGACCGTCCCACCGCGCTGAGCACCAGCGTGTCCTCAACCGACCATCCCAGCCGTGCACACGCCAGCGAAACCGACGACGGGTGCCCGATCACCCGCACGGCGTCCGCGCCCAGTAGCCGGACCAGCGTCGACCCAATCCCGTAGTGCATCGGATCGCCGCTGGCCAGGAAGCACACCCGGTGCCCGGCCTGCGCAGCGAGCAGGCCGGGCAACCCGTCGGCCAACGGCACCGGGAGCCCGATCCGTTCGGCGCGCACCTCACCGGGCAGGTAACCCAGCGCGCGGGCGCCGCCCACCACCACGTCCGCGCCCTCGACGGCCAGCCGAGCCGCCACCGACAGGCCCGCCCACCCATCCGCGCCGATCCCCACGACGGTCACGCGCTCGCTCGGCTCGCCAACTCCCGCGGTCATAGGTTGCCCAGCAGCCGTTCGACGCGGATCAGCACCACAACACGCTCGGGGTTCGGCCGCGGCTCGCGGTAGCGCAGCGCGTACCGCCGTTCCGCCTCGGCGACCTCCGCGGCAAACGACGCCACGCTCGCCGAGCCCTCCACCGTGGTCCATCGCCTTCCGTCAACCTGACAGATCGCGACCGGCGCCCCGTCCGGGCCACCTGCCACGATTCGCCGCACCTTGAGCGAACCGCGCGAGGCGATCACCCGTACCAGCCGCGCCTCCGCGTCCAGCGTCGCCCCGACCGGCACCACGTGCGGTCGTCCCGCGCCGTCCACCGTGGTGAGCGTGCACAACCGCCGCTCCGCCCAGAACGCGACCACGCGCTCGTCGGCCGGATCCAGCAGATGGGAGGCCCGTCGAACTCTTGCATCAACCATTCTCGGTCCTGCGTCTCAAGAGGTAGCTGTCCATGATCCAACCCTTGCGCCGCCTCGCGGCCGCGCGCAGCTCCAGGATCTTGCCGCGGCAGTCCTGAAGGTCGCCGGCCACGAGCAGCTCGTCGGGCATGCCGACGTAGGCGCCCCAGTAGATGTCCAGGTCCTCGTCCGGGAGGTCGGCGAACGCGCAGGCGCCGTCCAGCATCACCCACACGTCGTCGAGATCCCGGGGCATGCCCGCGGCCAACCGGCGTCCGGTCGTCACGTGCACCGGCTCCCCGACACCGGTGAAGGTGATGCCGAATCGCGCGGCCAGCACCTGGAGGCTGCTCAATCCGGGCACCACGTTGCGGACGAACTCGACCCCGCCGCCGGCCAGCACCCGATCCAGCACCCGCAACGTGCTGTCGAACAGCGCCGGGTCGCCCCAGACCAGGATGCCGCCGTTGCCGTCGGGCCCCAGCTCGCCCGCGATCGCGGCGGAGAAGACGGCCGCGCGGGCGTCGTACCAGTCCTCGACCGCGCCGGCATAGTCGGCCGCGGCCCGGTCGCGCGGCTGCTCGGGGATCGCCACGGTCCGGTACGGCTTGGTGATATGGGTCTCGCAGATGGCGTGGCGCAGCTCGGTCAGTTCCGCGGTCGTCTCGCCCTTGTCCACCACGAACACCACGTCCAGGCCCCCGAGCGCGCGTACGGCCTGCAGCGTCAGGTGATCCGGATCACCGCATCCGATGCCGATCACATGGACAGTGCGCATCCCGACCCTCCGGATTTCCAACGGCCTTCGGGAATTGTTGTCGGGGTCGCCAGTGCGGGTGTGCGCCGGGCGGTCATAGGGTCGTGTTCGACCGAACTGAGCCCGGCGTCGGTCACTCCCGTCGCCCGGCCGGGAGGCGAACGATGAGCACTGGGGCCGCCGCGAGCGGGCGAGCCGATCGAAATTGGGAGAGGTACGTGTTCGAGCGGATTGCGGTGGTCAACCGCGGCGAGGCGGCGGTTCGTCTGATCCGGGCGGTCCGGGAGCTCAATGCCGAGCGTGCGTTGTCCATTCGCACCGTGGCCATGCACACCGCCGGAGAGCGCTCGGCGATGTTCGTCCGCCAGGCCGACGAGGCGGTGCAGTTGCGCCCGAGCCCAACTGCCTCGGTGCCGTACCTCGATTACGCCGAGCTCGAACGCGCCCTCACCGAGTGCGGGGCGGACGCGGTCTGGGTCGGTTGGGGGTTCGTCTCCGAGCACCCCAGCTTCGTCGAGGTCTGTGACCGACTGGGCATCACATTCATCGGGCCGTCCGCGGCGGCGATGCGCATGCTCGGCGACAAGATCGAGGCCAAGTTGATGGCCGAGCGGGTGGGCGTGCCGGTGGCTCCCTGGAGCGGCGCGGGCGGTGTGACGAGCTATGCGGAGGCGCAGCGGCACGCCGAGGCGATCGGCTACCCCCTGATCGTCAAGGCCAAGGCGGGCGGGGGCGGTCGCGGTATCCGGAAGGTGTTCGGACCAGGGGAGCTGCAGGCCGCCTTCGAGGGCACCCGCACCGACGCCGCACGCTATTTCGGGGACGACGGTGTCTTCCTCGAGGCCCTGATCTCCGGTGGACGGCACGTCGAGGTGCAGATCATCGCCGACCGGCACGGCAACGTCTGGGCCCCCGGCGTTCGCGACTGCTCGATCCAGCGGCGCAATCAAAAGATCATCGAGGAGTCGGCGTCGCCGGTTCTGACGCCCAGTCAGTCGAGCGAGCTGCGCCGGGTGTCGATCGACCTGATCCGTGCGGTGGGCTACCACGGCGCCGGCACGGTCGAGTACCTGTACGACCCGGCGGCCAAGGCCTTCGCATTCCTGGAGGTCAATACGCGCCTGCAGGTCGAGCACCCGATCACCGAGGTTGCGACTGGGATCGACCTGGTGAAGCTGCAGATCCTCACCGCCGCGGGCGAGCCGTTGCGCGGTGAGTGCCCGCCGGAGATCGGGCACTCGGTGGAGATCCGCCTGAACGCCGAGGATCCCGACAACGGCTTCGCGCCCGCGCCCGGGCGGGTCGAGTTCCTGGAGTTCCCGGCCGGACCCGGGATCCGGGTCGACTCCGGCATCGCGGCCGGCGACACGATCCCGCAGGAGTTCGACTCGATGGTCGCCAAGATCATCGCATTGGGTGCGGATCGGACCGAGGCACTGGCCCGGCTGCGCCGGGCTCTCGCGGACACCACCGTGGTGATCGACGGCGGCACCACGAACAAGTCGTTCGTGCTGGCCCTGCTCGCCCGGGAGGAGGTCATCGCCGGTACCGCCGACACCGCGTGGCTGGACCGGATCGGGAGCGACGGCGTGATCGGCCTTCCCGCGCACGCCGATGTGGCGCTCTACGGGGTGGCGATCGACGCCTACGCGCGGGAGGAAGCCGCCGAGCGCGAGGCGTTCCTCGCCTCCGCCCGCGGCGGCCGCCCCCAGGCCGACCACGCGATCGGGCGCAGCGTCGAGCTCCGCTATCGCGGTGTCCCCTATAAACTGATGGTGCATCAGCTTGCGCCGGCCCGGTATCGAGTCTCCGTGGCCGGAACCTCGGCCGAGGTCGGGGTGGAACGGCAGGGACGCTTCACCTATCGGTTGACCGTGCACGGTCGGGTGCACCGCGTGGTCGGGGCGGTGGGTGCCGCCGACCATCTCGTGGAGGTCGACGGGGTCAGCCATCGAGTCGCCCGCGACTCCGGCGGTGTGGTTCGTGCCCCGGCACCCGCCGTGATCGTCGCGGTGCCGGTGCGCCCCGGCGATTATGTCGAGGCCGGTGCCACGGTGGCGGTGCTCGAGGCGATGAAGATGGAGATGCCGGTGCACACGCCGGTGGCCGGGCGGGTGCGTGAGGTGCTCGCCGCGGTCAACTCCCAGGTGCCGGCCGGCGCGCCGCTGCTGCGACTGGACGCCGCCGGCGAGGCGGAGCCGGCCCCGGACGCGCCGGCTGTGACGTTCACCGACGACGGCGGTGGCCGCGACCAGACCGAGCCGCGCCGACGTGCGGAGGCGATCCTGAGCTCGTTGCGGTCCTTGGTGACCGGCTACGACATCTCCGCACCCGAGGGCCGTGCCCTGATCGGGGAGTACTCCAAGGTGCGCCGGTCGTTGCCGGCCGATGACGCCGACCTGGTGGCCGCGGAGCTGGACCTGCTCACCACGTTCGCGGACCTCTGTGAGCTGTCCCGCAACCGGCCGTCGGGGGAGGAGGAGAACTCCGAGCTGCACGTCCATTCGCCCCGCGAGCACCTGCACACCTACCTGGGCTCACTGGACCTCGAGCGCGAGGGGCTGCCGGATTCCTTCCGCAACCGATTGTCCAGGGCGCTCACCCACTACGGGGTGACGGACCTGGAGCCCACCGGCGGGTTGAAGGACGCCGTCTACCGCGTGTTCCTGGCCCTGGAACGCAGCGAGGCTCAGATGCCGGTGGTCACCGCGCTGCTGGAACGCTGGTTGGACGTTGCCGACGTGGCCACGGCGCGCGATGAGCTCGCCGAGGTCCTCGAGCGGGTCGTGACCGCCACCCAGGTCCGTAATCCGCTTATCGGCGAACTCGCCCGCAGTGTCCGGTACCGATACTTCGACAAGCCGCAGAGCATGGCCTATCGGGCTGATGTCATGGCTTCGGTGCGCGAGCAACTCAGCTACCTGGTGTCGCACCCGGACGCCTCCGATCGCGCCGAGCGCATCGAGGCGCTGGTGTCCTCCCCGGAACCGATCATCAGCCTGGTCAGCGAGTGGATCGGTCCCCGATCCGCCGACCTCGGCCCGCTGCTGGAGGTTCTGACGCAGCGTTACTACCGCAGCCGGGACCTGGAGAACGTGCGGTTGTTCGACTACGCGGATCGACAGTTCGTCACCGCCGAGTTCGACCTGGGCCCCAACCGGTTGCACCTGATTACCACCGTGGGTGATTTCAGCGAGCTCGACGCACTGGCCTCCGCCGTCGCCCTCGTCGCCGCGGGCACCGACGCGTGGGAACCCAAAACCCTCGTGGTGGACATCTTCCTGTCCTGGGCCGACGTGCCAACCGATTACGACACCGTGGCGGGCGCGTTGGGGGCCGCCCTGTCCGACCTCGAGCTGCCCGACACGTTGCGTCGGGTCACCGTCGGTATCGCGGCCGAGGACCCGGCCGCCCGCGCGCACTACTACACCTTCCGGCCCGACGAGGACCGCGCGCTGTACGAGGACCGACTGATCCGCGGCCTGCATCCATTGGTCGCGCAGCGGCTCGACCTCAAGCGGCTGGTCAATTTCGACCTCACCCGGTTGCCCGCCGACGAGGGCATCTATCTGTTCCGGGCCGTCGGCCGGGAAAACCCGGAGGACGAACGCTTCATCGCGCTCGGTGAAATCCGCGACGTGCACCCGATACGTGATGCCGCCGGTCGGGTCCTCGCGGTGCCGACCGTGGAACGGGTGCTGGCCGGTTGCGTGGAGGGCGTGCGGGCCGTGCACCTGCGACGTCCGCCCAAGCGCCGCGCCGAGTCCAACCGGATCGTGCTGGCGGTCTCGCCGATTGCCAAGGTGCCGTTGGACGAGATGTACCACGTGGTGCGCAACCTGGTGCCGATGACCGCCGGTGCCGGCCTGGAGGAGGTGATGGTCGTCGGACGGCTGCAGGAGTCCGACGACGTCGTCGAGCACGAGGTCGCCGTGCTGATTTCCTACCGGCACGGCGCCGGGGTGCAGATCTCGGTGACCGAACGGCCCACCGAAGCGATACCACCGCTCGACGAGTACTCCCAGAAGGTGCGGGCCGCACGTGCGCGCGGCGCGATTTACCCGTACGAGTTGATTGAGATGTTGACCACCGCCCGTGGCACGTTCACCGAACTGGACCTGGGTTCCGACGGCACCCTGATGAAGGTCGATCGGCCGCGCGGGCGCAACACCGCCGGGATCGTGGTCGGTCTGGTGACGACCGTGACGGACCGTCACCCCGAGGGCATGAGCCGGGTGGCACTGTTGGGGGATCCCACCAAGTCGCTGGGCTCGGTGGCGGAGGCCGAGTGCGCCCGCATCTGCGCCGGGCTGGACCTGGCCGAGCAGATGCAGATCCCCGTCGAGTGGATCACGCTGTCCTCCGGGGCAAGGATCTCGATGGACTCCGGTACCGAGAACATGGACTGGATCGCCCGCGCGCTGCGGCGGATCATCGAGTTCACCCAGGCGGGTGGCGAGATCAACGTCGTGGTCGCCGGAATCAATGTCGGCGCCCAGCCGTATTGGAACGCAGAGGCCACGATGCTCATGCACACAAAGGGCATCCTGGTGATGACGCCGGACTCGGCGATGGTGCTCACCGGCAAGCAATCGCTGGACTACTCCGGCGGCGTCTCCGCCGAGGACAACTTCGGCATTGGCGGCTACGACCGGGTCATGGGCCCCAACGGCCAGGCCCAGTACTGGGCGCCGAACATGGCCGCAGCCGTTGAGATCCTTTTCGGCCACTACCACCATGCCTATCGGGCACCCGGTGAGCGGTTCCCCCGACCGGCGTTCAGCGCCGATCCCCGGGACCGGGACGTGTGCGACTACCCACACCACGCGCCCGGCAGCGATTTCACCCGGGTCGGAGACATTTTCTCGGCCGAGCGAAACGCCGAGCGCAAGAAGCCGTTTGACATCCGCGCCGTGATGCGTGCCGTCGTCGATTCCGACCACGCCGTGCTGGAGCGTTGGGCCGGGATGGCCGACGCGGATACCTCGGTGGTCTTCGACGCGCACCTCGGCGGATACCCGGTCACCGTCATCGGGATTGAATCCAAACCGGTGCCGCGCCGGGGATACCTGCCCAAGGACGGACCGGATGTGTGGACCGGCGGCACGTTGTTCCCTCAGTCGTCGAAGAAGACCGCGCGGGCGATCAACGCCGCGAGCGGCGTGCGCCCGCTGGTGGTGCTGGCGAACCTGTCGGGCTTCGACGGCTCACCGGAGTCGCTGCGCAACTTCCAGCTGGAATACGGCGCCGAGATCGGTCGGGCCATCGTGAACTTCGACGGCCCAATCGTGTTCACCGTCATCTCCCGCTACCACGGCGGGGCATTCGTTGTCTTCTCCGGGACCTTGAACGACAACATGGAGGTGATCGCCGTCGAGGGTTCCTACGCCTCCGTGCTGGGCGGCGCGCCGGCGGCCGCGGTGGTGTTCACCGGCGAGGTCCGCAATCGGACCAACGACGACCCGCGGGTCCGTGCGCTCGAGGCCGCGATCACCGAGTCGGACGATGCGAAGGCGGCGCAGCTGCGGGTCGAGCTTGGGGATCTGCGCAACGCGGTGCGCACCGAGAAGCAGGGCGAGGTGGCCGCCGAATTCGAGGCCATCCACGACATCCGACGGGCCCAGAAAGTCGGCTCAGTGCACACGATCATCCCGGCATCTGCGCTACGGCCCTACCTGATCGGGGCCGTGGAACGCGGAATGGCGCGGGCGTCCGGCGCGGGCGAGTGACCGAGCGGGCGCGGCGGGGGTCCCCACCGCGCCCGCTGAGGCCGCGTCAGTTGTCCGACTGCCCCCCGGAGGCATTCTCGTCGGCCTGACGACCACCGTGCGGGTTTCCGCGCCCCTTGGTCCAACCAAGGTGCTTGCCGTTGTCGTGATGGGTGCCCGGCACCATTTTGTGTGCCCAACCCGGAGGTTGCGTGGGCCGGCCGTGCTCGCCGCCCTTTACCCCCCGGTCATCGCTGTGGTCCTGGCACTGCGCCGCGTCGGGCTTCTGGTTGCTCTCGTCGCCCTGTTCGTCGCCGCGGGCCGTGGCGGGCTTCTGGTTGTTCCCGTCGCCCTGTTCGTCGCCCTGTTCGTCGGCCTGGTTGTCGTCGTTTTCACCCTGGTCGTCACAGCTTTGCCCGACGGTGGGCGGACTGCCGGGGGTCGTCACTATTGGCATGCCGGCGACGTGTGCGCAGAACGACGGCAGTTGTGCCGCGCCGCCCGCGGCGGCCAGAAGCCGCGCGAAGTCGGGGTTCTTGGCGGCCAGGTCGGGGTGGTGCAGCAGGTCGGCCTGAAGGGCCGCGTGGCACAGACCCGCGAAGCGCTTCACGCCCCCGGTGTCCGAGTCCTGCGATTCGTCACCGCGCGGGGCGGGCTTGTGGGTGGGGGCGGGCACGAGGGCGCTGGTGCCGCCGGGGACGGTGCCGCTGCCGGTGCCGGGCAGGGTGCCGGAACTCGCGGCAAGGGCGACTCCACCGGTTGCGGTCAGCGCGACGGTGATAGCGGCGGCCTTGACGGTGAGCAGACGGGCGATGCGGTGGTTCATGGACGGACGACTCCTCGGATCGGTGGCCATCGGCTGACAAGCGAGCCGGAAGGCGGCCACGGCGGCGGCCTCCCCGCGCAGCTCCCCGGCCGTGGCCGGGGCGCTCGCGGCGACCAGCAGCTCACACAGCGCATCCGCGGCGGCGGGTTCGACCTCCGGATGCGCGCTGAGCAGCTCCGCCACGGCGTCGGGGCGGGCCCAGTTGGGGCTGGTCGGGTTCTCGTTCATCTGAGGGTGCTCAGCGCAACGGGCTCGGATTTCGTTACACACCTATCCCCACGCTCGGTCAACAACCCCGCCAACCGCTTGAGGCCGCGGTGCGAGGCGGTGCGCACCGCCCCGGCTCCCTTGCCGAGCACCGTCCCGGCCGCGGCGGCGTCAAGACCGACCACCACCCGCAACAACACGGCCTCGGCCTGCTCCCGCGGCAGCGTCGAGATCAGCTCGAGTGCCCGGTTTGTCGCGATCCGGGTCAGGGCGGCCTCGGCGGCGTCCTCGGCCGCGGGTTGATCGGCGAGCTCGGCCGCCAACAGCAGCTGGTGCTGCGGCCGTGCCCGGTCGCGCCGCAGATGATCCAGCGCCCGGTTCCGCGCCACCCTGGCCGTCCAGGCGCGGAAATCATCGCCGGTACCGGAGAAGCTGCTCAGGTCCCGGACGATCTGCAGCCAGGCCTCGGCTACCACGTCCTCGGCGTCCGCGCCCGCCAGGGTGCGGACGTAGCGCAACAAACCCGGCGTCAGTGCGCGGTAGATCGCGCTGAACGCCGCCTCGTCCCCGCCGCGCGCGGCCCGCAGCGCCGCGTCCAGATCGTCGGACGGGGCGTGCGCCGGTGGCGAGGGCTGATGCTCGCTCGATCGACGCGGATGAATCAACGGGCGAATCCAATCGTCGGATACCGAGATCATCGGTAGACGCACCCGCAAACTTTGCGGTTTCGCCGGCCCGGGAATTTGGCCGGGAATTAACGTGGGAATGCTCCATTCGGGCGATTTTGTGGTTGATCCCGGCTGGGAATCCGTCGGGTGCATTAGCGTCGCGCAGGTAGTTCCCGATCGATGGAGCCGATGTGATCGAGGTCCGCGGGCTGTCGAAGCGCTACGGGGACAAGGTTGCAGTCCGTGGCCTGGAGTTCACCGTGCCCGCAGGCGAGGTGACCGGCTTCCTCGGGCCGAACGGGGCGGGCAAATCGACCACGATGCGGATCATCGCGGGGCTTGACACGCCCTCCTCCGGTTCGGT
>Ga0157362_1000962_pt1 | contig 11242 bp, 7 predicted proteins | sample AttlaeALBM3_FD_111480 | JGI IMG/M metagenome (GOLD analysis project Ga0157362, IMG submission 111480) | Fungus gardens microbial communities from leaf cutter ant in Ribeirão Preto, State of São Paulo, Brazil - Atta laevigata ALBM3 | ecosystem: Host-associated > Fungi > Mycelium > Unclassified ... | reverse complement strand
TTCCCCCCGTTTTTTTTCCAACCGCCCATCCCTTTTTTTGGCGTGGCGAGGGGGGCGGGGGCGGAATAGGAACCGCAAGGCGGGCAAGGGGGGGGGGGGGGGGGGGGGGGCAGAGAAAAACTGTGTCGGGTCTACGAGCTGGGGGGAGGGGGCGAGGTCACAGGGGGGGGGGGGAGCAATCGGAAGAACAGCGGAGAGCGCAGAAATGCGCAGGGGAACGATAAAAAGCCAGGGGTACGTAGGGGATGGGAGGCTAAGGCGAGGCGGGCCGCCACGCCGCGCCGCGCCGCGCAAAAAGCTCAGAAAACGATTCGTCTCTCGGCGAGATGGGATCGCGACGTGACTTCGAATCGCAGGCGCGAGCGAACTTCCGAGGCCGCTCGGCGCTCCGCAGCACTGGGATTGCGTAAATTCGGGTGAAGTTCTGTCGGCTCCCAAGCTTTTCCAAGGGTAGCACGAAAATCCTCGTGGCCTCCTCTCACCACCAATCGACGCCAGGGCCTGATGGGTGGTACCGACGAAGTCACGCGGATAACTGAAATACGCCGACTGCATAGCGAATGAAACTCGGACGGGTCGGGAAGCCCGAGGAAGTTCGCCGCGGTACGCCGCGCTATGGAATGAGAAAACTTTCTAAGCTGGTTTAGACTCAAAAAGACATTTGTTCGGACTGTAATCTTGCGGTAATGCGAATCGCCACTGCTATTTGATTCACATTCTCGAATATCTTTTCGATATCCCCCGAAATCAATATTATACAATTTTGATAAGGCTTAACGAAACGAGTCGAACGAGACAAGATAGTCCTGGTTGCTTGGCAAAATTTCGCGATAAATGAATCGGGCACTACGGTACGAAAATGCAGTTCGCTGTCGAGAGTTGGCTTTAAATTGTCGAGATCGTGTCACAGCCGACGGCCAATCAAAGTTGCCAAAAAAAATTATCGAGTTCAGTTCAGGTACAAAGGGATTGAAATATACGTTACTGTAAAAAAAAGATGGACTTAAAAAAAAATGACGAAACTCTAAAATCACATACATTTTATTTTATTTTTTTTTAACAAAGTTTCAATATCGTTATAACTTGCCAAATATTTCGTGGATTATTTGATGTTCATGCAGTGATCGATTATTATCGTCGTACCATAAAATATTCCATTTTCTACGCCACATAAAAGTGGTTAACGTAAATTTCATTCCCCGCGACTGCTCGAGAATAAGAAAAGTAATTAATGTAGGTAAGGGAATAGTTATCAACGTTAATAGGCTGTGCAGGTGAAATTATGGCCATCTGTACGCATTGAGAAGGGAAGGGTAAAAGCGAGAATAGAAGAGAAGAAGAGAATAACAAAAATAAAGAAAGAAGGTTTAGCCTCTTGGAGGCACAAAAGCCTTTCCACAAACAATCTAAGTTGCGTACGCAACGAATTATTTCACTTTCGCGTGTTGGATGATTATTATCATCGGCTGTGAAATATTTCATTTACCACGCTATAGTAAAGCTAGCCAACGTAAATTTCACTTTTCACAACCATTCAGATTCAAGGAGCAAAAAGAAATTAAGGAAAGTAGTCATTATCTTTAATAAGCAATACAAACAGGTAAAATTATGATTAACCAATGTACTAAAAAAAGGATAGTATGCGTGGGAAGAAATGTAATGAGAGTAGAAAGTTTAACCTTACACGAGACCTTTACCCAAACAATTTAACTCGTTAGATATCTTATGAATTATTTCATACTCATGTGTTGATTAAGAGTCATCATTCGTCGCGAAACCTTTCATGCTATTTGCCATAAGTTTTATCCCTTTTATAATCATTCCTGTGCATAAGGAAGGAAATATTTTAATAACACGGACAAGAAAGGTAATCATCAACGTTAATAGGTGATGCAGGTGAAATTACGGTCATCCACAATGAGAAAGGTAGGCATGCGTGAGGATAGAAGAGACAGGAAGGGAGCGACCGATTGGGGATAGGAGGGGGTTTAGCCTTGAAGGCACAAAGCCTTCCCCCGTTGTCCTAACGAGCCCGCCAGCCGGTATCGTATTTCACGGGCTGGTGCATGCATAGTAAAGCTTATTAATTCCATTTAACGGGCTTAAGTCCGGCTCCCCCTCCCCCCGCCCGCCCACTTTTGCACGGCAAAGTAGATCGGGAATACGAGTAGGTATACGAACGAAGGAGGGCCGAATCAACCGATGTTGCGATCGACCTACCCATGGCAAGCGTGAGAAACGAGTCAAGGGGAATACTCTCGAGGGGGCAGCGAACGACGAAAAAGAAGAAGAGGAAGAGGTAGAGGACGGGGACAGGAGAGAAAGAGAAGAGAGGAGAGGGAGGCGGACGCGATGGAGACGATGGCAATGCGTATACGCGCGCAAAACCTGATATCATCGTCGTCATCATCGTCGTATACTTCGCCCACCTCGGCACGACGTCCCCATTTACGGTACGCGAAGAAATGCGCGCGTCCGCGGTCTCCGCGGACTTGGTCTCCGATATAGAGCTTTCTATGGCAGTCTCGTTTTTTCCTTACCGCCCTTTTCGTCGGCTCCTCCTCCCTTGCATGATTGCGAATACGCAGTTATATTGAAATAGTATCTGACATTAGCACCTTATCTTTCTTTCCCAGCCGACTGGTGAAATATAGACGGTACGTCCGGGCGAGAGGCGAGAAGGCAGAGGAAAGGAGACGGAGGATCTGGCGAGAAGAGAAGACGGTGGCAGACGGTGGTACGAGAACGAAAGAGAGCGAGAAAGAGTAATGAGAGAGAGAGAGAGAGAGAGAGAGAGAAAAGAAAACGGGAGGGCCAGAGGGACGAGAGATGGTTTGCATTAAGGCGAGATCGTAAGCGAGATTCCTTAGGCCTCGTGATTTATTTGAAACGAAGTCGAGCGCTGTGTGCAACGACCAGGGGGACCGAAGCTTCGGCGCATCGTGTTCCCGAATCTGAACGTGAGAAGGAATCGCGGTGGCGATGGCGACGACGCTGATGACGAGAACGATCTATCTTTGGAGAGAGAAGAGGATTGGAAGGATTGGGAGTCAAAAACACGTGAAAAATTATCGTGACATCTGGGCAATACGACAGTGCATGACCATTTTCGTGAAGTATATTTACGATATACATATATCGACGTCGGGATCTGGAGAAATCGACATAGAGCGAAATGAATTGTTGAATAAGTTGCCAGCAAATGTTGCTGCCAATAAAATAAAAAAATCAGTGTTTACCCAACAGAAAATCTAATTGTATTCCTTTTGATTTGATGTATGATTTGATGTATTTGTGTTATGCGATATATTTAACACAATTTATATTAATCAATGATTGTTTCTTTAAATATAACAAAATGTTTAAAACTCAATTTAGTGATAATATTAATAAAATACTATCAAAACCAATAGAAATATGATAAATATTATACATATTCATTAATTATTTAGTCTATTAATTCTATTAGCCAACATTTTACTTAAGATATATTAGTATAGTCTATTTAAAATAAAGTATATATTAAAGTATATATTAAATTATGTAACGTTCACGAATACAATAGTTTGTTTGACGTAAAAAGACTTCAAGAAAATAAAATTACGTAATTTCGATTATTTTAAGCCAAGATGCCGCAAAAACGTAAAAGATTCGTTGACTAAAACTTCTTAACGGTACGACTTTTGCAGCTTACGCTAATTATCTTTCCTAACTGGTTTTCAACGGGCACAACTGCCAGCCAGCGCCAACGAACAACTTCCCAAACTTTTTCTCTTTCCTCGGGGCAAAAGGGTTAAGAAATATAACGGAATGCCACATCAGCCATAATAGAAGCCGTGTTACGCGATACCGTATTCAAAGTTTACGCCACTACGCGTCGGGATCCGCTTTTTCTCACACGCGGTCTCCCGTTCGTATTCCGTGCAGATCGGATCGAAGAGTCGCGCGGTATCGAAAGCGAGCTGTGATGAAGAGACAGAAAAGGAAACCGGAGCAAGGAGAACGCCCGTATCGAAACGGCCGGCGAGTTCCACGCGCCGGATTACAAAGGAGTCCCTGGACCAATTAAAGAGCCGCTTAGGGGATAACACGAAGCGAACGCGACAGACCACGTGTATCGGGAGTCGGGAGGAGAGATGAGTTTGCAGGTGGAATTCGGCGCTCAGATACCGTGGCGAGATGTTACCGCCAATGGCACGACGGTGGACGGACCGTGGATTCCACCACAGATTGGCTGCGAGTATCTGGAAGGCAATTAAAATGTCGAAAGAAACAATATTGCGCCTTAGATGTTCCCGCCACGGGGCATTCCAGCGAGGAGAACTTGGGAAACATTGAAAGGAGACATTGCGATAGAATAGATCGTCTTTAGACAACGTTGTGTGAAAATATGTCTTCGTTGCAATCAGTTTGCATTCCGAAACGCAAAAATTGGCCGCATAGTTCTGCCTTTGCATATAAATAATATCAGTGTAAAAATTAATATCGAGAGTATGGAACTTATCGACATTATGGAAAGTTGCACTGAAATATCGACTCGACTTCAAATTACATCAGGAATCCGTGATTAAAAAATTCCTCCGTAACCTTGGTGTGGTGTCCTGTGTACAATTCCTACATCACCATTTCTCTTCACGTCTCAAATTCATATCACCTTCTCCCTTTAGTCAATCCGTTTATTCCATGCTCTCCATCGTTCCTCCTTCATCGTATTACAGTCTCTCCGTTTTCTATATCTTCAGCTTTCTGCGCTCGCACTTCACCGCACGTTTTCTTGCGCGTTTTCGTGCACGTCGCTAACGGTAGACATTTCGCCAGGTCATCAAATCCCTCGATGCTTGCACATACCATCATGTCTTAATATTCTAGGTATACAAACATATACATATACAAATATACACGTCCAAGTCACAGACCCACAATGCGTGCTAAACGATTCTTTCAACTGTCTTGCGATTTAGTAGCAACGAGTGTGTCCAAATTCCATCTCGCAATGTTGATATTTCTGAATAAGGTCAAAAAGGAAAGGAAGAGAAATAAAACGTAATTTTTTATATCAAGTACATATTCACGAAAAATATTACTTATTCATATGTGCAAATAGAGAGAAGAAGATATATTACGAGATTTTTTTTCTATACAAAAATTAGATTTCTCCAAAATTAAATAACGTTTCGCATTCAATAGCTGCTTCTATATTTGAATATTCTATAATAGATAAAAAGTTATAAGTAATCATTAATATAATTAATATGTATAATAAACTGATATAACTTTTCATTAAATGCCAGACAAAAATTTTGTCACATATTAATCGTAATATATTTCAACAATATACAAGTGTGACAAGGAATATTTAAAAAACTTTATTAATTTTCTACCTTAAATTATGTTGTAATTCTACCTCCAATTAAAATTTATTAGGAATATATGAACCTATTTAAGAAATATCTTGATTCATGAATTATATCATAAATATAATTTTTTAAGTCACTTGTACCAAACGTCAAATCGATGATGTGCGTTTAAATATTAAGTAAGAATTATTATTCTTTACAATGATGATAAATAAAGAATACTTGAATGTATCACGGTTTTTACACGTTAATTAGAAAATTATGTTTTTATATTCAATATTAAAAACGTTGTCACGTTTTAAAAAAAAATCTTTGTATTATAAAATAGTGCTGAAAGAATAGCTCTCAATTTATAAAACGTTTCATCGATACGTGTATCGATACGTGTCTCGAGAGTTCTCGAGGAAAAGTGTCCAGAAACGGATACATCTTGATTACATTGTCGATTTGGCGAGAGACGTGAGTCCCTTTAGCACGAATTGGCGAGTGCAATTGCGCTCGTAATTGGAACTGGTGCTCTGTCGTTGAATGGAAATACGAGTGGAGTGCGTTCGGCACGCTTCGTTGACCGCGTAATTCTCGCACTACACAGCAGTAGGATTTTCAAGGGATTAGTTTTTCCTACGTTACCTCTTGCTCAACAAGGTCGTTCGCGACTGCGATCCCATTAAAACTCTACGCCAGAAGAGTACCAATGCTAAACGCATTTCTGGAGTGAACGAGATGACGCAAAATAGGAGCATGGGGCAGATATAGAAAGGAGAAAACGAAAGAGAGAGAGAGAGAGAGAGAGAGAGAGAGAGAGAGAGAATAAGAGACACAGCGAAAGGTGAGTATCACTCGCTTTGCGATATGAATGCTTAATCAAGAGAAAAATGTTCCGGTACCACCGTTCGCGTTATTTACTCGTAGAAACGAAGCAAACTGCCTCGCGCTCACAAGTCAAACGTGATTCATGAATTATTAAAACTAATTAATTTGGCTTACTCGATTTTAGTCAACTGCAACGCCCGCGGAAAAAAAGCCGGACTGGGGGATACGGATGAAAGCGGATGCATGGGTCGTTCAACCGCTACCTGCAGCGACGTTTTAATTAAAAAAGTCAGAACGACGAGCGCGTGGACGTAGCGAATAAAGTATACCCCTCCCTCCTTCTGACCACGGTACATGCTCTTCATCGATGACGATGGTAATTTCAGGCTTTCGAAGGCTGTTCAATAAACTTGCTTGGCTTACTGCGGCTGTAATGATAGCCGAACAATTTCCAGCGGAACGTAACTTACCTCTATCTCACGGCAAGACATGTTTACAAATTCGTATGTCGATAAAATATGAATACGGGACGGATTGGAATGTATCAAAGATCGTGCGAGAGCACATGCTACGTGATAGCTTAGCACTACGGTGGCTCTGAGTATGATTTAATTAGTGTGATCCGGTCTGGTCCTCGAGGCTTTCGCGTAAGAGGTCTCCTACACTCGCAACACGTATTCCATACTCCTTACATACACGTGTCTTTGCCCCGCTCTTACACCCTCATTCACTTCCTCCGGCGAGTAAATCCCCTAACTATCCTCGCAGCACGCAATCCTCTTTTGCATCAACGACGATCGCGAGTAAAAAGAAACGGAACGGAAAAATTATACGGTACGCGCGAGTCATGAAGTAACGTGAAGTAACAGACCGAGCGCAAACGAGATTGTATACTTTATTGTAATGCGCCGGCATTAATTTTAATAAGTATGATTCGCGAATTTTAATTATATATTACACACGCGGCTCGTGCGCGCCTGTATATAAGCCTTGAAGCGCAGTCAATTGCGCGCACATTCAAACTCCTTTTGTGGCAAACGTGCGCGAGACTTTGTCCTGCTGCAGTTCAAAATTAAAGTCGGGCTTTAATTCTGGTCTTTATTCAAATGCTGGCGAGCAATGTACTATTTTAAGACCGAACTTTGCATCGCACGGCAGTGAAGTTTTCAACCGGAGGAAAACAGGTCAGTCTGTATATGGGAGTGAGAGGGTTGATTCGCAAATACGTCGTTAGAAGTAGTATTTCGCGACTGAAATTTTCTCGCTCCGGACAATTCTTTCCAACGTTTACAATTGCGCTCGAGCTTTACCGTATTGCACGTCGTTTGCCACTTGCGAAGGAAAGAATTTTGTTCGTGAAAGGCTGCAAATCGTTGTGCCATGTTATAAACTAATGCGCTCTCATGCATTTCTCACAACTGTTCCTTTCGCAAATAAGTTCGCAAAATGTGTGAGCAGAATGCGTATCAAGTAAATTTTTTAATATTACGAGGAACTATTTGTTTGAAGACAAGAAAATTCAAACAATACTAATATTAATTAAGAGAAAAAAAAAATAATCAATACTGCACGAAAAGAACAGTTCTGCTAAAGTATTAAAAAAATTTAAATAGGTATAGATCTGAAAAATTGTTAGATCCTTAAAATAATTATGTAAAACGTTCAAGCTGACTGCTAGAACGCCAAAAATTATACTTAAATGTCCTATATAATAATTTTAATTTAATCTAACAAAATTATTATCAGATCTATATCTAATCTTTTAGATACTTCAGCAAAACCGTTCTTTTCGTGTTTTGTTCCGAAATATTAAATTACACAATTTAACGAATCCTCAACAACAATAAAAATAATTTAAGACATAATTCACCATCCTACCTTCTCATAGTTTGTACATTTCTACATACTTCTCTATATAAAAAAATAGAAACCAATATTTGCGTATCAAACGTTATTTATCAGTATTGATGGACTCTGAATAAATCATGTTATTGTCGTATCTTCGCTCTATGGATCGCGTGCCAGAAGATTAACATTGTCACTGTTGACTGGCAACGATTACATCAGTTTGCTTCGAACAAAGACCATGTTGGAACAAAGGTAGATCTGAGATTACATAGCCATGCTTGTGGCATTCCTTTTAGACATGACTAATGCACCTAACTGACAGTTTCACGACTCAGGTGTTTTCGAGAACCGCAATGAGACACCGTTCATCCCGGGTACTTACGCACATGGTCGCTCGAAAGGATCTTTCGTTGTTTCCTTCTCATCTGTCTCACTTTTATGCTATTTCTTTCGTTCGACACCTGTGACGACTATATTAATAGAATTATGACAAAAAACAATACGTTTATTAAACCTGATATTTTAGCTTGCTCAAAATTCAAGTGGAACATCTTCTTAAATTAAATTATTAAATTGCATAATATTCATTGTTTTAAAGTTGTAATAAAAAAATCATGAATGTTATATCTGTTAAAAACGATTTAAAAAATGTATAATAATAATCAGAACAGATAGCAGAAATCAATACTTGCACAAGTGATATATATTGTAAAAATTGTTCATAGTTTTTTATCTACGACTGGGATAAAGTAATTTTTAGTTTTTTATTTTACCTTTAGTTTTTTAGTCTATGTGTTATATTGAAAAAAATTGATAAACAAATTTAAATTTTTCATGCAAAAACTAGTTTGATTTTGAAAATTGCAATACACAATAGTATATATGTAATAAAACTAGATGACACAACTTTGATGCTATGAATATTTCTGAAAAAGACAAAATTGTCTTCTAAAAAGACTATCGCTCTGCAGAAATGGAACATGCACCATTAGGCACAATTTGAAGAAGAATAGAATTGTTTCTCATATGGTTCATATAAGTTGAATAAAAATCTTACATTCAATTGAATTTATGTGTTCCATTAATTTTACCAAAATTCATATTTTAATGATTTATAAATAAAATTCTTGATAAATTTAATAGACATTAAATAGAAAAAATTTTTATTTTTATAAAACTTTTATTAAATTAAAAATCATGTTAAAATTATCATGAAATTTACAAATTTCAGCAGGTTAATTATGAATATTCTATATAAAAATTATGATTTACAAAATTATGTCTAATTGCCAGAAAAATAAAAATTAAATTTTTTAGGTTTATTTTCTGTAAATACTGTTTCTATCATTACTAAATTTATTATAAAAATTTTAAAGAGTTTAAGACATTAATAGCGAGCAATTGTTTTTTATTAACAATTCTTCATGATTTCTATCTATGAATTTATGATAATGCAAATTATTGTTACCTACAGAATAACGATAAATGATTCATATCAGCACAGACACTACGTTTACAAACAAGCGTTAAATGTTTTTTCCGTATGGAAACTCCGCAGTTTATGTAAGAAAGGACATCATTGGTCACGAGTGTCAAACGGTTGATTGCACTTTGTCGATCTGTTCCGATTAAGTGACTCGGATATTGAAAAGACGATCATTTGTACTACCTTGACATAGCCTTGGTGGTCTCGTCTCAGGTCTCTTTTCACGCGACCTTGGACGGCTCCATGCAGAAGCGACGCACTTTGGAAATGAGGAAACTCGACACGCGCACGCTTCAAAGAAAAACTTATCAATCACCAAGGGATTATACGAAACGAATGAATCAAACGTCACTCAAAATCTACATGCGAATCATACATAAAAACAAATTATTCGTTTCGTTTCTTTAATTAATTGATCAAAATAATATTAAACAATCTTCTTAAATAAAAAAATTTAATCCAATAAATTGAATTGATTTCAACTAATCCGTTAATATTTTTCATAATATTGAAAAGTTTGTAAATTGTTAGAAATATTGAAAAATGAAATGTAACGTTACTATTCGAAAAAACATGTTCAAATGCAGCATGTTTTCAATATTTCCAAAAGTTTGTCATACATTGTCATTGTGACAGAGTCAGTTCATAAAGTCTGTCGTCGGTAGACAAAAGGATGAACAACTGCCGCAAGTTTCGGGAAGTAATTCCCGACTATATGATGTAGTCATAATGCGAGTGATGGTCTTTGATGAGGCAGCCGGCTGCGTACCTGTAGCATCTGTCCAGTATACCTAAGAAGCAAGCAAGCAAGCTGTTACCCTGCACCTGCGTTACTGTACGACCCCTAGGCGCTTGATAGAGAATGCAATTTTTTTTCTTGTCCAAGTCACGCCTGAAAGGTCGCACGCGTGATCGTAAATCAACGCCTGCGCATCCCTCGTCTCCGTTGATAAGCAAGGCTTAACCGGGAATAACCTTTCGTAATTCACTGCCCGTGCTTACGTCACGAACAAATTGAATTGGAGAGCCTAATCTCGAGGAACATAATGGAAAGCTGGCATTAATTTCGATGAGCTATCAGAAACGTAAAGTCCTTCAACATTGCATAGTTGTTAAAGTTACTAACATTGTTGAACATGTAAGGAGATATAACTATTAACTATTAAGTTTAGTAATTTATGAATTAGTGTCTTTAAAAAAGTGGTCTTTTTTATATTTCATGATGTTACATTGAATAAATTTAATGTACATATCACAATCTAATATTTAATTCTTACATAAGCAATTTTTGTTGGTAGATTTATTTCGGAAGAGCCTAAATTTATTTAATTTTGTTTTACTTTTCCATTATAGAAGATAACTGTGAAAAAATATTTAAAAAATGATTTGAAATAATTTCAAATAAAAAAATTAAAATAGTGTAACAAGTTAATTTAATTGCTTTTTAAAAAGTTATGTAAAATTGAAATGTAAACTTCTTTTGTGCCATTTGCTAAAGTTATTAAAAATGATATCGATAAAAAATAGCATATCCCATCAAGTTATAAAACAGCAATCGATTTTACAATTTACGCTGATGCTAAGACAAACGTTATCTATTAGCCACGTCATTCCGCAGATGTTGAAGCAAAGTAAAATAGTTAGGCACCTAATCGATAGAGTTATCTCAGTCGAATGATCTGAGTGCTTCGTGTCGAGAAATCCGAATGAGTGCTATGATAACATGAAATATCATTGC